>Ga0172378_10000384_pt1 | contig 38429 bp, 34 predicted proteins | sample GrowelOW332metaG_FD_119755 | JGI IMG/M metagenome (GOLD analysis project Ga0172378, IMG submission 119755) | Groundwater microbial communities from an aquifer near a municipal landfill in Southern Ontario, Canada - Pumphouse #3_1 metaG | ecosystem: Environmental > Aquatic > Deep subsurface >...
GAAAAAGATTCTTTATCTAAGATAGCAGGACTTGGAAAGTTGGATTTAGGTTTAGCTTACGGCGATTTAGCAACTTCAGCAACTTCAGCAAGGTTAGGAAAAACATTTGAAGAACTAGCAGGACTTGGAAAAACTAGTATTTTAAATACACCTATAACAGAGTCTTATACTTCAAAAATCTCTGAATTAGCAGGTTTAGGTTCTTCTTTAAGAGAAAATGCAGATAATTTATCATTACAAAACAAACTATTTGAAGAAACAAAAATAAATATGTTTAATATAAAACCAAATTTAAATATGAATGAACCAAATAAATATTTAAGACCTCTTAAAATTAAAAACAATCTTAATAAAAAACTTATTTTAAAATTTGAAAAACAAATAGAAATAATACAAGAAATGTCAGAATACTTGGTTGCGTCAGGTGAAAATCAAGAAATACATGCAAATAATTTACTCGAACAAAATAATAATCTTATTATTAATTCCCATAAACAAATTGATCTAATGGCTAATATATCAAGTTTTTTAGCAACTCAAAGTGAAATATTAAATATTCAACGAGAGAATCAAGAAATACAAAATGAAGAATTAAAGAAACAAAACAATACTATGGAAGAACAAGTAATTGAAAATAAAAGTTCTTCTAAAATTGCATTATGGACAGCAATATCTTCTATTTTATTAGGAACAGTTATTTCTATAGGAATATATTTTGCCGAAGATATATCAGATACAGAGAATCATGAAGATATGAAAAAAGTAATTCAGCACAATAATAATGAGGTTCAACTTGAAAAATTAATTCAACAACTTACTATTCAAAATGAAAATCTAAAATCAATGAATGAACAATTAATAATTCAAAATAAAAATTTAGATTTTATTAAAAAGGATATATCAAAAGAGAATAAATAATAATTTAGATTTTCTTTTAGGATATAAGCCACTTCTCGCTATCCGTTTAAAATTTCCATATTAAAAATATTACAATTACACTACTATCAAGGCTATTTAGATATTGAAAAAATAGCTTTACTATTTTAGTTTATAAATAAAATCAAATGCAACTTCTTAATTTTTAATTTTTTGTTACACAACAGAAGATTAACTTTTTGCAATCTTTATCTTTTAACTTCTTGCTAACTCTTCATTAGTTTGGCTTTTTCTCTCATTTCACTCTATATTTTATATTCTTACACTAATACTAAAATTTACTTTTTAAATTTATAGATTATTCCAAGAATAAAAATATCACTACATTCTACAAAAAGCCCGACAAACTAACGAAGAGGCAAAAGCCTTCAAAAAGATAAAGAGCAAAAGTTTTTTAATCTTCTTAAAAATTAAAAATAAAGAAGAAAAAAACAAACCCTCGAAATCTTCAAAAAGGCAAAATTTATTTTAAGGAAAAAAAGAATGAAAACAAATGTAGAAAGAATGTATTTAGAATCACTAGAGGTTGCAATGGGACAAATTAAGTTCCTTGAAGCTCAAGCTCAAATAAACAAGGTTACAGGAAGAAGTTATAGAAGATTAAATCAATTAATTTTAATTGCAAAACAAAGAGAACTAAACTCAAAATCAAACCAATGGGTTTCAAAAGAACAATTAGAAGAGTTAGGGCTTAAAGTAAAAGAAAAAGAATTTGGAACACAACTATTTTCATTTAAATTAAAAGATATAGAAAACTCAAATCTAAAAGAGAAAGTTTATAGCTATTACACAGTTTATAACTTAGAGCAATTAGAAGAAATCAACACAAGAAAAGCCTCTTAAGGGCTTTTTTAAAGGAGAAAATTATGGATTATTTAAAAAGAATTGCTGGAATTTTAGAAAGTGGCGAATTAGTTAGTTTTGGATTTAGTGATAAGTACATAACAATTGATAAAAGAGCAGACGGAGGTTATGAAGCAAATATTTATGATTGTAAAACAGATTTTATAAATGAAGAAGAACCAATTGACGGTGGAATTTATGAGGGTGAAAATGCCCTAGAAGCTTTAAACTTTTTTTTGGAGGATTTAATATGAGTTTATTAACAAAAGACCAAATGGAGCAAATTCCAGCTCTATACGCAACAGAGAATATAAAAAATCCAGTTGTTCATTTAGAAATCAAATGTGGAAATGCCACATGGCTAATAACAGAAATTGATAAAGAGAATGAACTTATGTTTGGATTTTGTGAAGTTGTAAAAGGTTGTGGTGAACTTGGATATGTAAGTTTAAAAGAAATCGAAGAATTAAATGAAATCTATTTTATAGGAGTTAAAAAGATTAATAAAAAACTAAATGAAGCAAAAAAAGAATTAGGCTATTAAATGATAGCCTTTTTTAAAAAATTAGATAACTTGATTTTAGAGCTTGGTGAGATTATATTTTAATCTTTAAAGAAAAACAAATATAAAAAAAAGGTAAAATAAAACTATGAAAAAAACATTATTAAAACTAACAACAGCAACTTTTTTAGTTGCAACAATGACACAAATAGCACAAGCAGAAATGGTTCTATCAGTACAGGGAACTAATGTAGAGTATATGAATGAAAATGCAAATGGAATTGGAATCTCATGGGGTTTTGAAAAGACTTTAGAAAATAAAATCTACTCTTCAATTACTTTTGATTTTGATTATGCAGATATAAAAAATCAAGCATTAACAGGTTATTCAGGAAATCTAAAATTAGGTTATAGCCCATTAAAAGATTTAAATATCTATGCAATTGGTTCAGCTTTAACTCAATCATATAATACAACAGCCTATGGTTTTGGATATGGTGGAGGAATCTCTTACAACATTACAAATTCAATAGGCGTACAAGCAGAGTATAAAACTCATTCAATGACAGCTAATACCTATGAATACGATACTTCAATCGCAACTGCTGGATTAAAATATAGTTTCTAAGAAGCCATTTTAGGCTTCTTTGGATTTTACCAAAGGGTTAAGCCTCTACCCCTTAATCCTACCTAATCAAACATTTTTTTCTATTTGAATTATCTATTCAAAAAATCCCCATTAATTCACTCTTTCAAAATTTATAGCCTTTAAGTTCTAAGGTCGAATCATATTTATTTTTGTTGCAGATTAATGTAAGAAAATTTACAAAAAAAGTAAAAGTATTTAAGTTTTTTCTAAATTTTTTACAATCTTAGCAAGTCATAAAACGACTCGACGAACTCAAAGGGAATAAATTTTTTAGAAAAAGAGAATTGGAATTTTTTGGATAATTCAAGAAAAAAATCAGAAAAACCAACCCTCGGAATCTAAAAAAAATAAATTATTTAAAGGAAAAAGAAATGGCAAATACAATACAAGAAAGATTAAATGAAATGGTAGAAAACATAATTTCTAAGATTGAAAATAATGAAACAGGTGCATGGTTTAAAAGTTGGGCAGGTTGTGGGATTCCAACAAATTTTGCAACAAAATCAAGTTATAACGGATTTAATATATTATCTTTAATGTTTGAAGCAGAAAGAAATGAATATAAATCAAATTATTGGCTTACATTTAATCAAATCAAAGAGTTAAAAGCAACTGTAAAAAAAGGCGAAAAATCAACTCCAATTTTCTTTTTTAAACCTTTAAAGATTAAAGAAGAAAATGAAAATGGAGAAGTTATTGAAAAAACAATTCCATTACTAAAATCTTATAATGTTTTTAATCTTGAACAAACAAACATAGAACTAGGAAAGGAGGATTTAAAAAATGATATTAAGATAGAAGATTTTATAAGTAATTTAAATATAGAGATTAAAAATGCTCAAGAAGCTTTTTATAGTCCAAAAAATGATTATGTGGGGATTCCTAATATATCTTTATTTGATAGTGTTGATAATTATTATTCTGTTTTAATGCACGAACTAAGCCATGCAACAGGACATGAAACAAGACTAAACAGAGATTTAAGCGGAACTTTTGGAAGTGAATCTTATGCAAAAGAAGAGTTAATTGCAGAGCTTGGAAGCGTTTTTTTATGTTCATATCTAAATATTCAATCAAGTATCAGACATGAAGCTTATTTAAAAAGTTGGTTAAGTGCTATAAAAGCCGAACCGAAGCTTTTATGGAAAAGTGCAAGTGAAGCTCAAAGAATCTTGGATTATTTTATATCTTTGAATAAAAGGGAAGAAATAGCAGCCTAAAAGGTTGCTATTTATGGGAAATGGAATCTTTTTTTGATTTTAAGCCACTCCCTTAATCCTTACCGAGTTTATTTTTTAAGGTTAAGATTTTTATGACTGAAAAATCTTATTTTTTTTAATATTAATTTTAGCTTAATCTGATAAAATTACAGTATTGAAACGCATTGCATTTCAATCTTAATGTATGCCAATTGTAGGCTTTTTTACTACGACATTCGTAGTTTATAATGTAATTTTACTACCACATAGGTAGTTTATCTTGAATACTTATAGTAGTTTTACTACCACATGGGTAGTTTTAAAGGTTCAATCATTTGATTGAGCCTTTTTTTATTTAAAGCTTTTTCTCAAAGCCTCTTAAAATCTCTTCTTTCTTTTGATAATCACTCATATTTTTTTTAACTAGATTCCAAAAATCTTTAGAGTGATTTTTATATTGTATATGAGCTAATTCATGAATTACTACATATTTTATTAGTGAAGAAGCTAACTTCATAACTTCAGGATTAAAAGATATTTTATTTGAAGCAGAACAACTTGCCCATTTTGTTTTAGAGTTTTTAAAATATAGTTTTACAGGAAAAAGCTTCATAATATCACTATATTTATTTACTAATTTAGTGATTTTTTCTTGGGCTTTTTGTTTGTAAAACTCTTCTATAACTTCATTTAGCTTATTTTGTTCTACACTTAATGGGGTTTTTATTATAAATTTTGAGTGGATAAATTCTATTTCATAATTAATTCTTTCTTCTTTTAAAAGCTCAATATAGTAGCTTTTACCCATATAAAAAAGTCTTGAGCCAGTTACTATTTTTCCATAATCTATTGATTGCCCTATTTCTTCAAACTTTTTTAAAATCCATTTAGCTTTTGATTTTACTAGAGTTTTAAGTTCTTCAATTGAAATATCTACATTAGTTTTTACAACTACTCCAATATCTCGTTCAACTGTAATATATGTATTTTTACAAGCTTTTTTTCTTTGAACTTCAAACTCTATTGTTTGAGTTCCATAATCAATAGATTCAATCATTGATTTTCTAAAATCTCTAATATAGTAATTGGTAATGAATTAACTAACTCTTTATCAACTCCATTATTTCTTAAAAGTGATTTTATATTTTTTCTAATCTCTTTTTTTATATCGTCATGGTCTTTCCAATCTGATTTTTGAAGATACATACCAATCTTTTCAAAAACTGCTATAGTAAATTCTTTTGGGTTTGGAACAACTTTTTCAAGGGTTTTAAATATTGGGAATTGCTCTTTTGAGGCAAGTCCTAATCTTTTCCATTCCTCTTTAGAGTTTCTAATCTCTTCTTGAAGCTTATCAAACTCTATTAAAAGTTGAGCTTGAGTTATTCTATCCTCTTCTTTTGCTTTGATTAACTCTTCAAGTCTTTTTGCAATATCTTTGTAAAAGTCTGGATTCTCTTTTTTATTTGCTTGAATAGTGTGTTTTATTCTATTTGCAATTGTAAGTTCTTTTGTTTTACCACTTTTATTTTCTAACTCTCTTCTGAAAGCTTCAGGGTCTGTTATATCAATAGCGTCATGTAATAGATAATGAACTCCAGTAGCTCTTAAATGCTCGTCTATTATCATTTGAATTTTTTTAGTTTCTTCTCTTGTAATAAACAACTTTTGGGGTGTATGGGTATTTACAGCTTCTAATTTAATATCATTATAAAGTTTTAAATCATATTCAAACTTTGTAGCAAAAGAATCAGGTAATACAATATCCATTGATTTATTAAATAGTTTTACTAAATCAATATATTTATCTCTTAAATCTTCAGGTTCTAAGTATAAAATACATTCGTCCACGAATTTAGCTCTATCTTTAAATCTATCAATTTTTATATCATTGAAGAATGCAACCATTTTAGAATGTCTATTTTCTAAAATAGTTTTTTCATTTTCAATATCTGTCATAACTTCATGGGCTTCTAAATCTCCACTAAAGATTTTTAAAGCTTCAGTTAAATAGTTTGTAATACCTGCATAATCAACCACTAAACCATACTCTTTTCCTGATTTTGTACGATTTACCCTTGCTATTGCTTGTAAAAGTGTATGTTCTTTTAGTAGTTTATCAATATACATACATTGAACTATTGGAGCGTCATACCCTGTTAAAAGCATATCTGAAACAATTAAAATAGCTGTATTATCAAACCTTTTTTCACCGCTTAAAGATTTCTCATTTTCATTTCCAAAAGGAAGTTTAAACTCTTCAATTGCTTTTTTAATCTTATCTTCTTCAACTGCTAGTTCTCTAAATTCAATTGGATCTTTTTTATTATCAAAGCTCATGATAACTTTTGATTCAAAAGAATTTAAACCCTGCTCTTTTAGTTTTAAAAATGCTTTTTGATAAGCTATTGCTTGGTATCTATTATGACAAACTAACATTGCTTTATAGTTGTTTGGATAAATTTTATCTTGGAAATGTTTGATTATATGTTTTGCAATTTCTTCTACTCTTCTTTTTGCCATTAAAAAAGTATCAAGTGAAGCTGCACGTGATTTTAATTTTGCTTGTTTTTCTTCACTTTCATGTCCAAAAACAGAACTAAATACTTCATTCATTAAATCTTTTTCTATAAAATATTCAGGCATTCCTGTTTGATAGCGAATAGCTAAAGTATTCCCGTCTTCAACTGATTGTTTGATTGTATATTTATCAATATAATCACTTCCACCATAAAAAGTTCTAAGAGTTGATTTTTGTTCTTTATCTATTGGTGTTCCTGTAAATGCAATAAATTTTGCATTTGGTAATGAGTTTCTCATATAAGCAGCTGTCATTCCATATTGGCTTCTATGAGCCTCGTCAATCAATACAAATACATTTGATTTATCACTTAATATTTCTATCTCTTCTTTTTGCTCTTCGGCTCTTTCTTGAAACTTATGAATAGTTGTCATAAGAGTTTTTCCATAAGAATCTTTTAAAAGCTCTTTTAGGTTTGAAATACTAACTGCTTGAATTGGATTAGAAAATCCAGTTCTTCTAAATGTTGAGCTTATTTGATTATCTAAATCTATTCTATCAGTTACAACTATAATAGTTGGATTATCAAATCCTGCTTCTTCACGTCTAAGTTTCGTGGCTAAGTAAACCATTGTAATAGATTTACCTGAACCTTGTGTATGCCAAACAACACCGCCTTTATTTTCAGTTTTTAATCTATCTAAGATTTTATTAACTGCTCTTAGCTGTTGGTATCTTGGAAGTTTTTTTATTGTTCTTCCTTGGTCTATTTCAAAAATAGTAAAGTTTCTTATAATATCAAGTAACATTTCTTTTTTAAACAATGAATATATCAAAATATCTTGAGCTGTTGGAGTTCTTTCAACTAATAATTCAAGTTCTGTTAAATCTTCAAGTTTATATTTTGAGTAGTGGGCAAATTGTGAACCAATAGTTCCATAAAGTGCTTTTCCTTTATTCATTCCCACGCATATTTGATTATAGTAAAAAAGTTTTTGAGAATTTTCTTGATAATAAGCTAAATCGCTTATAGCGTCAGTAATACTTACTTTTGGAGATTTTGCTTCAATGATTGCTAAGGGTAAACCATTTATATATACAACTATATCAGGAATAGAGTTTTTATGAATACCGTTATATTTCATTTGATTAACTATTAAAAAATCATTATTTTCAATATTTTCATAATCAATTATAAAAACAGGTTGTGGTTTAGCTTCAGGAGTTGGTTTTTCCGTAATAGAATCTTTTTTTGTGATAAAGTCGAACACAATTTGGTTTGCTTCCATAAGAGTTGAAGCTTGAATATTTTTTAGTTTTCTAACTACTTTTTCTAAAGTATTATCTTGTAGCCATGGATTTATTTTTAATAAACTTTGTCTTAATCTATCTTCTAAAGTAACTTCATTAATTGATTCTCTTGTATCTGCAATAGAAGCGTCAAAATAGTTAAATCCTAGTTTTTTAAAAAGCTCAATGGCTGGAAGTTCACTATATAAATATTCAGGTGTTTGGCTCAAATTTTATCCTTTATTGATTCTATTTAATAAGCTATACCGAAATTTTTGCATTTTTTCAGCATAGGTTTTAATATATGTCGGTTTTTTTCAATTTTTTCGACACAGCTTTTATAATATGTCGGATTTTTTGCATTTTTCCGACATATTGATTCTATGTAAATTTTTTATCTAACTCTTTTTTAATATGTTCTTCTTTATTTTTAATTAAATCAAATTCGTCAAAAGAGATAGTTAATGCCTGTAAATCTTTATTAATCCAACCTAAAATTTCTATAATATCACTATGGATTTGATTTAAATTTGTTTGATTAAAAATTGGCTCATAATGAAAAATTCTATTTCTAAATTGTCTAATATTATCAATAACTTTAGCTATATCCAATTTATCATTATCAACAGATTTGATTATTTTATAATTTGGGAAAACTTCATTAAACATTTTACGCCACATATTCGTATATTTCTTATCTTTTGAAGCTAAAATAGTTGTCCAAAATCCAAAATTTAATTCTGCAATCATTTTAGCGTCATTAATAACTACACCTTTACTTGAAAGATTATATCTTGCACCACATAACATTTTCCAACACTCAACAGAATGTTTTTCCTTTTTACTATAAGCATTTCTTTTTTTAGGATTAATTTCATGTAAAAAGAAAAAATCACTTGTTGGATAGTGAAGTTTAAAACTATCATAAATCGCATTTCTTAGTGAAACTTCTAAATTTTGCAATAAGAAATAAAAATTTTCAGATATTTTTGCATTTAAAACATAATTAATTATTACTTCTTTATCATTCGTACAACTACTATGATTCTTGTATGTAGATAATCTACTTTGAGATATACTTTTCTCTATATTTTTGAAAAAATTAGTATTCATTTTTTAGTTCTAAAATCCTTTATACTTATTTTTAAGTTTAATTTGTTATACTTTCGGTAATAAGCTCCAGTATCACCCGAAGACTTAAGTAGGGATTGCCTCTGATTCAAGCTGGCTGGAGTATCGTTATATTTAATTATCAATAAATCCCATTTCAATCCATTCTTTTCTTTTTTGACCCTCAAATTCTTTATTTATATATTTCAAATTATACTTTATATCTATTGTTTCTATTTCATATATTTTAGTTTTAAACAAAGCTATTTTATTATCATTGAAAAGAACAATATTATTTCCATTCTTAATTAAACTACTTTCAAAGATAATCCCGTCAATATTTAAAGTATCATTTAAAGTATCATTTAAATTTTTTAAATATCCCATGATAATTTGAGTTGGTATATATTCTATTTCTTTACTATCATTTGAAATAGGTTTTGAAATCTCTCCTGTAAAATGATTTAAAAAATCATAAATAATACACAAATTACAATGTCCATACTTAAATTTAGTTTTGATACTTTCAAACTCACTCATTCTAAAATCTAATAAATTTAAAGTTTTATAATTTTTAAATTCACCAATTGAAATCATATCTGTTAAATTAGCTCTCACTTCTGCACAAGTTGTTTGTTCTTCCAACGAAAAATAACCATAAGATATTCCAACAGGATTAAATCTTCCACTTGATTTAACTAAATGAACAGGAGAAAAACCCATTTGACTATCAGGGTCTTTTTCTATTTCCTCGATAGTTCTTACAGAACTCTTATCAAAAATTCTACTTCTATATAGGGAAGTATTTGTATCAATCTCTAATTCAAAATTTTTCAACTTATGTTCAAAAATTTTATCTAATTTCTCAAATAATATTGGAGAAAAACGATTTTCATGTTTTGCTGTTTGGCAAAAATCTTTCCAATAATCAATACTTTCATTTTTATAAGGTTCGTCCCAACAAGGCAAACATTTCCAAGTTGCATTATCTGAAATTTCAAATTCAACCAAAGTATCATTTTCTTTTAAAATTTTTAATATTAAATCAGTATCATGTCCAAATATATCGGATACTATATATTCTAATGTACACATTAATGTTGTATTCATGTCATTTTTTTGATTACTATAAAACATATCTTCTCTATATTCATACAAACTTTTAATCTCTGATTCAAAATATTCAAAAAGTTGAGAATCTTCAATATGATATTTACTTTTTTTATTACAATTACAACATATTATTTTAGGAATTTGCTTTTCAGCATTTAGTTTAATAAAATCTTTTATTTCGTGTGATTCAAAACATTTTGGGCAAAAAGTGTTCATATTTCAATCCTATAAGTGTTATATTTAGTTATTATTTTTTAATTTATCTATTGTATTGAATGATAATAATAAGTTTTTACTTTCATACTGGTGCAAATAAACATATATTGGAAAATAAATATTCTTATTCTCTAAAATCTTTTCTACCAATTTTATAAAAATATCTGATATTTCGTTTGGTAGCCAATCCCAATACCAAGGTATTTGTAAAAACATAAATCCACCAAATTTATTAGTTCCTCTAAAAGGCAATTTTTCTTTATTTTGATATTGTTCGATAATAATTTCTAATTTTTGTGAAAATATTTTTATTAAAGAATGATTGATAGTTTGGATATCAATTTTACTTATCCCAATATCTGTTTTACAAACTCCAGCATTAAACTGTTCTTTTTTTTCTTTTATCATAAATAGTATATTAAAATCACTATTTCTTACAGTAATATCATATTCTGTTTTAGTCTCATTTCTAAAATCAACAATTACTTCATTCCCATTCTCACTAGAAAAACAAGTATTGTTAAAACACTGTTTATTTTTGAAATGAATAATATCATTTATATTTTTAATGGTTAAAATATTTTTATCAAGATACAATAGAATCTTATGTAGATTATCTTTATTAACTTTTGTATCTATAATTAATCCAATTAATTTTTTATAATCATTTTGGAGCATTTTACCTTGAATATAATTTTCAATATAATGTAAATAAAAAATTTCCGATAATTTACTCTTTACTTCAAAAGCAAAATCTTTATCATTTTTTGAAATATAAAAATCGTCTTCAATACTTTCAAGAGGAACTTTATTATTTTTAATAAATCCTACTTCTATAAGTTTTTGAAAAGCTTGTACTTCAGCTATACAAGATTGCATTTTAACATAAAAGTCAATTCCTTTATGATTTCCAAAATTTTTAAAAACTGATTTCATTAAATCAATGGGTATGTTTTCTAAATAATGAAATGGGTGTAGTATGCCGTCATTTAAAATATAGTTAATTGTAGTTTGAACATATCTTTCAGAAAATGAATTCTCTTTTTCCTTTAATATGTATTCTTTAATTTTTGATAAAGGGATATTAATAGATACGCTTGTATCTATACTATATTTATTAATCTTTTTTAACCAATCTTTTTCTAAAACTTTAACAAACACTTTTAGAATCTCGTCTTTCTTTTTAATGCAACCACCAACTGATAAACAAAAAATCCTGCAAAAATCTTATGTAAAAACCAAATCCAATAAATACTTTCAAACTCTTTATTTGCATTCTTGCTTAAAGGATTGAAAAATTGTATAAAATGATTTAAACTATATATATCAATCATTTTATTACAAAACAAAAAGAAATATAACATTACGGATAAAAAAATCAACCAAAACAATGGCAAAATCCAACTTCTTGAAAAATTTGAAGTTATTTTACTAAACCAAAAAACTACTTTATCTTCCAAATTAGAAAAAATAGGAGTTTTATTTAGTTCTTTCATATATTCATTTAATTCCATACTATAAAACATATTTGAATCAATAAAATTCTTCTGATTTTCCATTAAAACTTTTAATTGTCTAAAAGTATCTTGTGAAGCTTCAATCTTATTACTCCATTTAATTTCGTTAGCTTTTAATCCTTCAAAACTAACTGCTTCAAATTTTAAAGTAGCTTTTGAAAAATCTATATTAAACCAAATACTACTATCTAATACACATTTTTCAAAATGAAACAACGAATTAAATTTTGTATTTCTGATATAAAGATTTTGTTCTTTTTCTGTTGTATTAATCCCCTTTAAATAAAAGTTTTTACTAAATATACAGTTATCTAAATCAATTAATAAAAAAGAAATTAACGATAAATCAACATTTCCTTCAAAAATACAATTTTTAAAAGTAACTTTTTTTAAATCCATAAACTTTGTTAAATCTAATTCTTCTGTAAAAATACAATTCTCAAACTCTAGTCTTTTTTCACTAGAAGTATTAGTTAAATCAAAAAAATATTGAAATTCTTCTTCACTAAGCTTTGGAAATTTAATACATTTACTCGATACTGAATTTAAAGATTTTGATACCATATAACTATTATCTACTCTTGAATTTAGTAATTTAAATTGTTCCCAAAATTCTTCTTTATTTACTTCAAAATAGTTTTCACAAGTTTTCATTAAACCCTAACCTCTCCAGTAAGTAGTTTTTGCATTAGACCTTTTTTTAGTTCTTCAAAAGATTGTTTTTTCTCTTTTAAATTTTCTAGTTTATTATCAACTGTTGAAAGAATTTCTGCTATTTGTTTTTGTTCTTCAAGAGGAGGTAATTTAATTTTCAACTCTCTAATATTTTTTAGTGATAATGATTTATACCCACTACCATAAGATAAATTTTCTATTTGCTTCTTTATTTCCTCACTATTCAAAATACTATAAAGATAAAAACTATCAATTTTTGGATTAATTATAACTGTATTTTGTCCCATGCAAAAAGGTTCTTCAGTATCAACAAAACTACTTACACCATAACTTCCAACCCTACTTAAAACAATATCTTTCTTTTTAGGTATGTAAGATTTAGTAAATAATTCATACATTTCTTTTGAAACTTTTAACGCATTTGATAAATTAAGCTTTCCATTTTTTATATCGGCAACTCTAACCATTGGAAAACCTTCTTCTTCAAATTCTGGTGTCATATGCAAAGAATCAGTTACTTTTGAAAGATTATTTAAAATATCTATTTCCCAACTTTTAGGAATTCTACCTAGTTCGCTATCTTTAAACTCTGTATGACCGATCCCCTCTGTAAGAAGTTTTTGCATTAGACCTTTTTTTAGTTCTTCTGTTACATTTATATTTTCTTCTACAAAAGCTATTTTTTTATCAATTGTACTTAAAATATCAGCAATTTTTTTTTGTTCTTCATGGGGGGGAAGAATCATTTGTAAATTAAAAAAATCTTTTACTCCTACATTCAATAATCCATGATTTCTTGCACCTTCTTGTGCAATTGTAGATATTTCTTTATCAAAATTACCAGCTGAAAAATATTCTAAAACATAATCAGTACTTACCTGATTACTATTAATTCTAAAGCAAATATATAAAGTTGATAATACTCCTTTATCATATCTATCTAATCTTTTAATAACTCCCATAGGATAACCAGCAGAATAACTCTTATTATAAGCAAACTCGCCATTATGTAATAAATAATAATTACTAAGGTCTTTACTTGCAACTATTTTATTAAAATATTCTTTTTGATTAATTAACCCTTGTTGTGCAGAAATTGTTAATGCATTACTATTATTTTCTTCATTTTTACGAGTTACTCTTTCAAAAATATCTTTTAATTGAACTATTTTCCAATCTTTAGGCAAATTATTCATGATACAAACCCTAAAGTTTTAAGATATTCATTTAGTTTTGTATCTATCTCTTTTTCTTTTTCTTCAATATCAGCTATTTTATTTATCACATTTTCAATATTTATTATCACTTCTTCGCTACTTGTATCTATATATCTTGCAATATTTAAGTTATAGTCGTTTTCTTTGATTTCTTCTAAATCAACTATTCTCATAAACTTTTCTATATCTTGTTTTGATTCATAGGCGATTACAGTTTTAGAGATACTTTCAGGGTTTAGAGTATTTTGATTTTTACCCTCTTTGTATTCACTTGAAGCGTCGATTATGATAACTTTGTTTTTTAGTTCTTGTGGTTTTGATTTATTTATGATTATGATACTTGCAGGAATTCCTGTATTGTAAAATAGTTTTTCAGGAAGTCCAATAATAGCTTCTATAAAATCATTTTGAAGTAATGCTTCCCTGATTTTCCCCTCACTTGAACCCCTAAATAAAACTCCATGGGGTAAAACTATTCCCATTTTTCCATTTTGTTTTAGAACACTTAACATGTGTTGTAAAAATGCTAAATCCCCATAACTTCTTGGAGGAATACCATACTTAAATCTTCCATATTCGTCCGATACTAAATCATTGTATTTTGGAGTTATAGGATTACCTTTTACGTCATTTTTTATATCAACTTCAGCAGCTCCCCACCAGTTTGAAAGTGAAAATGGAGGATTAGCAATAACCCTATCAAAAGTTTCAAGTTCACCATTTATAATATGTTTTGGGCTTCCTAAAGTATCACCCTTTCTTATATCACTATCTTTGAAGTTATGAACTATCATATTTATTTTACAAACAGCCCAAGTTCCTAGATTTTTCTCTTGACCTTTTAGTGTACAATCTACATATTCACCTAACATTCCACCATTTTTTGCGATATAGTGAGCTGATTCGATTAACATTCCACCTGAACCACAAGTTGGGTCGTAGATAGAATTTCCAGCTTCAGGTTTTATTAGTTGCACTAAAAGTTGAACTACCTCTTTTGGAGTATAGAACTCTCCACCTTTTTTTCCACTATCGTCGGCAAATTGTCTTATTAGATACTCATAAGAGTTTCCTAAAATATCAGGATTTTCAAGGTCGCTATTTGCTAAAGAGTATTTATTGAAATGTTGTAAAAGTCTTGAGAGTAAACTATCAGGAAGTTTCTCACTATCTCCAAAATGAACAGCTGTCATAACTCCCTCTAAAGAAGAGTTATGTTCTTCAATAGAACTAAAAGCTTGGTCTATTGCTTGACCTATGTTTTCAGTTTTTTTGGCAATCTCTGACCACCACGCATTTTTTGGAATAAAAAATCTATGATAATCCTCGTCCTCAATGGCTTCTTCTAAATCAATTCCCTCTTTTTCAACTGCAATTTTTGCTTCTTCAAAAAATTGGTCACTAGCTCGTTTTAAAAACATAAGCCCAAAAATATAGTTTTTAAAATCGCTTGAGTCAATATGCCCTCTTAATATGTTGGCACTATCCCAAAGCCATTTTTCTAGTGTTTCTAAATTTAGTTTTGCCATTTTATTGATTATCCCTTGTTATTTATAAAGTTATTTATTATAGCTTTTGGTGTCTTAAAATAGCGGAAAATAAATAATATTTTTGTTTAAATTTTATGTGTCATAATTTAACTTGTATCATATTGTTTTGACATATATTTAAAAATAGGCATTAAGCTTTTTAACACCCATTTTACAGTAGTATTCCAATTCAAAAATAGAAATAAATTATAAATTTTTAGTAATAGACATGTTTTTTGGGATACACATTTTTTTAAAAAGTGACACAAGTATCACCTTTTTTGTTAAGTGGGATACATTTTATTCAAAACTAAGCTAAAACATGTCAATACATTTAACGCTACAAAGCCTATAATACGGGAAAGAAGAAAATACACATGGCACTAATAGACCTTCAGAACATTTCAAAACAATACGACACAAAAGTTATTTTAAAAGATGCAAATTTTACTTTAAATCATGGGCAAAGAGTTGCAGTTATTGGTCAAAATGGACAAGGTAAATCTACACTTTTTAAAATAATTATGAAACAAACAGAAGCTGATAGCGGTGAAATGGCTATTGATAAATCTCTTAAAATTGAAATGCTTGATCAACAACCAAAATTCAAAGACAATTTAAATGTAAGAGATGCAATTGAAAATCAATTAGCTGAATTAAAATCTGCAAGAACTGAATATGAAGAACTTACAAATCGTCTTACAACTGATTATGAGAATGAAGATTTAATACGAAGACAAAGTGAATTGGCAACTTTTATTGACTTTCATGATGCGTGGGATTTGGACAATATGATTGAACGAGTTTTAGTAGAATTTCAACTAAAACAGTATGAATTTAAAGATGTAAATCTTTTAAGTGGAGGTGAACAACGGCGTGTTAGTTTAGCTGGTCTTTTACTTAAAAAACCTGATGTTTTGCTTTTGGATGAACCTACAAATCACCTTGATGTTTATATGGTTGAGTTTTTAGAACAACTACTTTTAAAAAACAATTTCACCCTACTTTTCATCTCCCATGATAGATATTTTATTGATAATATTGCAACTACTGTTATTGAAGTTGATGGTGGAGTTTTGAGAAAATTCAACGGTGGGTACTCTTCATATTTAGAGCAAAAAGAGCATCTTTTGGACAATATGCAAAAAGAGCATGATAATCTTATTCGTCTTGTAAAAAGAGAAGCTCATTGGATGCAACATGGTGTAACTGCTCGAAGAAAAAGAAATGAAAGAAGAAAATCAGAATATTTTGATTTAAAACAAAAAGCAAGGTCAAATCCAGCAGCTATTAGAAAAATGTCACTGGAACTTCAAAGAGAACAAAAATCATTTAACACAGATGATAATCAAAAAAATAAAAAAAAGATGCTTTATGAACTTGATGATGTTTGCAAAAGTCTAGGAGATAAAAAATTAATTACAAATTTTACAACTAGAATTTTGCAAAAAGACACAATTGCAATAGTAGGTCCAAACGGAAGTGGAAAATCTACACTGCTTAAAATCTTTATGGAAAAAATGAAAATAGATAGTGGAGCTTTTAAAAAAGGTGATTTTGAAATAGGATATTTTGACCAACAAAGAGAATCTTTGGATGATGAAAGAAATCTATTAGAAACTTTTTGTCCAAATGGAGGAGATAGAGTTGTGCTTCATGATGGTAGAAATATGCATGTTTTTGGATACTTAAAAAACTTTTTATTTCCAAGAGAATATCTTGATAAAAAAGTTGGTGCTTTAAGTGGTGGAGAAAAAAACAGAGTTGCTCTTGCCCTACTTTTTACAAAAAAAGTTGATTGTTTGATTTTAGATGAACCTACAAATGACTTAGATATTCCAACAATTAATATTTTAGAAGAGTATTTACAAAACTTTCAAGGTGCTTTGATTTTTGTTTCTCACGATAGATATTTTGTTGATAAAATAGCAAAAAAACTTTTTGTATTTCAAGGAAATGCAACTATTATGGAAAGTTTCCAACCATATAGTGAATATTTAGAAATAGAAAAAGAGTTAAAAGAATTAGACTCTCTTGAAATTGAAATGGCAAAAGAAGCAAGTAGTGAAAAAGTTGTTCAATCTGTAAAAAAACAAACAAAACTTTCTTACAAAGACCAAAGAGAATATGACAATTTACCAAAAGAACTTGAAGATTTAGAGTTAAAACTTGAAGAGATAAATGCTTGTTTAATGAACCCAAAATGTTATGAACAAAAAGGAATTGTTGCCATGTCTCAAGAGCTTGATGCTACAAAAGAAATTTATGAAACAAAAGTTGAAAGATTTTTGGAACTAGAAGAATTAATAGAAAGCTTTAATTCTTAAAAAGATATAATTTAGTCAAATATTATTAAATATAAGGATTTTTATGAGTTTAAAAGAACAATTAAAAGAAGATTTAAAAACTGCAATGAGAGAAAAAGATGTAGTAAAAAGAGACTCAATACGAGCCATTAATACTATGATTAAACAAATTGAAGTAGATGAAAGAAAAGATTTAAATGACGAAGATGTTATTAAATTAATTCAAAAAGGGATCAAACAAAGAGAAGAATCTATTTCTCAATATAAAGCAGCTTCAAGAGATGATTTAGTGGCACAAGAACAAGAACAAGTTGACGTTTTTATGTTATATCTTCCAACTCAAGTAACTGATGCTGAATTAGAAGCTGGAATGAAAGAGATTATTTCACAAGTAGCAGCTACATCTATGAAAGACATAGGAAAAGTTATGGGAATGGCAACTAAAAAATTTGCAGGTGTTGCAGATGGAAAAAGAATTAATGAAATGGTTAAAAAGCTTTTAGGATAATTTTATAAAAATCATATTTAGGAAACATTCATGAACAAAGAGTTTGAAAATATTTTAAGTCAATTAACAAAAGAAGAAAAAGATGAGGCGAATTCAAATAATCTTGATTTCCCTGAAAAACTAATTCCACTCTTATTAAAAAGAGTTCATCCACAAAATGTTCATGAATTAGCTTCTTTATTAAAACAATCTGTTTTGCCCTCTATTTGTCCCAAAACTAATGAAGAGATTGATCAACTATTTTCACAAATTGAAAAAGAACCAAATCTTTTATTTGATAAAAAAGTACAAGATAAAATTGAAGATTTTATTAATAAAAGATTTGAGAGAGATAAAAAGATTGTAATTGAGCAAACTTCTGATATTTCTAAACTTGTTTTATTAATGTCAGAATATTTAAATGAGGCAATTTCAAGTAATGGTTTTGGTTCACAAAATGTTTTAAATATTAAAGAAAAAGTAGCTTCAATAAATATAAATGAAAATGGTTTAGAAGCTCTTACAGAACTTCAAAACGAACTTATAAATGCAGCAACATCAATTGAAAAAGAGATGAATACCGTAACTAATAAATTAGAAAATGGTAAAACAAAAGTTCATGAACTTGAAGAAAAAGTAAAAACACTTGAAGAAGAACTAAATAGAACAAAAACAGAAAATATGAAAGACCATTTAACTGGACTTTTAACAAGAAAAGCGTTTAGTGATGAAGTAAAAAGAATCGAAAGTGCTTATGAAAGAATTAAAACTCAATATGCAGTGATATTTTTTGATTTAGACCACTTCAAAAAACTAAATGATACGTATGGTCATGAATGTGGAGATGTTGTATTATCAACTTTTGGAAAAATTCTAAATAAAAGTGTAAGAGAACATGATGTTGCTGGAAGATATGGTGGAGAAGAGTTTGTTGCGATTATTCACTTTAATCTTAATAGAGAGTTATTACAGTTCTTAAAAAGAATAAAAACAATAGTTACGGAAAATAGCTTTTTATATAAAAATAAAAAGATTAAAGTTACTTTTTCAGCAGGAGTAGCGATTAGAAGTAGTTACACTTCTTATGAAAATACTCTACAAAAAGCTGATATGCTTTTATATCAAGCAAAAGAGAACGGAAGAAATAAAATTATTTTAGAAAATGGAATGGAGATTTAGTCTTAAAATGGAAATAAATAAATTTTTAAAAATAGGATTTTTTGTAATTATTACATCAATCCTTTTTACTGCGTGTGCAAATAAAGCAAATGTCAAAAATGTTAAGAAAGTTGATCAAGTAAATGTTAAAAGTATTAGTGATATTTTAAATGACTCAAATAAGTCATTTGAATATGATGCTAATCAAAAATTATATAAAAATAAATCTACAAAAATAGAGACTACAAATAATTTATTAACAGAACTTGGAAAACTTTGTTCAGATAATAAAGGTAAGTTTGTTAGTATGAATTATTATATTAATAAAAATTATGTTAATTCATATCCTAATAATAAAGCTAGTGTTTGTGAAGTAAACAATGAAGCTTATTTTATAACTCATCAAGCAAATACAAATGATAATATTTATTACTCTGTTAGTATTGATGAAAAAGCAAAAAAGATTTATCAAAATTTTAAAAATCATCAATTTGAAATAACCCCAGCGATTAAAGAAGATACTCAAACTGTCATTAAAGAAAGACAAGAAATTATAAAAAGAGAAGCTTCAAGAGAGCAAAAAACGAAACTTTTGTTTAATAAAAAAGATCAAAAAGCAATGACTTTTTTTGATTCTTGGAGATATTCTGGAAAAGAAGCACCTTGTTCTAAAAAATGTACTGATTTAAATAAAAGAAGTACTGGTTATTCAACATTAAAAGAAGCTGTTAATAATAACTGGCAATTAGTTTCTAAAACCGAAGAGATTGAAGAAGCAATAGATGATTCTTGTACTTGTTCTGGATATTCTGTTTTAGTAAAAAAACTACCTACTGAATCAAAATAAGTAAATAAAGGTTGTTCCTTTATTTACTTGTGATTCAACTTTGATTTCAATCTTATTTTTGGCACAAATAGTCTTAACAATACTAAGCCCTATTCCAAAACCACCCGTTATTTTATCACCTCTATAATATCTCTCAAAGATTTTTGATTTATCTTTTATTCCTATTCCTTCATCTTTAAATATTAGACTAATTTGATTATTATTTTTTTGTAAAGATATTTCAATATTTGAGCCATCTTTTGAATATTTTATTGCATTTGAAATATTATTATCGATAATTCGATAAAGTTCTAATTCATTAAATATTATAAAAATATCATCTTGGATATTTTTTGAAAATCGAATATTTTTTGAGATTACTAAGTCATTAAAAAACTCTATTCTTCTTTCTAAAAAAAGTGAAAAATTTATATCAGTTTTTTCATCTTTTACCATATTTTGTTGCATATAATATTCTAAATCTTCGTAAATAACAGTCATATTTTTTAGAGCTGATTTTATTCGTAAAATATGTTTATCATTTTTTAATCGCATTTGTAGCATATCTACATTAATTCTAGCAACACCAATTGGTGTTTTTAATTCATGCATTGCATCTTTTAAGAAATCATCTAAATAATGATTAAGTCTTTTATATGGTTCAATACTTTGTTTTATAATAAAAAATGACGATAAAAATATAAAAAAGCTAATTGATAAAACTAAAATAATTGCATTATATATTACTTGTGAGTTATCAATTTTTTTGCAAACAATTAGAAATTTTGCTTCAAACATATTTTCATTTAAATAATTTTTATAACAAATTTCATCTTTATTTGTTATAAATTCATCAAAGAAGTCTAAATTATTTTTTTCTAATAAAGAAAAAATTATCTGATTATTTTTATCAAAAATACCAGAAAAATATATATTAGACCTCGGATAATAAAAAATTGAACTATTTTCTTTTTCAAAACTATCAATTTTAGAAATAACAGAATAAGCATGATTTTTTAAGTCCATTTTATCTTTTATATTTTGATTTTCAAAAGAAGAATCCAAATAAAAATATATTGGAATAAAAGCTATCAACAAAGTTAATAAACCTTGAATTAAAATATATTTAATCTCATATTTATTATTTATCAATTTTATATCCTACGAATCTTTTTGTTTTAATAAAATCTTTACAAGTTTTTTCTCTAATTCTTTTTATACACATTCTAATATCTGAATATGAAATATCTTTATTTTCCCAAATTTTTTCATGTAATGTTTCAATTGAGACAAAAAAACCTCTATTTTGAACTAAAAAAGAGACTAATTCACTCTCTTTAAAACTCAAATCTATTTGTTCTTTTTCTTTAAATAAAATATTTTTTTTCACATCAAACTCATAATCAGGAACAATTTGTATAAAATCATCAAAAGTCTTAAAACAACTATTTTTAATAAGTTGTTCAATCCTAAATTTTAGTTCAATCAAATCAAAAGGTTTTCTAATATAATCATTACAACCTAAATCATAACCTCGACTAAGATTTGAAATGTCAGTAAGTGAGGTAAGAATAATAATTGGAGTATTTAATTGCTCTTTTCGTATAGTTTCAAGCAAAGTAAAACCATCCATTCCAGGCACTCTTATATCTAAAAGTAATAAATCATAACTATTGGTAAAAATAGCATCTAAAGCATCATCGCCATTTTCAAAATCATCTACAATAAAATCCAGTTCTTGCAAAAACTCTTTTATAGATATTTTATATAAATAATCATCTTCAAGTAGTAAAATTTTCATATTTTCACTTTATAATAATCTCTTTTTTTTCTTTTAAAGAGTTGTTTTTAAAGTTTGTATCTTTTGTATTTATTTCACCTGAATACTCATATCTTGGTAAATATTTAAAATTTTGTTCATTTTTATCAAAAGAAATCATTAAAATACCAACACTTTTTAAATCAATATCTCCCAAAGGAATTTGGGTAATTATCTTATTATTGTACTCATAATAAAACTTTTCATTGCTTAGATAACTTTTATTTTGCAAAAGTAAATCATGAAATTTTTTATCATATTCATTTTGAATAATTACAAAATCATTCAATAAATTATCCTCTTGATAAGATGTAGCAATTGGTAAAAACTCTTTTTTCAAAAGTGGAATAATCTCAATTCCCATATATTTTAGTCTATTTCTCAAATCACTATAATCTAAAATAATTTCAAGAGTTCCTATGTATTCATTTTTTTGATTAAAAATAGGTGAAATTGCTTTGATATTAAATCTTTTTCCCAGTTCATTTGATACAAAAGGTTCTTGGGTTTCTTTTACTTTTATTAAGCCTTTTCTAAAACTCTCTAAACTTAATCCCTCATCTTTATCTTCCCAGCTTCGCACAAAAACTTTTAAATCTTTTGTATGAACTTGGACTTGAATATTATTTATATTTGTGTAATTTTTTATATTTTCAAGGGAATTTAAAAGTTCTGTTTTTAACTCTTTTGGTTTATTATTTTCTAAAAAACTAATAATATTTTGATTCTTAGAAAATAGTATTGCCAAAGATAAAGCGTAATTTTTTTGGTTTGTTAGTTCATTTTGTACAAGTTCAACTCTATTTGAAACTAAAATATCTATTTGATTTTGTTCTATTTTATTGTTATATTTATATAAAAAACAAAATAGTGTTATAAAAACAATAATAAAAGATAAGATGAAATTTTTGTATGTTTTGTTCATGGGTAATTTTAACTAATTAAAAAGAGAATACACTAAAGTATCCTCTTTTTTTTAGTTTATTTTATAAATTTTCCAAAAGGACCTACTTGGTTCTCTTTTGTTTCAATATTTGGTCTATATACATCAGGAGCTTTTACATCTTCTAATGGGAAATCTTTTATTCTATCAGCTTTATCAGGTCTAAAATTTGAATCCATATTGATAAATGCAGCTACATTGTAAGCTTCTTCATCAGTTAAAATTGGATTTTCTTTTGTTGCACCTAATGGCATATTACTTTTTATAAAGTCAGCTGCTTTTAAAACTCTATACATTCCAGCACCTTTATTATATGTATCTTTACCCCATAATGGTGGATATAAATACCCATTTGCTCGACCTTCATTTTTTATACCCTCACCGTTTGAGCCATGACATGAAGCACATTGTTGTTCATAAACAACTTTACCTTTTACAGGATCAGCAGCTTGAGTTTTAATCATTTTTCTATCAATAGGACTTAAACTTCTACCTTCTAATTTATCAACACCACCAACGGGATAACCTTGACTCAACCAATACATATAAGTCTGCATTGCTTTCATTTCTTTACTATCAAGTGGTAATTTCTTACCATTCATACTTCTTTCCATACAACCATTGATTCTATCAGCAAGTGTACCTATACTATTACCTCTTGCTCCATACTGTGGAAATGCAGCAAAGATTCCGATATATGATGAAGAATAAGGTTTTGTTCCTGCTTCTAAGTGACAACTTTGGCAATTTAGATTATTCCCCGCATATCTCATTTTTGAGTCTTTTACTTCTGGACCTATGTATTTTGATGTATGAACAATAAGTTCTTTACCATATTTTACTAACTCTCCAAATTCATTATTTGGAATATTTTTTTCATCTGGAATTTTATATTCCAATTTTTCATCTGATTTATATCCAGTATCTAAATGTTCTTTTAAAACTTTTGCATCAAATGCAAATAAAGAAGTAACACACAACGCAGATAAACCAGCAATCACAATAATTCTTTTCATAAATAATTTCCCCCTACTATTTTGATAAAAAAACTATATCATTTGTATATAACTTGAAAGTAACAATTAAGCTTTATTTATTATTTTTTTATCTTTTAATTAGTGTAGTCAAATCAAACTTTGTTGCCAATAATATTAACTTTGACAAAAAGTTTTACATCTTGAAATTCAAAATAGAATTTATAATAATGAGTATATAACAATTTGTACAATGCAAGAAAATAAAGAGTTCCTTGATACAAAAAAAGGAGCGATTTATAATCTTCAAAATTAACTAAAGCATGTCAAACTTATGGTATTGAGTTTAGTGATAATGAAGAACATTCAAGTTATTATGATATTTTTAAAACATTTGAACTTTTTAATAATACAATTATATAAATACAAGGAAAATATATTGAACTTAGAAGATATACAAAATAAATTAAAAAAGCTATATACAATTGAAATACAAAATCTTGGAGATATTAAGAATCTAACAGAAATTCCTACTAATCCACTCTTACTATCGCTCCCTGATAATTATGATAAAACACTAAAAGTCATGTTATTTGGACAGGAAACTAATGATTGGCAAAAGCAATTTAATAAAGAATTAGATATTGATAGGTCAATTTCTACATATAGAAAATTTTGGATTGATAAAACTAGTAATTATTCTAAAAAAGGTCCATTGATGCAAACTTTTAATACTTTTCAAAATAAAATTGGAAAATATAATCAAGTTTCTTGTATTTGGAATAATATAATCAAAATTGGAAAATATAATCAAGTGGGTACCCCAAATAAAGAAACTAGAAATTGGCAAATAAAATGGCGTGATGTTATACGTAAAGAAGTTGAATTACTAAAACCTGATATGATAGTATTTTTTACAGGTCCAAATTATGATATACATATAGAAGATGTTTTTGGTTCATTTAGTAAAGAAATATACAACAATCAAAAAATCAACAAAATTACAAAATTAAACTTTCACAATAACCAAAAATTTGTTGCCTACAGAACTTATCACCCAGGATATTTAAGAAGAAGTGGTTTAAGTAAAGAGTACATAGAATACTTTACAACTGAAGTACATACTTTATTAAACAAAAAACTAATGATAAATAAAATATCCTCCATACTAAATTGACATACTATATTCTTAGTCAAAAGGTTAACTATTTTTAGTCAAATCCTTCATAATTATCTTAAAGTCAACATCATTTTCTTATATATCATATACACTACTCACGGGATAGCTTTTTGTCTTGGTTAGAGTAATTCTATTCTAAATATATAAAGAGTTATTATAAATTTAAATTATTACAAAAAATTTCAATATGCTGGACTATATGATTTTCTCTTGTCCAATTCTATAAAGCGAAAAATCATATTTTATAGGGTCAAACTCATCAAACTCTTTTAGTTTATTTGTAATCATCAACGCTGATTTTAAATCATAACTTTGTCTATCTAAAAGTCCAAGTTTTTGTGATACTTTAAAAGTGTGAGTATCAAGTGGTAAAATCAAATCTTTTTTTTCAACTCCACTCCAAAGTCCTAAATCAAGATTGTCATCACGAACCATCCAACGCAAAAACATATTCCATCTTTTAAATGGAGCATTTCCTAACTCTTTTATAAGTCCTTGTTTATCCCTTTTGAATGGGATTGAGATTAAAAATGTAAAACCTTGTGATTTATGATTTGCAGTGTTATGGATTTTTTGAATTAATGCGTCAATTCCTTCTAAAATTGAGTTCTCTTTTTTGTAGGCATTTACAAATATTGAGTTTAGACTATCTTCATTTTTTAGTCGTTTAAAAGTTTTAAATACTGTTTTTATATCTTGGGCATTTTGAAATCTATAATAGTGATTATTTAGCTCTTTATCTATTATCTCATCACTTTTTTCAAGAAGTGAAAAATCCAAACTATCTAAAAACTTCACTATTAGTTTTGCATTTCCATAGGCAAATAAAGCACATAAAAGAATTATAAACTCATCTTTATACCTTCTTGCAACTAAAAGGGGGTCTGGTTTATCGTAACTTATTTCATGGTTCTTATTTCTATTTTCTACTTCAATATCAAGAAGTGTTTTTATCTGTTTATCTTTTTGTGTCATTTTTATCCAAAGTGCTTTTATATTTATAAAGTTATAATACCATTTCAAAAATTTAGATGGATTAAAAATATGCAAAATATACTAATAACTGGTTGTTCTTCTGGAATCGGACTTGAAACTGCACTTATTTTAAAAGAAAATGGCATTAAAGTCTATGCTAGTGCTAAAAAAGAAAAAGATGTACTAATACTTCAAAACTTAGGTTTTGAAGCATTTAAAATTGATGTAAGAAATAAAGATGAAATAACAAATGCTTTAAATAAAATATTAAAAAATGATTTAAAACTTGATACAGTTTTTAATAATGCTGGTTTTGGACAACCAGGAGCTGTGGAAGATTTAAGTGTGGAGGTTTTAAAAAAGCAGTTTGATACAAACTTTTTTGGATTACATGAAGTAACAATTCAAGCCATGAAAATATTTAGAACTCAAGGTTTTGGAAAAATCATACAACATAGCTCAGTTTTAGGAATAATTTCTTTAAAATATAGAGGCGCTTATAATGCAAGTAAATATGCGATTGAGGGATTAAATGACACTTTAAGACAAGAAGTTATGGGAAGTAATATTTTTATTAGCACTATAAACACAGGTCCAGTAACTTCAAAATTTAGAGAAAATGCCTTAAAAAAGTTTAATAAAAATATCAAAATAGAAGGAAGTTTTTTTGAGGAAACTTATAAAAAAGAGTTAAAAACTAGACTTGAAACAACAGAGGATAAATCACTTTTTAATCATCCAGCTTCAAGTGTTGCAAAAGTGGTTTTAAAAATCATAAAAACACAAAAACCAAAACCTAGATATTATGTAACATTTGCTACTTATATCTTAGGATTTTTAAAAAGAGTTTTAAGTACTTCTTTGATGGATAAATTATTAAATAAAATCTAATTCTTTTTCATTTCTAAAATCAATCTAGTAATAACCTGCCTAATTGCTAGATTTGAAGCTTGAAGTAATGCCTCTTTTGAATAGATTATCTCACTTTCATTATAAATATAATTATCAGAAAATAAAATATTATCTTTTGTATCTTGATAGATTATTTTATTGTTTTTATCTATAATTCTAAGTTCTATTGAAATTTTTATTTGTGCTTTTGAAGAAAAAAATGCTTTTTCTAACCTGTATTTTGGAACAAATAGATGAATAGTATAATCACTTCCAAAAGAGACAAATTTAGTTTTAAAAACTTTATCATTCGTCATTTGAAGTTTGAATTCATTTTCTATTATATTTGATAAAGAGATATTGTTATTATAATAAGAATCTTGCATTCTTAAATCTTCATTGTTTGAAAATTCTGGAGTAAAAAAAGTATTAATTCCAATTCCAACATGACTTGAAACCAAACCACCAACTCCCAGCCCAACAGAAACAGGACTTCTATAAGTTTGAGGAACTCCTGCTATGATGATATTATTATTTAAAGATATAGAATTTATTTCATCTAAATTTAGATTTTGTTTAGAACTACATGCAGTAAAAAAAGCCAAAAAACAGATTAAATAAATTTGATTTATATATTTCATAGAAGATTCCTCTTAATTTTGAATAATCTCTTTTTTGTTTGCCAAACCTTGCAGATAATCACTAATTTGTATCAAACAAAATGTAATTAAAAATATCATAAGACCAGGGAAAAAGCTAACCCACCAAGCTATATCAATCACGGCTTTTCCATCACTTAATAAACTTCCCCAAGACATTTGTGGAGGATTAACTCCTAAACCTAAAAATGAAAGTCCTGATTCTGCTAAAATCGAACCTCCAACTCCAAAAGTAAATGAAATAAGAAAAATTGGTGCCAAAAGTGGAGCAAAATATTTAAAAATTATTTTGAAAGTTGAAACATTTGCAACTTTTAAAATCTTAATAAAAGGCTTATTCCCAATAGCAAAACTCTCACTTCTAATCATTCGAGCCATTCCCATCCAACCAGTAATTGAAATAACTATAATTAAAATTAAAGTAGAAGCTTGAATGTATGATACAAGTGCTAAAAGTAGGAAAAAAGTAGGAAATGTTAGAAATAAATCAATCGTAATTGTAATAGTTTTATCAATATTACCTTTGAAATATCCAGCATTAATTCCAATAAAAAGCCCAACTATTGAAGAAATAGATGCAGCTAAAAATCCAATAATTAAAGAAGTTTGACCACCATTCAAAACCCTTGCAAACACATCTCTACCTAATCTATCCGTTCCAAATAAATGCTCAATTGATGGAGCTTGTAAAATTTTTGTAGGATTTAAGTCATAGGGAGAAATGCTATAAAAAAAAGGCAATAAAAAGATTGCTAAAATAACTGCAATTAATAAATATAAAGCTACTTTAAACATATTTTATACTTTTATTCTTGTGTATAAAAATAATATGAAAGTGCGCTTTTACCAAATTGTTTAGTTTTTTTAAGTGAAAATTTTCCTAAAATTTCTGGTATTTCTAAACTAGAAATATGCTCAACAATAATCATATAAATATTATCTGCTTCAATATTTTTAATCATAGTAAAAGATTTTTCATAAATATCTTCCATTCCATCTCGATAATCAAATGGAGGATCAACATATAAAACAATTTCATCTTGAGAGTTTCTTAAAAAATCAATAATCAAAGGAGTTTGTACAAAAGTATTTCCTTGAACTGTTTGACATTTTTCCATATCAACAGCTTTGCAATTTTTTAATAAAATTTGATAAGAATTTTTATCAAGCTCGATAAAATAAGCTCTTTTAGCCCCTCGGCTAATAGCTTCAAGTCCAATAGAACCACTTCCAGCAAATGATTCTATAAAAACTTTATCAATTATATCAAACTGCAAAACATTAAACAAAGACTCTTTTAATCTAGCTTTTGAACTTCTTGTTACATCTAAAGAGGGAAGTTCTAAAATCTTTCCTCTATATTTACCTGCAATTATCTTTGTTGTTGGCTTTTCAGTTTTCATAATTTGTACCTTGTTAAGATTTATTTATCTAGCATAACTTTCAGCTCTTATTTCTCTAATTACATTCACTTTAATTTCACCAGGATATTGAACTTTTTGCTCAATCTCTTTTGCAATTTCAGTAGCTAATAAAATAGCTTCATCATCATTTACAAGCTCAGCTTTTACTATAACTCTTACTTCTCTTCCTGCATTTATTGCATAAGCATTTAAAACACCCAATTTACTTGTAGAGATATTTTCAACTTCCTCAACTCTTTTTAGGAAACTCTCTAGTACTTCTCTTCTTGCACCTGGTCTTGCTGCACTTAAAGCATCAGCTGCACATACAGAAGCTGATTCTACATTTATTGGTTCTTCGTGTCCATGGTGAGCGTAAATTGCATTTATAACGGTATCACATTCATCATATCTTTTACAAATTTCAGCACCTAATTGTACATGAGAACCTGGCATTTCATGAGTTAAAGCTTTTCCAATATCATGTAAAAGTCCAGCTCGACGAGCAAGTATTGCATCGCCACCCATTTGAGATGCTAATAAACCAGATAAATGAGCAACTTCAAGTGTATGAGCAAGTGCATTTTGTCCATAAGAAGCTCTATATCTTAATCTTCCAACAAGTTTGATAAGCTCTGGATGCATTGTTTTAATTCCTAGTTCTAAAACAACATCTTCACCCTCTTTTTGGATATTTTTGTCAAATTCTGATTTTACTTTTTTATAAATTTCTTCAATTCTTGCTGGTTGAATTCTTCCATCTTCAAGTAATTCTCGAATAGTTTTAGTAGCAACGGCTCGTCTGTAAAGATTAAAAGATGAAATTGTAATAGTATTTGGTGTATCATCAATAATAATATCAACACCTAATAACATTTCAAGAGCTTTGATATTTCGCCCTTCTTTTCCTATTATTTTACCTTTTGTTTCTTCATCATTTATAGGAACATTATTTATTAATCGCTCAGCTGCAAATTCACCTGCATATCTTGTAACTGCTAGAGAAAGCATGTTATTAATTTCATTTTTTGAATTTTGCTCTGCAATTTTATATTTTTTTCTAAAAATTGAAGCAATTTCAGCTCTTGAATCTTCTTTAACTTTTTTAAGCATTAACTCTCTAGCCTCAAGCAAAGTTAAACCAGAAGCATTTTCAAGTATTTTTATAGCTTCAAAAATTTTATTTTCATAAGTCTTTTTTTGTTGCTCCATTCCTTCTTTTAAAGTTGTAATTTTTCTATTTTTTTCAACTATCTCATCTTTTTCTTGTTTGATAATTCTTAATTCAGATTCTAAATGTTCGTTTAATTCTCGCTCTTTTTTTTCTATTTTAGAAAGCATTACATCATACTCTCTTCTTGCGTGTTTAAATTCTCTATCACATTCGAATTTTGCCTTTAATTGAGCATCTTTTAGAGAAACTTCTGCTTCATGCTCGATTACTTTTGCCTTTGCTTTTGCTTGTTCAATAAAAACTTGAAATTTTGCTTTATCTAATTTTTTTACAATAACTATGCTTAATGCAGAACTCAATACTCCTACAAATGCAATTACTAGTATATATTCCATATTCAAAACCTTAATTTGTTATTATGTAATTAGCTTGAATATCGTAATTATCAGATAGAATTTTTTCACTCTTGCAAAGTACTAACTGCGTAAAAACTGTTGTTGGATTATAGTTTAACCTATCAAAAAATCTATCGTACATACCTTTTCCAAAACCTATTCTTTTTCCTAATTTATCAATTCCAACGATAGGAACTATTGCTAGGTCAATTTTTTTTGCTTTAAAAAAAGAGTTATTTGGTTCTTTTATTCCAAATCTCTTTTTGTACAAGGGTAATCTATATTTAACAATTTTGAAACTATCCCCTTGCATAAATGGTACATAAACTTCTCTTTTTTTTGTTTTTCTTAAACTTTTTATCAACGGTTTTACATCAACTTCTATATCCATAGGGATATATAATAAAATATTTCTCGAATCACTTCGTTTTATAAAGTTTTCTAAATTTTTAACAATTATTTTATTTTTGTAATACTTTAAAAAAAGGCTTGTAAATTCTAATCTCTTTATACACGATTTTCTGAAATCACTTTTGTGATCATTTTTCATATTTAAGCCTCACTTGGGTAAAATCTCTACCCAACAAATAATTTTACCCAAAGGAATTAAAATGCAGTTTAAAACTTTAGCATTTTTGTCAATTTTATCCATTTTATTATTTACAGGGTGTGATTCAAAAGATAAAGATAACTCTTCAAAGGAAGAAACATCTGTAAAAAGTAACAATAGAATATCAGAATTTCAACTAAACACTATAAATGACACGATAGTAAATCTGAAATTAGAAAATGATAAAATAATTGCCAAAGATTATCCAAATAAGATAGTATTATTAAGCTTTTTTACAACTTGGTGTCCACCTTGTAAAGCAGAAATACCAAATTTAATAAAAATACAAAATGATTATAGAAATGATCTTGTAATTATTTCAGTTTTACTTGAAGAAATGAAAACAAATGATGAAATCAAACAATTTGTAAAAGAACATAATATAAATTATGAAGTAACAAATGCACCTGAAAATATGGATCTTGCAAAAGCAGTGGGAGGAATAAAATCAATTCCAACTATGTTTTTAATTGATAAAAAAAATACCGTATTTCAAAAATATGTAGGAATAGTTCCAAATGAAATGATGGAAATTGATATTAAAAAAGTATTAGAAAAATAAAGGTAAAAAATGTTTAGTTTTTTTAAAAAGAAAAAAGATAATGATATAGAAAAAGAAGAACTTCCTTTAGAAATAAAAGAAAATACTATTCAAGAAATCCAAGCTGAAAATGACAAAAAAAAAGGTTTTTTCTCAAAAGCATTAGAAAAAACTTTTGAAACTATCAAAACTGTTGTTCCTCAAAAAAAGGAAAAAATATCTTTTGATGATATTCAAGAACTTTTAATTGAAGCGGATATGGAATATGAAATTATTGAAAAAGCTATGGATGGACTTCCTGATGAGATTACAAGAAAACAGTTAAGACATAGACTTGTAATGCTTTTTGAACATGCTCCAAAAGTTGATTTAACAAATTTACCAAAACCATTTGTAAGACTTATTATTGGTGTTAATGGTGCTGGAAAAACTACAACTATTGCAAAATTAGCAAATATCTCTAAAAAAGAGGGAAAATCTGTAATTCTTGGAGCTGGAGATACTTTTAGAGCAGCAGCAATTGAACAGCTTTCTACTTGGGCAGCAAAATTAGATGTTCCAATTATCAAAACAAAACAAGGACATGATGCAAGTGCTGTGGCATTCGATACAATTAGTGCAGCAATTGCTAGAGATATTGATAATGTAATCATTGATACAGCAGGACGACTTCAAACTCAAACGAATTTAAATAATGAACTTAAAAAAATAGTTAAAGTTTGTAGTAAAGCAATGCCTGATGCTCCACATCAAAAACTTATGATTTTAGATGGAACACAAGGAAATACAGCAATTGCACAAGCTCGTGCATTTAATGAAATGGTTGGAATTGATGGAATAATCGTTACTAAACTTGATGGAACAGCAAAAGGTGGAGCTTTATTCTCAATCTCAAATCAACTCGAACTTCCAATTTTTTATGTAGGAGTTGGTGAAAAACAAGATGATTTAATTGCTTTTTCTCCAGATGACTTCGTTGATAGTTTATTAGATGAAATTTACACACCAGAAAAATAAAAAAAGGAATTAATTTTGAAAGCAAAAAACAAATCTTTTCTCGAAGATGTAGTTATACTTTTTATTCTTGGAATCATAATATATTTTATTTATAGCTTCTTTTTTTCAACAGAAGAAAAAGTTACAATAGTTGAAAATAAAACTACAATAGAAAAAAAAGTAGAAGTTCCTACTATAAAAGAAATCATACCAACACCAGCTGTTACAATTCCAGTTGAAACTCCAAAAACTGAGATTCCACAAGTAGAAACTACAAAAACAGAAAATCCTGTTGAGACAAAAGTTAACACAGTGATTGAAGAAAAAATATCTACCTCTGAAATAACTGATCCAAAAGTAAAAGTTGAGTTATTTTATAAAACTATAAAAGAAAAAATCTATAAAAATATAGATAAGAATGTAGATAAAAATAAAATAAAACCTGGAGAACATGTTGAGTTTAGACTGACTATTTTAAAAGATGGTGGGTATGAGCAATTAAGTTCTACAAAAGGTGATAAAGATTATTTTGAACTATTTAGATCATCAATAAAAGAAGCCTTTCCTGTTAAAATTGATAATTCATTAAAAGAGAGTTTTCCTAGATATTTTAGAATGGAAATAGTATTTTAAGAGGTTTTTTCAACCTCTTATTCTCTTATATTTAACTCTTCCAAAAACTTTTTATATGGTTCTTTCCAACAACAATTATGTGTCGCATCATAATATTTATAAGTAATATTATCTTTATTTTTAAACTTTGATAAATAAGATAAAAATACTTCTTTAGGAATAACATCATCTTCTTTTCCAATTAAATGATATTGTTTAATATTTTCAAGCTCTTTTGTATAATCTGCTGGATTTAAGGATTCATCTAATCTTGATATATTATGTATAGTTGTCCATTTTAGAGTATCGAGATTTCCAGCTACGGTAATTAACATATTTATATCTTCTCTTTTTGAAGCTACTAAAGTTGCAATTGCAGCACCACCTGAATATCCAATCAAGCTAAAACTTTCATTTTTATACTTATCTTTTAAATTATTCAAAGCATCATCAAAACTTTTTATAACTTTTTCATCAAATCGATTGCTTGTCCAGTATTTTTTGCTACATTCATTTGAGTTTATATATTGACAAGGTCTTGCTAGATAAACTTTACATTCACTTGTATCTTGATTCATAAGTTCTAATGCAGTAGGAGTTATTGGTGTTGGATTAGCTGATATTATAGTTCTTGTAATCCAAGATAATCCATCTCCTTCTATATAAACTTTTAAGTCTTTATTTTTGCAATTATTAGAAGTTTTTTGTAAAGAAAATAGAGTAAAAGAAGAAGTTTGTATATTTACTTGTGTAAAGTCTTTATTAGAAAGGGCAAATAAAGACTCTTTTCTTTCTTGTAAAGTTGGGATTGTGCTTAAACATCCAGTGAAAATAAAGATTGGTAAAAAATGAAAAAGATAATTTTTCATTGTTATTTTAATAAAATATCCATCTCTTTTGCTAATGCTTTTCTTTTTGCGAGATTGATTAATGCTTCTTCAGATTCTGCATAACTTGCATCTTTTTCAGGAATAAATTTTTCAATAAAAATAATTTGAGTACCAACATCTTTTAAATTTACCTTAACAATATCACCTTCATTTTTATCTTTTAAAGCTGTTTTAATTTCAATATTTAGTTTATTTACATCAACTAAATCTGTTAAACCATCTTTTTGTTTTGAAGCTAAATCATTTGAAACTGATTTTACATATTTTATAAAAGATTCTTGTTTATCTTTTTTAGTTTTTGATTTATTTAAAGCTGCAATAATTTTATCTGCATTTTCTTCATAAGTTACTAGAATATTTCGTAATTCATATTTAGCTACAACTCTCGGTTTTTCTGCTTTATATAACTCTTTTAACTCCATATCAGTTGGAACATAACTTCTTAAAAACTTTTCACTCCAAATATCAACTGTGAGAATATTTTTTGCAGTTCTCAAATTAATATCATTTTTCATTATACCTTTTTCTAAATTTTGAGATAATTTTACAACAGAGTCATATTCTTTTGTTAAGGCTTCTTTTACCTTTGCTTCTTGTTTATAAAAATCTACTTTATGCTTTTGAGCTGTATAAGAAGCTACTTCTTTTTCATCTGAGAATAAATTAATATTAAATAAAATACTACATAAAAGTAATGCTGTAAATTTTTTCATCTTTTTCCTTTAAATATAAAAATTAGAAATTAAGTCTAAACGAAACATTTCCTGAATATCCTTGGAAATTCCCATCTTTACTTCTATCATAATCAACACCTATCATTAAACTTGTAGATTCACTAAGTGTTGTTTTAACTCCAAGTCCTGCGTTAAACATTGTTTTGTTCAAGTCTTGTGTTGGTGTTACAAATTGATTTCCACCACCTACATATTGAGCTTTTATATCAGCATTTGTATCACCAAAAGCATTATAAGCTGCTAATTTAAATTCGGGAACAATTACAGTATCTCCCATATTTAAATTTGTAGAAAGTTTAGCTCCAACTCCTAGCGTACCTTTATTTACTTTTACAGAATCAACTTTTAATGCATCATTTTGATAAGCCGTTCCTTTTTCAGTATAGCCTTTTTGGTTTAAATTTCCATATTCAAGTGATACAAAAGGAGTTAATGTTGCAACATCTTCAAAGTATACTCTATGCCCTACTTCAACTTTTGCTGAAATTTGATCAGCCGTTGATGAAGATGACAATTTACCAGAATTTGCTGTTCTTGTTGAATCAGTAGAGTGTCTTGCATAAGATAATATTCCATCTAAATATGTATCATCAAAATCCATTGATCCATAAGTAGAAAATTGAATACTTTGAGTATCTGCACTATCTCCACTTCTGAAATCTGTTTGATCTATTTTTGTATTTGCGTGTGCTAATGCTAATCCAATTGTTGAACCACTTCTTAAAGTTCTATCCATTCCAGCCACAAAACCTAAAGTAGTTGATTCATATCCATCATAATCTTGAACTTTACTTTGAGTTGCTTTTGAACCCATTGCTTTAATCCATAATGAATTATTTAAAGTATAAGTACCTGATGAATATCCAGAATATGGAATAAAATCTGTACTTGAAGAAAATCTCATATCAGACATTCTATCTTTGATTGTTGATGATACTAAAGTTGAAGCTGTAAGTGAAGATTGAATACTTGAATTATTAGCAACTGGTGCCAATAATTTTTGCATTTCTACCATCTGAGCTTTTTTCTCAGATGATAGAATCAATCCACCATCTAACTCTTCAATTCTAGTTATTACATCACCTAATGCACCTTCTCTAACTATAGTATCATAAGCATAACCTGCTAATGCTTCAGAAGCTCCATTTGAATAATGTTGTCCAATTTCTGATTTTTTAATATATAAATCTTCAACTCCATAACTTCCACCACCCGTTCTATCTGCAAATAGAATTAGATTATTTCCATCAACTTTAATTATTGAATCAATGATACTATTATCGCTAACTTTTCCATTCGCTTCTGTTCCATAATAAGTTCCTGAGATACCATTATTTGTAGAAATTAAATTATAACTTCCTGCGCCATATAAAGTACCTACATAATTAACTTTGATTATTGCATTATTATCTATTGTTAAAGTATCAGTTGTAATACTTCCAGAAGGAACACCAGTTGATGAACCACTAGATGTTATATCAGAAGTATATATTTTAAATCCAGTTAATGAATTAGCTGCTAATGCTAAGTTATCAGTAACTTTTATGTCACGAGTATTTACATCTAAAGCAGAATTCGCTCTTACAGTCAAACTTCCACCAAAAATAATATCATCCTTCATTTCAAGTATTGTTTGATTTGTTCCATTTCCAATATAAGTATTTTGAGCATATATTTTTTTTGTTAACTCTTGAGTATACGTACTTGCAGAAGAACCAGCTGATCCAAAAGTTACATTTTTAAGTCTTTCTGTACTTGTACCAATATCTGTATAAAGAGTTGTTGTTCCTAAGAAATTTAATGAACCGGTATCAGTAGTTGCAGTGGTAACGGCAATAGGAACACTACTTGAAACAACTATGTTTTTACCATTAGATACATTTACAACACCATCAGCATCATATATTAAACTACCTATTAGGTTTCCTTGAAAATTAACTGTACCCTCTCCACTTACATGAAATGTACTTTCTTTCACATAAACATCATTTTTAAAAGTAACAGTTTTACCATCAGCCCCTGCATGAATTTCTTTAAAAGTAGAATTCCCAGCTGGATTTCCACCTAGAATTCCAGTAATTATCGAGCTTCCTGCAAATTCTAAAATTGCATCATTTCCATTAATAAATTGAGTTCCACCAGCACCAACAGTTAAATTAACATTATCACCTATTGCTAAAGTACCAGCTTTATTATCAAAATCAACAGTTCCTATCATTCCCTCAGCAGAAGGATTTGTACTATTATCTCCATTTAATACAACTTTACCATCATCAGAATATTTTAAAGTTGTTGCATATACCATATCATTAAAAGTAACTGTTCCCCCTGTTACTCCTGCATTTATAGTATTTAAAACTTTATTACTTTGTCCAACTTCACCAGTAATATTTGAAGTTCCTTCAAAAGTTAATGTTCCTGTATTTGTATTATCTACTGTAATTAATATATTATCAGAACCTGTATTTATTAGATTTACATTATCTTTTAGTGTTAAAGTTGCATTATTTCTAAGGTTTATAACATCCGCATAAAGTTCTCTAGCAAGTGCAGTGTAACCTATAACAAGACCTGGTCCACCACTATTTTGTTGATTAGCTGTATTTATATTAAGCTCTTTAATTCCATGGCTACTACTTCCGATATTGCCAGAAATTGTTCCATCACCTTGATAATTTATAATTCCAGTATTATTTGAAGCTAAAGTTTGAACTGAACCTAAAATACCTTTTCCATCTGATACATTTACCGTTGCATCTTTTCCTGCAAAATCAATATCCCCTGTTAGTCCATTTAATAAATTAGCTGTTCCATTATCTGTAAATATAATATTTGTATTTGTTGTCCCAGATACTGCAAAATTTACAGTCCCTGCTCCAATTTTGGTATTTGTTGCATAAACATCACTTGCAAAATTTGATGTTCCGCTACCAGTATTTATTTGAGCTAATTTATTTGTTGAATCTCCTACTATTCCAGTTACTGTTTGATTATTATTTCCAACTAAATTTAATGTCCCTTTTCCAGTTGCAGTTGTTGTAACATTTCCTGTTAATCCAGTATTTAAATTAGCTATTCCATTATCAGTGAATTGTAAATTAGAACTTGTTGTTCCTGATACTGTATTAAAATTCCCTGTTCCAGTTGATATTGTAGTTGTTGTTGCTGTTAGATTATCTTGGAAAGTACTTGTTCCTGCATTTACATTTACATTTGTTGCTACTACATTATCTTGAAAAGTTGTAGCTCCTGTTCCTGTATTTTCTACTGTATTTGCGTACACATTATTTACAAATGCCGAAGTAGCTCCCGTTGCTCCCGAACTTACTTTTTCTAATGATGCTCCAACTCCTCCAACTGTTCCTGTTACAGTTTGAGTTCCACCAGCTAGTGTTAAAATACCCATATTTGCATCAGCTGTTGTAATTGTTGAAGTTATATTTTTCCCACTTGCCAGTATTAATTCTGAGCTATTTGTTGTTCCATTATTATTTAAAACTGTACTATTTGCAAATACATTCCCATTTATTGTGGTTATC
>Ga0172378_10000385_pt1 | contig 38392 bp, 30 predicted proteins | sample GrowelOW332metaG_FD_119755 | JGI IMG/M metagenome (GOLD analysis project Ga0172378, IMG submission 119755) | Groundwater microbial communities from an aquifer near a municipal landfill in Southern Ontario, Canada - Pumphouse #3_1 metaG | ecosystem: Environmental > Aquatic > Deep subsurface >...
TAACCTTACAGGTCATTGATCCTCTTCTATCCTTTGTTTCACGGATAGTTTGTCTGATTTTGTCTTTCTGACTGTCCTTCATGTCTAATTATTACTATAATAAGTTATAAAACCCTTTGTTGATCTGAAATTATTTTTGTGGTATAATGATGGGCAAAGGATTGGTTTTACCCAAACACTAAAGATATTTGGGCTTTCAACCAATCAAGGAGTAAAATTGTATTTTCTAACATGTATAACTCCATTGTAATCAATACAACTATTATACATTACTTATGATTCTGTTACTTCTTCAGCTCCCTCTTCAATGAAATCTTTTTCGCTTGCGTTTAAATAATTAAGTAAAGTTAGTAGCTCACCAACATGCACACGTTCTTCGTCTGCGATTTCTTGTAAAACTTCTTTTACTTTTGCATTGGAGGCTCCATCAACAATAGCTTCGTATTGTTGGATTGCCAATTGTTCATTGATTAAAGCATCTCTAATTGCTCTTGTAACCTCACGATCATTGAGATTTTCTGGAGTTTTAACAAATTGTAAATTTTGACCTATTTGAATGATTTTCATATTACTCTTTTGTTGAAGCTGTTCGTTTTTCTAAATTTAATAGTTCGTTTTTTCTTTTGCGTTTTTCCCATGACGGTTCGAATTGAGAATTTTCTGGTTGATTCCATAATTCTTTATCTGGTGCGATTTGTTTCCCAGGTATGTGCTTATGACAAAATTTACATTCACTATTTTGCACACCGATTACCCCACAGTGTGGGCATTTAGTATCGGCCACGGAACCAGCGGTAGTTTGTTTATTATTTTGAGTCAATTGGATACCTCCAGGAATATCGAGTTGTTTTTTAAGTTGTCTAAAAGGAGTAACGGTTACATTATTATGATACGATCCTAGATATTTTGCCATTACTCTTTGACCTCTTGTGTTTTCCGAATGAATTACAACAGGTGTTTCTTGACATAATTGTTCTTGTTTCATTTGCCATGCAACATCTTCTCCGTTTTCAATGTTACTTGATAAATCTCTATCAAGAAATATTTTAGCAAATTTATAAGAGCGAAGCAAATTTAATGTATTTTTCACATTGCTGGTCACAACCACATTTTGAGATCCAAATGCTTGTTTAAATAAATCAATTCTATCTTGGTCGTCATCCAAAACAAATATTTGAGATGCAGATTTTGACATATCATTATTTTGACTGGTCAATATATAAGAGTCATTAACTTTTTGCTCATTATAGTAATTTGGGTTTTCTATTAGATGATCGGAGGCTACTTTTTCAGCCTGTTTGCGTTCTAGCCCCCGCTCAATTTCCGTAATAATACCAGCGGTAAGCTGACCGGAATTTTCATCTTGAGCTTTTATAGGGAATAAAGTAGCGACCACCCCATCAAGAGACATTTCGTTTTCTGATCCAATCTTCATGAATATCCTCCGTTGTTAATGACCAACTGCCATGTACGGTTGTTTAAAGTTATGTATTAAGTATTCTATCTTAATCTTATTTCACTATATTTTTTGGATATTCCTTTTACTAGAGATGGATTTATCTCCCAGATCTGTCCAATAACAAACGTAGCTTGTCCGCCTGTTTGCTGTTGAACAAAAACATTTTTCCGCCAGGGCTTGATGTACATTGGATATTTCCCTTTTTGATATGGTATATAGCTCTCCAACGCTCCTTTTTATTTTTAGCAATATCTTCAAGACGATTTAAATACAACCAAGAAGGAACATCGAATTTATAGTTATAGCACTGAATAGGAGATGTATGACCGATAAAATCAAAAAACGATCCTATAGAAGAGGTTCTTATTCTAATATCGTTTTTGCTTTTCTCCCTAACTGATTCAATGCCAACAGCTTTTAATTTTGGTATTAAGATGTCTTCTATGTCTTGGATCGAAAAAGAACAAGTCGCCAATCTTACGGCTGAATAATTACTCTCTATGTCCGAACAAATACTCCCATCTCCAAGGTACCAAAGCAAAACGCTTGTGTGAGTTATTCTAACATCGTATGGAACCTTTTTTGTCCCATTTGGGTACCATCGATGATATTGCTTTGTAATGTCTGGATGTGATAGGGTTCTGCACATCCATGTTGGACTAGGATGTTTTTTATCAATTGTCTTAGTTGGCTTTGCGGTTGATGGTTGAAACTGTTTAAAACCAGAGATTCCATAAGTCGCCCATTCCTCGTGAAGAGAACCTATCGAAAATCTAGCTGTAATTTTTTGTGTTCTTGAATCAACAGACGCAGAACCGTCCCCCAGCAAAAATCCATCAGCCCACGAGACTGTTTTGTCATCCATTAATTGGATGCTTTGATCAAGTATGGATCTTGATATTGAAACGCTATCAGACAAACTGCGCATTGGAATATTATTCTTTTTTAAAAGTCTATAGACTTGTCCATTACTTAGCTGAGAGCCAAGTCGTTCTATGCTTAATTTTGATATTTCTGTAGTTGATAAATTTTCTTGTAAATACATCAAGCTTATTGTCTCTATAGGGTTGTCCATGTTTAATCTCCTTTTATGATAATCATATTATACAACAAATACTCATAGACTACAAGACCAATAACAATTCATTTTAAATAAAGCGAAACAAAAAGAGCCCCTAGTTTCCTAGAGGCTCTTTCACGATTTTATTCGTTTTAAGCTGCTAAACCTTACGATCCAACGCTTACTTCAACACGAGCGATAGCATAATCGTTGATGATTACGATGCCTATTTCTTCGTATACAACCCATCCCAGTCTCAATCTTTTTGGGTCGTCAGCAGGGATAACGCTGATATCCTGACGGATAGGCATTGCTCCTACGTAGTCGGCTGGAGCCAACACGAACACGTATGCGGTAGGAACCCTTGAGCTAACGTGAATGTCAGCCGTATAGATGTGTCCAAACAAACCTGTTGTAAGAACTTCTTTTTGGGTTGCCTGATCGAATACTGTTTGCCCCCAACTACGAATATCTCCGTAACGGATAGCATGACATACGACCTTGCCAACTGTCAAGTCACGGGACTCAACTGCGACAAACGCTTGGTTAAGGGCGGAAAGAGAAAGTGCTCCACCTGTTGAGACGATCTGATTGGCAGCAGGAACCGCTGTATTGATCGCTGTAAAGATGTTGGTGTCTTCTTCCTTCTGGATTGCTTCCTTAGCCTTGATTTGGGCTCTGTCAACGATGTAGAAACGACGAGCTTTAACTTCGCTAATTCTAACCGTTGGGTTTACGACGATTTCGAACGTTGGAACCAAAATTTCTTCACCTTCGGTGATAAATTCTGGAACACCGCCTCTACGAGACAATCTTACTGCCTTCGAGCGAACGTCCTTCTCGTAACGGGCATATGCGCCCTGTGGTAGCTCATCAACCATGATTAGCTTACGACCAACTGCCTGATACTCAAGTGCTCTGCGAATTGGTTCTACCATTGCTTGTGCAAGTGCAACACGTCCTTCAGGGGAATCTGCCGCCTGAGCGATAAGCATTGCGCGTCTTTCATTTACTGCTCTTTTATCTATAGCCATTTTTTTTTCTCCTTTGAAGAGACCTGTATTAGGTTATCTTCTCAGTTATTTTGTTATTCAATATGAGTTGAAGATTAAACTAACAACTTAATAGTGATGTATTGGTTATTGTTGTCGCCGCCAAGTTCAGCATCATTGTTGATGTCCGTACCTGGGGTGCCAGATGGATACGCTCCAGCTCCGACGAGTAGCATAGCGACTGAATTAGCCGTTTTTGCAGCTCCATCGATTGTCAAAAGACCATCTGTGTTGGCTTTAAGAAAATTGCCAACATGCGCTGCATCCATATCTGTATCAACGAATTGATCAAGAACGAACTCGCCACCAGAATGATAAACGGTCATCTTACCAGAGGCTTTCGTCTCATTGTAACCATCGCTCACTCTGTTCTGCCATGCACCATCTACGCCAGGCATAGATGAAGCTGAGGTGCTTTTTGTGTCTCCGGCTAGACCGAGGACTGAACCGATTCCTGTTGTTGCATCAACCCTTCGAACGCCAGCGGCTCCGTTAAAAGCAACGCACATGCCTTCTTTGATATCTGCAGTATCTGGATCAACATCATAACTTCCTGGGACTAGGAAGAAACTAGGGATTATTGCCATTTTTATTCTCCTGTATTATTATTTTCTTGATTGGATGGCCAAGAAGGTTTATTCTAAATTTATTAACAAATGTTCATCAATGTTTGCTTTTGCGTTGATTCGACTTATTACTACAATGTTATAACTAAATTTTCTTCGGCCTGTTTTGTTACTTCAACCATGAAGCAACGTTTGATATTTACGTATTCTTTAAAGTCACTCAAAATCCCTTCTAAATATAAAAAAAGAATCGGAAAAATTTTCATTTCCCGACTCTTTCGATTATGTAACATTAAAATGTTAGCTTAATTATTCTTCCGTATAGTCCTCAGCACGGTCGTCTTCGGCTACTTTCTTGCTAAGAATCTCAGAACCTACTGTGAATATCCCAGTTAATTTTTCAAACATTGATTTAGGAGCTTTTGGAAGTTTTGGTTGATAAGCAGAAGCTTCTTGAACAATCGGAGTTGAAAGAGTAACAGGAGCAACAGAAGCCACCTTAACATTCCTGTACATTTTCTCCGCGAAAGATTCAATTCTGTCAACTTCAATCTTGGAAAGATCTTCAACAACAGCATCAAAATCAGATTCCGCGATATGTCCCATACCCATTAGTTTAGCAACAACTTGGCAGGCCTTCTTATGACGAGCAACTGCAATTTTAGCCAACTGCTGATCTCGTTTAGTATCGGACAACACTCGTCCTCTAATGTCAAGATTGGTATCTGGAGTACCTTTCATAGTTTCAGCTTCTCCTCCAATTACAGTGTGGTCAGCAGGAATATCAGGAAGTCCAGCATCTTGAATGGTTTCTTTTTCACCACCAATTTTTGCCTTGGAGCCAGCCTCTGGGATATTTGGAGCTTTTGCATCAAAAGCTTCCTCTTTTCCAATCGTTCCGTTGCCACTCTTTAGCTTGCCTTCAACTCCAGATGAAATGTCTTCAACCTTTGTTGGAGTCTTGGCGGTTTTCTTAACACCTTTAGCATCAGCAATAACTCTTCCACGCATATCAATATTGATGCTTGGCATACCTTTTTGGGTATTAGCTTCATCTCCAATGTAACTGCTGTCTTGAGCAATGTCAGGAAGCATAGCTCCTTGGATGGTATCCTTCTCTCCTTTTATTTTCGAGGCATCCCCTCTGCTTGGAATTGTTGGCTTTTGAGCTGAGAATGGTTGTTCTTTTCCAATCGTTCCGTTGCCACTCTTTAGCTTGCCTTCAACTCCAGATGAAATGTCTTCAACTTTTCTAGGAGTCCCAGCAATTTTCAAAGTTTTACGATTACTAGCCTCTATTGGCATGTTATCGTTTGGCTCTAAATCTTCTGGAGAATCTTCGACATCAATTTCAAATTGTGCCTCATCTTGTTCCCCCTCATCAACTTTTTCTTCGGTTTGAACTTCGATTTGTTCGGCTAAATCCTGAGCTAAATCTTCAGGTATTTCAATAGTTACCAATTCAGCATCATCTGATGGAACATCTACTGGTTCAGCATCTCCTACAGATTGAACGTCATCCATTGGGGCGGAAATATCCAAATCAAAATTTGGTTCTTCGTTATTTTGCTCAAACTGAGCTTTTCTGCTTAGTATAGCGTTTGATTTTTGTTTCATTACTCTCAATTCCTCCGTGGTGAATTGGCTATCGCCAGCAAAGGCTTCTAACCATTCGTTATTGTCAGACTCTTTTGCATACTTCGTTTTCATTGCATTGCAAATGGTAGAAGCTTGTATTTCTTTGTATCCTTTGTTTTTTTGGATCTCTAAACATTTATCCATTGGGTCTGGCTGTGTGTAAACAGAAGCTAGTTTTTCAATGTGATAACGTTTTCTGAGTCCAAAAGCTTTAAGTTGACGACATACACAGTCGGCTAGTGGTTTACCTTTGCATGGGCCAAAAGTGGCAACAGCGTTTGCTCCGAAACGTCTTGAAATGTATTCGGCACAATTGGCTTCTGGGAAGGCTGTTTCTGGTTTAGCATTAGCTTGAGCTGACTTCTGCATCATTTGAGTAATTTTCATTAGAGCTGCATATTCAGTCGCCGCCTGTTTACATGTTGGGCATCCAGCGGAAAATACTTTCTTTGGATTTAAATTCCATTGAACTTGCAAGAATGCATCTTTATTACTTGCTACTAAAATTTCTTTAGTAGATTTAGTTTGACATGATGGGCAAACATAGACAACACTACCGCTTGCTGTTTTTTCTTGTGGTTTACATTCCGTCATTCCACAAGCTGGGCATACATGTCCATATTTATCTTCGCAAGATGCAATTTTTTGCAAACTGTTTTTGTCAAGTTTAATACTCGCCGCAACAGGCATTTCTGGAAGAGTAGGTTCAGTTATTCCGCCAGCATCATTGCCTTTTTCAAAGCTCATTTTTTCTGGATTTAGTACTTCGATATTAACATGTACTTCGTAAATGGCAGAACAATTATTACATCTAAATGCTCCCGGTGGAAGATCTTTTTCTCCAGTTGTTGTGTCTGTTGAATGACAAATTGGGCAAATTGAACCAGGCATCATTTGTTCGCCAACTCCAGGGGCAGATTCATCTTCGTCACCTTCTTCTTGTGTGAAGTTTTGAAGTCCGCCACCAGCGTCCATTGCTGGGACACCCTGTGGAACAGCCGACCCGGGGTCTTGACCGCCGCCTAGGTCTCCGCCACCAGGCATACCGCCTCCGCCGCCACCAAACTGAGCAGTTTTAACTGTTTTATTTTTGGAAGATGCCATGGCTGGTAAAGGGGCTTCAGGGGCGGGAGCGGCAGGAGGAGTTTCTCCAGAAGGAGGTGTTTCTCCAAGAAGGTCGTCAAGACCCTCTCCAGTTGCATCACCTTCCATTGGGGCTCCATCTACACCCAATCCTTGCTCATCCAATGGTATTGACACATCAGCCGTTGTATCCCCGTCATCAGTCTGGATCGCAATTTGAATTGTTCCATCTGTTCCGTCAACAGTAACATTAGTAATATTAGCAATTTTCAATGTATTAACTTTGCTAGCAATCAACATTGGTTTTCCACTAGCATTAGCCTGTCTTTTTTGAACTGTTAAATCTTTCATACCAGCAATGGTTTTGATAAAATTAACAATTTTCTGTTTAGCAACCTTTTTATTGTTATTAATTTCATCCATTGTAACACCAACTTCTTCAAGGCTAGCCTCAATAATATGAGTTGGTTTTTTAGACGCAAGAGCTTGTGCCATTTTAGAACGTTCTTTTTCTCTTTGCGCTTTAGCCATACCTCCTGGGATATCTGCTGGTTTGTAATTTTTAGGTCCGTCCACCTTTTTAACGTCATTTTGCTCAAGCATAGCTTGTCTAATCTGTTTTTTCATAGAAATCGCGGCCACCTTTTCGCTCTCCTGTGGCTCTTCCATAACTTTATCAATTTCATCTGAAAGAGTTTTTGTTAGATCGTCTTCAGACATGACGTCAAGAACATCCATAACAGCCTCAGGACTAATTTCTTCGTCCATGGCAATTAGCGTTCTAAGACCAGCAACAATATCGCTAGAAATATCGTCCTGTGTTGCGGAGGCAATTGTAATTCCCTTTCCACCCCAGTAACGAGCCCGTGCTACAATTCCAGAAGTTGGAGCTAGCGTATTACTAATAGAAGACACAGTAATAGAGTCAAGGGTCCCTGTTCTTGTTTTTGAACCATCTATCAACGAAGAGGCGGAAGATCTGATTTGATTAGGAGTGGCAGAACAACGAACAGCCGATTCGGCAAGAACTCTAATTACAGCTTTTGCATGTTGAGTGGCAGTTTTAATAGTCTTACGATTCATAGATGTTCTTTCCCAAAGACTAGAAGTTTTATTATCCAGTTGGGATTCTGTAAGTTTTTCTTGTTCTCTGTCGGTTCGATTATTTTCTAATTGAACTTGCTGTGTATCTGTTGGCTCGTTGTTTTTACGAAGGTTGCCAAGATGCTTTTCAGGAAGAGTTGTAGGTGTATTGTCAGTGTGAAGTCCCTCAATTTGTCCTTCTTGTAATTTTTGAGGTTCTGAATTAGTTCTTTTGTTATCTAATTGAACCTGCTGAGTAGAATCTTGTTCTACATCGGTTCTTTTTGAATTGAGTTGTTTTTCTGGCAAAACGCTAGGAGCGTCTGCTCTTGATGCTGTCTGAATAATCGATTCCATATTTGTTCCTCCGCTTATTTTTGCGTTGTTCTCATGATGATTTATATTCTCTGAAACTGTTATATTTCCCTTTGATGTTAATGAAAGTGCTTGTTTCACACTTGCTCTCTCTCTTGAAGCCGCTGTTGGGGTTCTTCTATTCATTTCTTCATCTCCATTGTTTTGACTATTATTTTCACCTAAAGCTGCTGTAATGTTGTTAATGATTTCCGCCACTCTTGTAAATCTATTTTCGTTAGAAGCTAGAGGTTTTTTAGGGGCGGTTGGCATTTTCAACATTGGTTTTGAAGGAGATCCAGAAACAGAACCAACCTCTCCGCCAGCTGGTGCAGACATCGGCATTATACCTAAATCACCTTCATCAGCAGAGGAAGTTGGCAGACCAGAAACTCCAGAAGCATTTGGAACTCCTTCCGCTGGGCCTGGAAGGACATCGTTAGCACCAGAATCAATACCTCCTAGCCCTTCTAAGTCACCAGTACTTTCCAATTCTCCTGCTCCAGCATCATCCTGAAGCTGACCATATCCAGCTCCAGTAAGTTCATCTGCAAACTCTTGAAGTTCAGAAAGTATTTTAACTAGATCACTAGCGAATTCTACTTCTACTTTTTTACGATTTTGAATAAGTTTTACAGAAATGCCTTCTAGAGTGTTTAATACTTCATCAATTTGTTGTAGCTCTTCTTGGCTAGCTTGTTTATAAAGGTTTGTATTTTGATACATCATTAATGAATTTTGCACCGAGGCAACTTTAGACATGAAACTACGTCCTTGCCCAACTGTTGAAGTATAGTTGCAAGATGCAGCTCTCTTCATTCCGTCATCATTATCGTATACTCCCTCGATGAAACAACTTTTGCAGGCAGGATCTCCAACGCCAGAAAGTTCGATAAAACGTACACCAAAATTGTTTTCATAAACAAGAGCGTTTTTGAAATTTTTAACCTCACCAGTTCTAACATCTTTTGCGGTTCCAGAAAAAGTACGACCTTTACGAAATTTTACATGTGGACAATATTCTTCTACTGTGGCCGCTTTGTTGTGGCAAATACTACATTCCGAGTATTCTACCACGCATCCCATAGAAACCCCCCTCATATAGTCTTGCTCGACCCCTCTGCATAGCTGAGGATAGGCTTCACGGTCAATGAATCCGATTACATAAATAGCTTTTTCATTAGGGTCCCATTCAGAAAAAACAAGTTTACCTTTTGCTTTTGTAATATCTGTATTCTCATGATTGGTATAAAATGGAACTCCAACAAAGGACTGTGCGGCTTTTATTAATTCAGCAGAAGAAAAATAATCTCCATTTGAATTTGTTTCATCAGCCGCAATTGCTTTAGCTCTAAAAAACAAAGCCGTAGGATGTTTAGTAATTTCAGCATCTACAATTTGTTTTGCTTTATGATTAGCCCCAATAGAAAGCTTGTTAGCCGCCAGTTTAACAACCTTTCCAGATGCTTCGTTTAACATTTTTACATCTGTAAAAATAGCCGTAGCTTTTTTTTCAATAGCCATATAAATCCTCTTTTTTTAATAAGTTATAATGTTATATGCTTCTTCAACATATGGTGAATTTCCTTTGCCTCTGCAGTTTTCCCTCTTGAATCTAATTCTTCTGCCATTTTTATCATATTCAACAAAGAAGAATGAGATACTATTCCAAATAAATCAGAGAAATTATCAATTTCTTCAGCACCTTCGGTAGTAGGGATTTCGTCAGAAGGCATAGGAACTGATTTTTGTGTAGGAATTGATTTTTGTTCTCGTTTCTTTTCTTTTATTTCAATTTCTGGGATTGACTCTGGAGTAATTTCGTTTTGATTGAGGTTCATTTTTAATTCTCTTGCTTGTCTAAGATCTTCGGAAGTTGTGTCGGGTACATCTCCAATTGGGGCTCCAGGGAATGAATTTATGTTAAGATATTCTACCGCTTCCAATAGAGAATCGAAACCAAATTTTTCAATTTTTTCACCCTCTGTAAGACCAGACAATCCTACGTTTTGACGCAAAATAGTTGTCGGTCTTTGTTGACCACCAATTCTTGATTTGTCCCATAGACCGACAGATGGTGGAGGAGGCTGTTGCATTCTAAAAGCATCTCCATTTTCTTTACTTTGAGAATATGCCTCTTTTAATTGTGCATCATATGCGTTCTTAATCTCTCTACGTTTTAATTTTAATTTTTTCAACATATCTGGATCATCAGCCGAAACTTGGTAAACATCCATAATCATTTTCTTCCATGCTGGAGAATCTTTGAACTTTTGACGAGCTTTTGAGCTTATCGAAATTTCCCCCTTTTTCATTGTCCCATCTCTTAGCTCGTCTTCTTTTAAAGAAACATTGAAATTATTCCTTGGAAGAACAATACCATATAAATTAGCATATTCTTCTTGTTTTCTTAAAATTGTATTTTCTACTTCATCTTGAGTGGCAATATTTAGTCTTAATTTGTAAACACCAAATTTATCTTGAGCGGCCAAAAAATCAGCCCCGCAATAAGGCCCAACAGAAACCAGATAAGTTCCTTCATCATTATGTACCAACCAAATTTTATAAAATCCAGCATTATCAGTAGCATATTGAGCTCCATACATATTAACAATTTGTTTTTTATATTTAGCTTTTTCTACCATACCAGCTTGTAAAGCCAAATGTAAACTTGGTTCTTGTTCAGCTCTCTCAAGGAAACTAGAGTCAAGCCCCATAGCAATATCATCTATATCCCACCATTCGGAGGGGGTATTTTTGTTTCGGGGAGCCATTGCAATTTTCGTAAAAAATGGAAACACACTTGATTGTGCATAGAAATATTCTTGATCGCTCACAGGCATCTTGTTGCCCTCCTTTTTGATGTTTTTATACCACTCTTGTAAGTAGTTCTCGTTATTTGTTTCTTCGTTTTGTTCTTCTTTCCACTTTTTTACTTTTTTGCTAATACCTTTGAGGTCAATAGAATCATAATATTCCATTTCACTTGGAGAGTTGACCCCCCAAGTGTCATGGGCGTATTCCATGGCTTCTTTTAGATCGTGGAAATAAAGCCCACCAGCTGAAAAATCTGCAGGCAATTTTCTAACCCCAGCAAAAAATTCAGCTTTTGGTTTATGAACCTTTGCAGGTCCAACTACAACAAAGTAATCATCATCTGTTTCTGTATCATGCCCTTCAAAACGAAAGTAACTTCCTGGGCCTAATACATCATGAAATTGTTTTTTAAGAAAAAGAGTACGTTCTGTATATGCCTCTTTCCAAACTACAGGTCTATCAGCCAGCTTAGTCTTTGCTGTAATAATTATGTTTTTAGTAGACTTCATAAACTTTTTTTCATAGACTAAGCCCTGATTCCCTTCTAATAATTATTAACAACATTTAAAATTACTTATTTTGTTTCATGTAATTTTCTTTTTGAATTTGATATTTGATAATAGATTCAATAACCTGACGAGACTTTCGCTCCACCTCTTTGTCTGTAAAACGAATAATTGTCCAGCCTAACTGTGCTAATTTAGAATCTCGTTTTTTGTCAGATTGGACTTGCTCGTCTGTGGAATGAAACAAAGAACCATCAACTTCTATTCCAAGTTTTATATCGGGCATTGCAAAATCAATGGTATATTCAGATCCTAAAGCTTGAACAGGAAATTGAGCTTGTAAATTATGTCTAATTTCTCCTCTTTGGACACTCCCAGCAAGTTCTTTAAGTAAGGCACGTTCTGGCCCAGTAAAAGCTATTCTGCCTTTTTCATCTCGAATATATCCAGATTTTTCGTCCTGATGTTGATTGCTTTGAAAAAGTTTTTCATGGTATTTAGAAATTTTTTCTCTACTTCTTTTTTTGAGAACTTTTCCACCGAACTCCTTAATATTTGCCACACTCGATGATGCAGATGCTTCCATGCCGCCTCCGCCCATATCTCCTCCACCCATATCTCCACCGCCCATTTCTGGCAATCCACCTCCCATGTCTCCGCCGCCTCCCATGTCTCCGCCGCCAATTCCTCCCATGTCAGGAAGCCCACCGCCAAAACCTCCACCCATATCGCCTGGATTTTGTCCTCCAGACTGAGCACCTTTAGCTCTTTCATAACGTAACAATTCAACCTCTTGATCGTAATCAATATCAAATGATTTTAACATTGTCTGAGTACTTATTGTTCCTTTTTCATGGAGTTGAAGCATAAAGGTACGCATTTGTTGCATATCTCTTAAATGCATGATGTCCCATTTTACTCTTGGGTATACATATTCATATTCGCCCCATTCGTTTTTCTCAATGAAGCCTTGCATTTTTGCTATAGGAAGATAGATTTTCTGCTCCACCCATTCTGATAGTTCACTTCTCCAAGCGTCTAATTTATCGATCATGACCTCAACGCCAATAGCTGCTGAACTATATGTTGGGCCTTCACCGTTTAACAATACTTTGTTTACCCCAAGTCCATCAAGAATTTCCTGAGAAATAATTTCAAACTCATTGGTTAATTGCATGATCTTCCCGCTGGCCCCGAACCAATCAAGATCAAAAGCATGATGGGTTACCAATGTCAAATTAGGATCGTTAGCTACTTGTGCCAATTTAGTATTAATATCCGCAAGATCTCCAGCTGATGCTGGACGTTCATCGGAACCAACTTTAGCCACTTTAATAGGCAGGATTAACCTTTCAGCAATAATCCATTGGGCGGTCATCAACTTGGTTTTATAAGCTAAAATTGGAAATAATCTACGAACCATTCCGATTCCATATTTATTATAACCATTGTCACAATATTTGATATGACTTACGTTACGGTTGTCAAGCGGAATTGGAGCGGCGGCCATAATCATTTTGATAATTTCTGGAGAGAATCTATCATAACCAGGGCCTCTTTTCATAATCAAAGTCCTCAACTCGTCATTTGGCATAAAAGCAATAAGAGACTCAGGAGAAATTGGATCTGAATAAACCTCTGTATCTTCTGGATTTAAAATCACTAGTCTTTTAAAAGAACCGCCTTCATGCTCGCATATATTGCCATTTTTGTCAGCCCCACTACCATGGCATTTTTCGCATTCGATTTCCAAAAATGGAAAACAATCTCCAAGCAAATGAACTTCATGACTCATGACCCTTAACCATTTTAGCAAATGTAATTTATCAGATAGGTTATCATAAAAATGTTTAACGTATAAATTAGAACATTCATTTGTAAAACCATTAATTGGAAATTTTGAATAGAATTCGACAGCGGTGGCCACTTTAGGCTCGTTCTCATAATAGTATCTTGACCACTGATATTGTTCTTTACGTTTGACAGGAATCTGCCAGTTGATTGGCGTATGAATCGGAGAAAAGAACTGAGGCTGAGTATATACAACCCCTCCAGAGGCCATTTTAGTAGTACCTATACCAGTGTTCGAAACCCCAGACCCAGCGTAGGAATTTTGAGCATTTTTGGATCTAAAAACTTGGGCTGCTGATTTTTCTCCGGCAGCAAACGCTGTTGCTTTCATCGACGATATATCTGGAAAGCAGTCACGCTGATCAATTGGCAGACCCCTTATAGCCGCTTGAAAATTTCTATTCAGATTATTTGTAATTATGCTACCGTTTGCCATTTGACCTCCTGTCCCCGTTACGCAATAAATGTACTCACCCACTTATTATACAAGAACACAAACAAGTTTAGAGAATTTAAATTATCAATCTAATAAACCAAGATCTTCGGCATCATTTTGTATCTCTTTATCTGTTCTTTCTTTCCTGATGGCTTTTGGTTTATTAATTGGTTGTTTGGGTTTTGTATTACCCATATCAATTGTGTAAGTATCAGAGGCGTGAACAGACATTTTTTTAAGAGCTAAAGTTTGAATGCCAGCCACATTTTCTATTGACAAACCAGTTGCTTCGGCAACCTTAGCCACGGCTTCAAAATCTTCAAATCCTTCATTTTTGAGGTCAATAGACATGGAAAACGCTTGCATAACATCTTTTTCAGAATCAGATATAGTCGAGTTATTAGAGGATATTTTTGTAAAATTATCCTTTCCTCCTGCTAAAATTACTTTTTTAGCAATTTCCTCTTCAGCCGTTACTGGTTGCTTCGCAATAACTATATTATTTTTTGTGTTAGCCTCTACAATTCTATCAACCCACGATGACGCTGTGCTGGTGTTTTCTGAGACATTATTAACCATGAATTGTGTGCCTTTGTCATTTCTTAATTCAATTAAATCTTCCGAGGACATTCCTTCGTCTGCCATCATTGAACTAATCCCAGGGTCAAGATTCATCTTATTAACAAATTCTTCATCGCTTAAATCCTTATTTATCATCGACTGAGCGGATAAAACGTCATATAAATCAGAACTGAAATCTCCCCATCCACCAGCCTCAATAATCTTCTTAGAAGCCGTCTTCCCAAGGGTCAAATCGGATGTAGAGTTTTTCTCTCTAGCTTCTTGCATCCGACGTTCTACCGACCACTGTTCTTTTCTTGGCATACGAGTACGCTCTCCTGGCTTTAATGACATTGGATTGCCACCATTCCGTGGAACATCTGGATTTGCTGGGGTTCCTGCATCATGAAATTTATAAAATCTTTCATTTACATAACCTCCATATAATTCTCCAGTTTTACGTTCTTGCTGATCGGAGCTAAATTTATCAGCAACATGTCTTCTCCATAGTATCTCCCCACAATAAACTCTTAGAGGGTCATCGTCTAACACAATAGCATCTAAACAATAATGTCTGCAATTGTAGGTTGAAATCAATTGATGTGCCATGCTTGGAGGCAATTTAGGACACACTCTTAATGGCATGTCATATACAGCTGGATCGCGCAAGTACGTAGCTTGTTTAACCATTTTTGAATGTTCACTTGCAGATATAACTTTATTGTCAAGTAATTCGTTAGCCGCTTTGACTTGATCAAGATCGTTATCTATTTTTTCAATTGATTTATCTAAATTTTCTGCTATTCCTGCTGTTTTTAACAAACTAAATAAGACCTCTGTAGCGTTATTGTCATTTGCAGACACAATTCTGTTTGTGGTTTCCATGATATCATAAGCATTGCTTTTGCCTACGCGAGGTAAATTAACCAATATGGTGGCCGCTTTTTTCGCCCCTAGAGTTTTGACCCACTCTGAAAGATCTTGTGGACTTCTGAAAAATCTCATTTATTATTCTCCTTGTAACTTGGTAATCTTATAAAATTATTAGATTAGAAAGTCAGTTTTAATTTGAGGTGACATCTATTCCCATTCTTCCCATTTGAAATTCTAAAGCTTCCGCAAAAGCATCATCTAAAGAAGGTCTTTTAGAGCCACGAACTTTTTGCCAATCGTCAGAAGAAGCGGTTCTTTGAATATTATTTTTACGTTCAATATTAGCTTGATGAAGTTTCTCTCCATCTGTTAATAATTCTGAATTAGGTAGTAGAGGGGATTCCATTGTTTCTAATTCATTAACCGCCGCTTCTAATTCTATTCCAGAATTTTGTTGTTTTTCTGGTATTGAACCAGTCATAAAAACATTACCTCTAGAAAGAGCCCCCGCCCCCGTGGCTTTTGCTTTCTGAACAAGTTCCGTTTGCCATGCAGATTTAGCGGCTTTTCTCTCCCGTGCGTGGGTCGCATTTTCTGCTTTTAGTCTTTCTCCAGTATCCTGCTCTTTAGATAATTGACCAATTGCATCAGGATTCGCTAAACTGTTTTCTCCAGCTCTAACTTTTAATTGTTTTTGAGTTTCGTATTGAAATTCTCCACGAATAGGCATAATACTTCCAACCTTAGAATTTTGGTCTGGAGAAGATGCAAGTTTTTGTTCTGGACTAACCTTTTCCCACTTTTCAAATTCTTTTGCATCATCATTTAATTCGGCCAACTTAAAGGGATCACCAAGCGCGAGTCTTAAGTCAGCAGAAGCTTCCGGTCGTTTCATAGAAATACTAGCTAATTGTTTCATGGTCGAGTCGTCTTCTACTAAGACTTTATCTTCGGAAGTAGCTTTAACTGGAATCATTTTTCCTTTCAAATTCACTACAGCCGCATACTCTGTTAACTGAGCAATTTGAGATTGTGGCCAATCAGGATTGTAAGCGTAATTGTGGCCAGTAGAGGCACATTTTTCAATCTTATCCATTTCGTTATACAGATCGGCTTCGCCGAGTGAGGCAAGCACAACCAAATTTTCAGATTCGCGTGTAGCCATTGTTAAACGTTCAACAGTTTTAAATGTTGAAGTAATGTTTTCTTGGTCAGCCATTTTGTGTATTGTTGTCATATTATCTTTCTTCCTTCCGCTTTAAATACCAGTACGTTGTTGTCTTATTCGATAAAAAACTTTTTCAATCCTTTTATTAATTAAAGGTCTTTGGGTTTGGTATCGGATAAACGCCAATACCATTCATTTCAATCACATCTTCGTCTCTTATGTCCCCACGAGATATTCTAGCCAATTGAGCCTCTGGAGTTTCAGGCCCTATTGGAACTGTTGAGTTGTCTATATTAGTCTCTTGTTCATTTGTTTGTTCTTTGTCAATTTGATTATCCAGATCAACAGGCACATTTTGAGCAAGATGTTTTTTAAACCCAGATTTTAACAATTGTTGATAATAATAATCAGTAGAGGCTACTGTTTGATTGTCATCGGTCATTTCAGGCATTAAATCATTCGAAGAATCATGTCCAAAATCTAATAACGTTTGATTAGTAACTTTTTCTTTTCCGATATTATTCAATTTGCGTTTTAAAGAAGCAATTCCATCTGACATGTGAGATATTTCATCTCTATTTTCCAATACATTTATACGTTGACCTTGAGCATTTACTGGGAAGGTTAAATTAGCAGCTTTGCAAAAATTATCCACGGTAAATGGGAACCCTATTATTTTAGGTTCCTTCCATACTTCTTCTTTGGTTTTTGGATCAATTTTCGAAAACTTAGAATACATTTTTTTATAAAGATTAAAGTTATTATGATACAAATTGAAACTGGATTTTGATTCTTCATATAGTCTATGGGCTGTAAACATGTCACTAATAAAATCTAGTAATTTTCTAAAATTTAAACCAGATGGTATTAAAGCTTCGGCCATTCTTGGGAATTCTGGCTCTAGGCTTTTCCAGTATTCAATTGTTTCAGCCCATAAGTCACTACTTTTTGCCTCGGATATACTTCCGATAAGACCCATTTTTTTACCATTAGCTTTCATGATGTCCATTGCAGAACGAAGAAATGCTTCATATCCTTCTTGATCAAATGGCATTGGAACTTCATGGAGAGATGCTCGGTCTTTGAGGGCTGTTCTAATTCTTTCAAGATGATTCGTTGTGGCTACAACGAATATGTTTCTTTCCTGCAACAACGGTTCATGATCCTGAAAGAATGTTAAAAGTTGTTTTGTTTGATTAGCATTATACGACTCTCTACCTTCTTGCTCTTCACTTACAATTTGGCCATCAAGTTCATCTAATCTAATAACAACATTTGTCAATCGTTTCCACGATTCCAATAGAGCATGAGTAAATGCTTCCGTTTGTCCTACTAAACCGCCTCTAGCCTCTCCAAAGTCAACATCAAGAAGGTCAAACCCAAGCTGATTAGCAAGAGCTTCTGGGTAAGCTGATTTACCGCATCCTGCTGCTCCATACAGAATAATGAAATGCTTAATTCCTCCAAATACATTGGTTTTAATTTCAGTTTCTATATTTTTAATTTCAGTTTCTAATTTTATAATATCACGAGTTGTTCCCTTTTCCACTCCAGCATTTATAGCATGTACCTTTTCTGATAATTTTTGAGCATAAGCCTCTTTACTTGCCGCTGTTAGAGCAATATTATGAATTTCTTCAACTTTTGAACCCCAATCTGTTCTTCTACTGTAAATATAATGGTCAAGAGTTAGTTTTGCTTCTTTTTGGTACATCGGTTTTAATTCACCAGCGGTACTTGTCCAATTTTGACCATTTCGAATCTCATCATTATTATTTGTACGACCCTCTTTGACAAGGTTGATACCAGACAATGCACCAGTTTTGGGGTCTAACATTCTGTTAAACAAATCTTGTAAAAAATGTCTTGCTGACACTTGAGTTCTATTGCTGATTAATTGAGTTAAAGTTTTAATTTGATTATTGCTTACGTCAATCAATGATAACGATGGCCTGTTTTCGTCTGGCATTTGAATAGATTCCGTTGCTCTTATTCTTTGCAACATTAACTTTCTGGCCAAGTCAATATAGTATCTTACTAATACCTCCCCTTCTTCGTCGTCAACCAAAAAAGCATTTGGTTGTTTTGGTACAACCGTGACGGTTCCAACCCCCACTTTAATTGGGACTCTAGTAATTAATACAATTGCTTTATCTTTATGAGATTGTTTTCCTGAAAAATGCTGAGCAAGAACATCATCAGCCAGAAATCTTAATCCATCTTTTTCGGATAAATTCACTAAAGAACTTTGTTGCAAATTGTTTACAACTAAAACTGTATTTTGTTTTTGTAAAAGATTGCACAAATAAGAGACAGCTTTTAAGTAACCTGTTTTTATTCCCTGTAAAATATCATTGCTCTTTTCAAGGCTTTTCTCCAGTCTTCCTGCTAGATTAGCAATTTGATAATTAGTACTGGCCTTATTAACTGGCTCGACCATAGCTCCATTGCTGATGGCATCCATTTTGATGTATCGGATTGTTCTTAAAGCATTATTCTGAACTTTATCAATTTGTCTTTGATAAGCCTCTAATTGTCTACCTTCACCTCCCGTAAATTCTGGTATATTTACTGGAGCGCATAATTGAGAATATACTTTTTCTGGGTTGCCAAAATCAATAAAACCAGTCCCGTCATATTCGGGCTCCCCATTATATGTTACATCCTGTGGAAGGGCACGTTGACACTCTCCTAAACGTACATGACAATAATTAATGTATTTAATAAGCTTTTTATATTGTTCAGAAGGGGACAATCCATCGGGGTCATTTGGATCGTTTTCCATATCATGTATATCTGGTATTTCACGAATTTTGTCCTCTGCTTTTTCCATTCCAGCCTGTAAGTCTTCCATCACTTTGTAGATATTATTCATCTTATCTTGTAATGGGTTTGACGTACTAGGTTGATTAGATTGAGCTCTTGATGAGCCGGGAACTGGAGCAGAATTTTGTGCTGGGCGATTATTGAAATTTAAAGGTGTTAGGACGGATATCGGAGTCGCTGGTTTTGGTTGTCCAGGACGAGCAGTTCCTTGACTCCATTCATCTGTTAATTTGCTATAATAATCTAAAGATTTTTTGTCTACTCCTTTTGGATTTCCTTTTAAAAGTCTGGTAAGATTATTTTTGGCATTTGATAAATCCCCCCAAGCTGGAGCGTTAATTTCATAACCATCCCCTTCAATACCCTTGTAAACAACACCAGATCCTGGAGGAAAAGCCGACTTCAAAATAGCATCTGCGGTGTCCGTTTCGTTACCTATTACAAAATTAACAATTCCACTTTCTGCATTTTTGACAGCATCTCGCAATTCTTGTATAATTGCTTGATATTTTTTTAAGACTAAAGTTCTACTTTGAACTGGAAAATTTGTGAAATCCATTAAATCAGATTCATTCAATAATGGACGGGTTTTGGTTCGCATTTGACCGTGTATCTCTGGATTATATAAAGTCTTTCCGTCTTCCAACACGTACTGATTGTTTTCGTTTCTTGTAAGAGGCTTTCCACTTGGGCCAATTGGAACTTTGTATGTTTTGAATGCACTAGCTTTTTTTTGAATAGATGCTTTTTTTTGAATAGATGCTTTTTTCTTGATTGCCATCATGTTACTCCTAGTGATTAAATTATATTTTACTTTAATACTATATTCTACAATAAATGTTGTTCTTCCTTTATAAAACTAATAAAACAACAAGACCTCGCAAAAAAACGAGATCCTGTTGTTTTTAACTAATAGTTACTGTGCAGATAATTAAGCCTTATAATTTTTAAGCATTGAATCTACGTATTCAGATGGGAATCCCAATAGGTCTTTCCAGTAATGACGTAGTTCTGATTGCTCATCGGAAGACAATTCAGCTAAACGGCGCATCCCCTTGCCAGCCGCAAAGGTAGATTTTTCTTCATCTCCTTCTTTTTCAACTCCATCTTCGGTATCGCCTTCTACTCCAGGGATTTCCTCTTCTTTTTCTGACTTTTTATCCTCATCATCGTCAGCCTTGTCATCAGGCTTATCGTCGTCATCAGCTTCATCGCTTACTGGAATTTCAAACTCAAATTCCTCTAGCTCATTGTCATTTTCAGATTTTACATCTCCTTTGACTGGGTCAGCAACCATAGCAATTTCTTTACCAGCTAATGCTTCAGTAACGTCTTGTTTGATTTCCTCTTTCGCTGCGTCAGCCACATCAAGAGCGGCATCTTTAACCTTCTCAAGAGCCTGATCAATAGCTCCTCCAAGATCACTCGCATCCTCATTCATTGGACATTCTTCACATTCACCTTCAGACATAGTGTTGAGTTCGGCAATTCCATCCTGCATCCCTGGTAAATCCTTAATTGCATCAAGTTGTGGATCATCTTCAAACAGCCCTTGAGCCGTCTTTGAAATAGCTTGTTCTGGGTCTTGAACCCATTTCATTTTCATTCCACCTGCTGGTACGATTTGTGTCATAATTATTCTCCTGTTATTTTAGTTTCGATTTAATTTATTGGCATTGCCAATAATCCATGTTTAATCAAATTCTATTTTCTATAGAAAAAATAAAAATCCTTTATTTTGTTATGCTAATTTTGTATTTTTTAAGGTAGAAGCTACATTTTTATTCTGATAATTAGGTGGAACTGCTCTTGTTTCTACTTTATATGGAGAAGCTGGTTGAGCTGGAGCCGTTTGACTCTGGGGAACCGTGGCTGTCGCAAAATCAGCGGCCATTTCCTGTCTAGGAGGGGCAAAGAAATTCTTGTTTTGTGATTCCTGATACGTTTTAATTATTTTCGATGCTTCTGCAGACATTTGATCAACCATTTTTGAAAAATACCCTTCTATTCGTTCAATCTGATTATCAATTTGTATAAATTTATTTTTAACTTCTAGATTAGGAATACTGGAAACTAACTTTCGAATCGAATCTGAATCATATGCGTCTTGTTTTATCAGTTCACTAATTTTTGTTAAAATATTGAAAGTTTCATTATTTTGTTTTTGGTTTAAAACAGCTTGTTTACGTTTTTCGTTCCTTTCTAATTGTTCTGGGGTAAACTTTCTTGTCTGAGTTTGAATGTTTTCAGACGATGGGCTTGTTTGAGGAACCTGTTGTTTCTTAGTCCATGGCCAATCAAAAGCTAGACGCTGTTGCAGAGCGGTGTTTACAGCCGTATGAATAGTCATTCCTGAATTTGCTAATTTAATCACATCATCAGAATAATCTACTGCAGATTCTTTTTGGACGGATTGGATTTCATCAGAAGCGTAATTAGCCAACCATGACATTTTACGATCCCCTTTTTGAAATTCTTCAAAACACTCTTGCCATGCTTCGCCAGCCGACTTACCTTGTTCACGTTTACATTTTGAACAATTCATCCATGCTCTTTGCTGGGCAAGAAAGTATCCTTGTGCGCCTTCGTAAGACATATTTGCTGTTTTTTCCAAATATGATTTTAAATTAAAAGTTTTTTCCATAATATTCTTCTTTCCATTTGTTACTGAAGTTTTCCTTTAGCGGATATTTCGTCTACTACCTTATTCGGGATACCATTAGCTAATTCTTCTACCCGAGCTGAATTTTTGATAGAATTCCCCTGAGAATCTTTTATTCCTATAATGTTATCAACAAGAAAACTTTTATATGAAGCTTCTTGTTCATCCCAGACTGTTACTAAACCATTGACGTCCCCATCCATAGTATCACCAAATATATAAGGTGGAGAAATCATTTTAGGAGGCAAAGCATTTTCTTCTTTTGTAATGTACTCAATCACCACAGGCAACGAATAATCATTAGCGGCAATTAACACATCTTTAAAAGATTGTTCTATTACTAATTCTGGAGACTTTTGCATTTGTTCATCATCTTGATTGTCCCCTTGATTATCATCTATATTATTTTCATCGTTGAAGGTTTCGTCTGGTTGATTTTCCACATCTATAGATGAATCTGGAACTTCTACTGTTGCTCCCATTCTGATATTATTATTATCAAACCATCCATCATTTACTTCGAGTGCATACCTGCAATTAAATGGAGATCTAACCGATTTAGTACTAAGTGGAGCCATGCTGGCAATATGTTTAACAACTCCTTTAGAATTAATAAAAGCTATTTGCAATGGCAAATAGGTATTTTTCATCCAAAAAGACAACTCTTGATCTGCTCCAAAATCAAACAACATACCAGCATTTTTGGGTAAATGTTTTCTTCCCATAAGTCCAGTAGCAAGATCTTGATGTTTTCTAACTATTTCAGCTTTGATTATTGGCATTTTTATCCTTATTGTAAATCCCATTGACACCCGAAAGAATCCAACACGTCGCCGACAGTCTCTACATCATCTCCTTCAACATCTATCTCCATTCTTCGATTCTTAACCACCACAACATTTCCTCCAGCTTTGGAAACTTTATCTACTGCTTCTTTGACTTTATCATTCTGAATCATTTTAGAGGTCATCGTCACCAGCATCGTACCGCCTTGCACTTTTTTGGGATTGTTTTCTTTTATCGCAATTAGTCTCACTTCTCCTCCAGAAGTAGTATGAACTTTCCACCACAATCGCCCTTTTTTGTACGGTAAATTGTTGTTTTTAGATGTGCGAGTGGTCATCGACAATGGACTTGGCATTTTTATTCCTAAATTTTAAATTCATACATAGAGTCAAAAAGTTCTAAAAGAGATTTTACATTATCAGGTTTAGATTTTTTAGATTCTTGTTTTGTTATTTTCTGTTCCTTTGGTTCTTCAGTCGAATGATTGGACGCTGTCTTCGAAAAAGCTAGAGTATCGTATCCAGATGAATGCATTTTATTTTCCGCAAGAATCACGGAATAGGGTTTAGTCACGGCAGACTTTGTATAGGCATTTTGTTCAGACAAAACAAGAGTTTTAATTACTCTAGCGGCCTTACTCGTAAAGCCAATAACTTTTGTATCGCCATGTAGAAGATTAGCAGCCTTGAGTCGTAAAATAGTATCGCCTGAAAAATCATCAGGAATAGCATATTTTTTATCTTCAACAGATTCTGCTTCAGAAACAATAGTACATTTGTTAAAAAGTTCTAACAATAAATTGGCATCAGCATCCGTTGCTTCTGCATTAATTCTTATAGATGCTGATCGTCCAAAGCCCATATTGGAAGTTGCTCCAGCAAGTGAATCTAAATTCATCATAAAAAAGTTATTAACTTCTTTGTCTGTCCCATTGTACAAATCGTTAGCAGGCTCTCCGGCTGGTCTTATTGGTATTGGCATAATTTTTCTCCCATTAATCTTAATAATACATCTTCCATTCCATATTCTTCTGCAATAGAAATCGATTTGCCTTTACCAGATACTCTAATAGCCTCCCAGACAGCTTTCACATCTGGATCTGACAACCTAACCCTAGAAGCCTCCTGCGCAAGCTCAGCGTCAATTGAGAAGCCAAAACGAGAGGCAAGGAAAATTGCATCAATGATAATTAAAGGATAAGCGTCTATAGCTTCTTTTACAGGAATAATAGTCCTAACAACCTCGGCATCAACATCTGGTAAAGATTCTCCCATTGGATCAATAATATTTTCTGTTAAAATATCCATTGCCAAAGTTAAAGGGGTTAACAATCTACCATGTACATCACAAGCATGACAGAATTCGTTAGAGTTACAATCTCCTAAAAATCTAAATGTCATACAATTCCAATGAGCAACAATCATCTCTCGGTCGTCCGAGTCCTCACATACAGCTCCAATTTCTCTACATACTATTTCGCCAATTTTTAAACAAGCATCAGGGTCTTCAGCGCAAAAATCAATCGTTCTGACCGAATCCCATTTTTCTCCAGTTTGTATGGCTAATGGGAAGTCCCCAAGAATTAACATCTTAGAAATACCAGCCTCTCGTACTGCACTTTGAACAGTGGAAATCATTTTTGAAACCCCTTCGTCTCTCACTCTAGAAATAGAAGTAATTGCTTCAAAAGCCTGATATGAATCATCGTCTTCTGATTCTCCACATAAATAAGACTCAGCTAGTTCTACTAATTCTTGAGAAACATTTTTATCAACAATCCAAACTTTTGAACTATCCACATCTGTAAAATCAAAAACTGAAATGGCATCTTCAGCATCTAACATTTTTTCAATTATTGGTACATATTTACAAGGACAAATTAATCTTGTACCTTTAATTCTATTGTTGGCTATATTTTGCATTGCCAGTTCAAGAAAGCTACTTAACATTTGAAGCGTATGATTGCAAGAAGCAACACGAGGCCATGGTGATGTTTTTAAACTGGAATGCTCTTCTGAAGGATCATTAATTAAAGTTGGGCCTCCATTCATATCAACCCACCACATATATATGCCATCTTCTTTTGACATAACATTTCCATATTCAGGATTGTATCTAACTTGATTTGCTATAAATTTTCTATCAAACCAAGTTGTTTCTTCATCATTGTAGTCGAATTCTTGTACTCTATCTTCCATTGGCAAATCCAGATTACTCATGTAACCAAAAGCCTCTTTGCCTTTATCATACGAAGCTTTACGATGCAAACTTTTTTTAGATACTACAGGTAGCATCAAAGGTTTTTCTCTGCCATCCTCCATAAGATTTTCTATTGTTTTATAAGCTACCAACGGGTCTCTTCTTGACTCTAGCAATTCTTCTAAAATATCACCAGTATCAATGTCGCTGACCCACTTATTTTTATTTTGGGCTCTGAGCTGACCTTCAAATGAAATTTTTGATATATTTTTCTGATAAGGCCTAGCTTGATCTAGCATTGACTCTATAGCCCCAGCCCCATAATTCCAGAATGAAGCAGCCCATTGGGCGGGGCCCATATGACTGGTAAAATTTTGGTTATGTAAAAATTGAGCACCGTATTGAGCAGTTTTTATTACCCCTTCCGCTTCTGCTCTTTCTATCCAATTAGTTGTAGAGGCCATTCTTCGTTGAGAATGATCAACAATCAACGGGGAATAATCATCCAACTTATTTTGACTTTCATAAGATTTTCTACGTTGTTCGTTAATAATCGGCATTGCCCAAGCCATGAACTTGGCCTCGCCTTGTTCGGATGGACCTTCCGTTGATGACCCCTTTGAGTGAATTGCTTCATGTACCATTGTGGCTCCCAAATGAAGAATTCCCAATAAACGTTGGTCATTTGGGTCTGTAATATTTGCGTCAGAGGCGTCCGCTTTCGCCGCGCCTACAACTTTATTCATATCAATACCAAAAGTAGTGGCTCCAGAGGATGAAATTTTCTGTCTATAAGATGCTATATCTCCATCAATTTGCTCTTTAGTTTTATCTGGATGGGTTGCATAAAAACCTCCATTACTTTGATCTTCTACTTGATAACCATTTTGCTTTAAAATATTTTTTAGTTTTGCATTTTTAATTTCTTCGTCTAGAGCTGACATATAAACTCCATAAGCTCCACCACCTGAGAAATTATATATAAACGCTACATCAACTAGCATAGATGAATCAAATTGATTTACCAATGAAATAGCCTCATCTACTCCTCCAAATATTCCCCGAATTTGAGATGCGTCTACATTTGGAGTCCCAACATAAGAATCTAATTGACTTGCATCTGGCATGGGACCTTGATAATAATCTGATATAGAAGCATTCATTTGACTAACTTTAGTGAACCTATCTTTAAATGACCCTTTTATACTAAAGTCTCCATATCCAGAAAGATCGTCAAATTCGCCTAAATCTGTTTTTGCATCGTTATATTTGTAATCTAGTTTTTTCGCATTAAAAGAATCTCTAATGGATTGAGCATCTTGTTTCGAAACCCCAAGTTCAAAATCCCAGTTCTCATCGCTCACCCCTTCTGGAACAAAAATATCATCCGTAAATCCCATATTTTTAAATGTCCTAATAAGACCCTGAAAATCAGACATGCCATCTTTGGCTGTATCTTTTGGAGGATGGCTTTTTACTTTATTTACATTAAGAGGTTTAGACGCTGGATTAATTAAAGCACTTACTTGATATGACACTCCATTAGAATCTATTATTTTACTTAATATGGCAAGAGCAATTAAATGGTCTGTTTTATTGTATAAAGTTTTTCTAGCTAAAAAGTTTTGTTTTGACTCGATAGGATGTTCAGATGGATCAAAATTTCTTTTCAAAGAAACAGGGGTCAATGAAAAATCTAAGTTTTCATCAACACCATATTTTTCCTGCAAAAGTTCTACTAGAACGTCATTGCTGATCTCTGTTTTTTTTCCAACAACCAATCTATCTATGACCTGTTGTCCTTTCCCTTTTGGGTCAAACAAAACATTTGCGGTGAGCATAATACCAACCATACCGCTTGAATTGTCCATGCTTATGTAAGCAAAAAATGATGGAATTTGGCTAACTTTTCCATTAAAGAGTACATATCCCTGCCAAACTAGGCTAACAACAGCCCCAAGACCAGGCTTCCAAGTGGCTTTCCTGTTCCAGCGTAATTGATCTTTGTATTCTAGAAATGTATCAAAAGTAAACTTATTAGACATATGTTAATCCTTAATGTTAAAGTCTTATTCGCTCAAATTCCGTCTAAATCCTTCCCTACAAAAGAAAAGCGGAGATCACAAAATATGACCTCCGCCTTTATAGTATAAGAATAAAGTTTAAAACCCCTGTGTAGCTTCCAAAGGAGTACTTTCGTCATATTGGCTATTAATCCCTTGTGTTTCTATTTTTGCTGGGTCGTTCCATTCGCCAGACTCTGATGCTTTGCCTCTTAACAGGGCATCGGCTGCATCATGACACCCAGTACCCAAACCTTGATCGGGTTCCCATGCGAATTCCACATTTATTTTACCAGATGCATCTCTAGAGGAAATAATTTTAAATTTGTATCTTTTTTCTTGTGCGACTTTTTGTATTTTTTCAGACATAGTAACTCCTATTTTATTTAAACTCCAACAGTAACACCCATTTTTTGGAGATCACTTGCGCTTACAGAACCTTGCATCATCCATGCATTTGAATTCCCTTCAACGCCAGTAGGAGCATCAAAAGTAGCCCCATCGCATCTCTCTAGAATTGACTGGGCAAGCTCAAGTCCAGCATATCCTGTTTCAATCACATGCAAAAATTCTGCTTGATCCTTTTGGAATTTACCATCAGGCTGAACATCGTTAGCTTCTTCTGCGTTCATACCTTTTTGGCGTAATTCTCTACGTTTTGATGAGTCAATATACCAAGAATCTTGTTCGGAAATAGTTAAAAATGCATATTTCCCATCAGTTTTTATAAGACCAAGATCTCCAAACCCTTGTAAATACTCAGGAAGTTCTCGTTGTTTTACGACCAAATCAGCTCTCTGATTGTGATTTGTCCATCGTTGTTCACATATCGCATTAGTTTGTACTTGCATTCCCATTGCTTCAAGTACTTGAATAATACAGTTTTGATCAATTAATGCTACATCTCCTGTAACTACTTTATATGCACTCATTCTAACCTCCGTTTTACTATTAATATTTTATTTATTCTTATATTGGGATTTTCATCCCTTCTAGCGACGATTTTAAACTTTCCGATTCGATTGCAGCGTTCAGCCCATAAGGAGCATCTTCTCCAACGATTATTTCAACCATTCCAATTACTTTTCCGTCTATTAAAGATACTAATGGGCCACCAGAATTTCCAGGTAATATTTTAGCGTCTGTGAACACATATGTTGGAGCCCCTTCATGTGAAAATACGACTCTGTCCAGTCCACTAATTATACCTTCTGAAACGCTATTTTCAAATCCTTTTGGGCTTCCGACAACAATTACAGGTTCTCCCGCTTTGTGCTCGATATTATTTGAAAATTCTAAGATGTTACTGTCAAAATTAGCTTCTAGGATAGCTATGTCATCTTTAAGAGAAACAGATATAAGTCTAGCTGGAGCTGATTTTCCACCTCTAGAAACAGTTAAAATTATCTGTTGATTCATAAAAGATTCATTGTCAAAATAAACTCCTATATCATATGGCATAACAACATGGGCGCAGGTCATGTATAGGTTGCGAGAAATACAAAAAGCGGCTCCAACACCGCCATTTCCATCAGATGGTTTTGACGAAACTTCTACGCAAGAATCAATAACTTTAGAAACAACATTTGTATTGGCTGACGCTTTCCACTGTCTACGAATATTCTTGGGAGTTACTCTCATCTGAGAGTCTGCTATTTCTTTATTTTTGTACTCATATCGGCTACCATCTTCAGTTTCAACAATCCATGGCGTATTATTTTCTTTATGTTTGCGTTTTTCCACATCCAATTTTCTGAGTTCATCATCAAGCCTATACTCGCTACCTTCCTCATGGTATGAATGTACATCATCTTTCTCCGAAGACCAAGAACCACGTCCTTTAAGATCGTTGAAACCGCCAGTTTCTCCGTTAATCATATCCTCCAGTAATGGAGTATTTCCAAATAAGGGGACAAAAGTAGTTTTAGAGGGCTGGTCTTTATCTCGACTCAACCCTCCATCAAACGGAGTCATTGTTCTGTAGGCAGTTTTATTTATATGTGTCATATTAGCTTTATACTCCTTAATTCAACGTATTGACAATAAATAACCTGCATTATACGGCATTAAATAGATATAAAATCTGATTCATCAGCTGGTTCACCTAGGTCATCACCAACATACTTAGGCCCATTACCACCGTTGATACCGGGATTCATATGCTTTTCTTCTGGTCCATTCTCGCCCATAATTACCACTTTAGCCCCCATATCATCAGTAAAGTTGTCTATATCTCTAAAGTCAGTTCCTTTTCTTTTGGCCTGTGTAACAGTTTTTTTCTTAATGCTTGGAGATTTTTTATTTTTAGTTTTTTTTGTTCCATTTTTACAAGCCGTTTTAGGAGAGACTTCAGATTCGGCAGTTGTAACATTATTTTTTTCAACAGAACTCTTAGAACTATCGTTATTGACTTGTGTCGTCTTTTTAACAACTTGTGTTTTAGTCTCTACTTTTTGTATAGAAATAATTCCTAAATGTTCGAGTTCCATAATATCTGGATCTTCAATGTCGCTTGAGTCTTTTATAATACAGGTCATTCCTGGGATTATAACGTTTAGACTGTTAATAACACACGCACCAGCTTTAAGATTTGTAATTTTGATTTTCGGCATATAGTCCTCCATAATTTAACATGTTTCGTTTTGTGTATTATACAAAATTTATTCTAATATTAGATTATGTTGATAAATAATTTAAAAAACTGACTTTGGTAGAGTGGTTGTTATTCTGCCTTCGTTCATATTAACATTAATATTTTGTGAAAGTTCAATTGGTTTTCCGTTAATTTTTGCAGAGAACAACTTAGGATATTCAGAATATAAAAATGAAATCGCTCGTTGTTTTATATCGTTTTTATCAACAGAGCCATATGCATCAAATGACAATACTACCTGTTTGAGTTCGGTTGTGCCTACATTCATATCTTGAACAGACTCTACCGCAAAGTCTTTTGGACTTTCTTGAAAATTTTCTTCCTCATCTTCTTCCTCATAATCTTCAAAATCATCTTCAGGTTCAACTCCATATTGAGGCTGAGATTCATCAGTAATTCCAAGACTATTAACTTCATCTTCGTCAGGAACTTCTATGTCGGAAGTTAGTTCATTAATTAAATCACCATATTCTTTTTCCTCATCAAATTGAACATCATTTTCAATGTTGTCTAAATCCATTGAAAGGTCTTCAAAATCTTGCTCTTCATCTTCCTCATCCTCATACCAACCATGAGCTGGACGGTCTCGAATTCCTGGTTCTACTGGGTAGCTATATTGAGCCGTTTTGCTATTAGATTTTTTGCTAGAGCCTCCCATCATGCGTCTTGCCAAACTTGGTTTGCCAAATCGACTTTGTAAAGCCATTTTTAATGAATCGAGATCTCCTTGCTTTGCTTTTTGAATACCTTCAAAAACCTCAGGGAATGCAGAATTTGGAGTGTCATATCTGAATAAATCATGTGGGCCAATATGATATTGAGCCAAAATAGCCATAGCTTCTTGCCCAAGACCATATCCAAATTGATTTTCTCCAATTTCAGAGGCTATTTTTTTCATTTTAAAATGTTTACTTGCTGTCCGAAGTCCATCTTCTCCTTTAACCTCAGGAAGCATCATCGCTTTGTCGGTTTCTGAGGCTGGTTTGTAATCTTCTAATTTTGCATCTTTTTTACGTTGTTCGTCAAGTTTATTAATGTCACCCTGAGCGGTTTTATTGTTCCGATGCTGAACCAACTTACTTTTGCTTGAGTCGAGTAAACCTTCAATCAACTTATTTGGTTCTCCAGTTCTTGATTTTCCAAGACGTTGTTCTGTTAATGGTCCAACACCATCATAGACCGATCTTGAGTCCTTAAGTTGTACATCAGTGGTTCCATTTGGAGCCTCATTATTGTTGTCCAATTGTTCTTCGGTCACGGTAGAGACTTTAGCTTTTGCGGTTCGTTCCATGTATGATTTCAGATTAAAACTAGATTGTCTATTTTTATCTAGTGTTTTCTCTGTTAGTTTTGTTGGGCATTCACACCTTTTGCTCCCAAGTTGAGCCTCTGTCGTTTGATTAGTTGGCTTGCATCGATCTCCTAGTTGACCTTCTGTCGTGTAAAATATAGTATTATCAGATCTTACAGCCTCTAGTTGTTTTTCAAAGACAGATTCTGGGGTTTTGTCTCTCTTTTGCTTTAATTGTGATTCTTGCAATTCATCTGGTGATTTCGTTTTTCTCTTTAATTGCCCTTCAATAGTGGAATCGTTAATCCCGGCGGTTTTATTAATGAAGCTTTTTAAGTTAAATGTCATTTTGATCTCCTTAATCTTTTATTATGTTCTATATTTGTTTCCACAGTATGTATTGAAAATCCTTGTCTATCTTGGCCCCGTATAAACTATACTTGATTCTGGTAATTGATATGAATGTTGTCCACAGGCCATAAATGAAGCACCAGCTAGGCAGTCTAGAAGGTCATCCGTTGGACATTCACCACGCTTGTCTGCCCCTATACTTTGTCCTCTTGGGGTTGGTTTAAATTTAATGTTTAACATTTCCTGAATCAATAATCCATCGTCATACAACCATAAAGGATGTTCTGGTCTGGCCATTAAGTCTTTTAAATTTTGATAAATTTTATTTTTAAAACCCCTATTATAGGCGGTTTGTTGACATCTGTATCCAGCTCGTTTTAACATTTGCAAACTATGAACACTATTAAATTGGTCATAAGTAATCATAGTTGGTCTAAAACGTTTACAGATGGAAAGAACTTCGGCATCTATTTCGGAAAAATTAAGCCCTATTTTTGGGTCTGGATCAAAAACTTTAGTGAAGGTCAATATAACCCTTGGGCATCTTTCTCCAAGCATATTTCTGTACATTTGTTTTTTTACGATAGCTATAGCGTATCTAGCACCACTTAAGGCGGGGTCTACATGCATGAAGTATTGACTTCTGCAATCAGTCTTAAGTTCTTCACTTATATCAGTACGGATAGCTTCATGAATTAAGTTTTCTGGGAAATATAAGCCATACATTCCGCCTTCTGGCCATTCGGCTCCGTATTCGACATCGAAACGGCCTTGGTCAAATTGCCTTGCGGCAATGAGTTCCGGGTCTGTCTCTAATTGACGAGTTGGGTTAAAGTCCCAAGTTGGCATTTTAAAAGAAAGAGAACCTAATTTTCCTGAAATATCAAGAGTATCTTTCCAAAGTTTATAAAACACTCCTGTTTTTGGCCCAGGACTCGAAATTAGAACAGAAAGTCCAGCCCCTTTACTCGTCAAGTCACCCATAGAAGCTTTTAAAGTGGTATAAAAATAAGTTCCAGAAACTTTATCACTTTCGTCATAGAAAGCAATTTCATCAAATAATAAACAAATTGTCATATAACCACGAAGTGAGTCTGGATTAGAATGTCCACAAACAATTAAAACTGAACCTTCAACTGGAATATTGATTGTTGGATCGTCTTTTTTACGAAGATCAACATCTGTATAAATCCTGATTGCATCAGCTCCAATACTGGCAATTCTACCACGAAAATATGGAGCGTTTCGAACACGAGCCTTGATATCAGCAAATAAACGTCCTGCCTGAGGCCTTGAAGTAGCTACGTTCATTACTGCTATTTCTTTATCGTACGGAATTCCAAAAAATTTGTACGGATCACCATCTCCGACCTTCAGCAATTTATAAATTTCATAAGTTGATATAATAGATGCAAGCATAGTTTTACTTGCTCGACGACCTAAAACAAGAACCAATTCGGTAAGTCTTTCAAGTCTTTCACCTGCATCTCTTTTGGATAACCAATCTAAAACATTATATTGTTTTTTGTCATATAACCATTTCATTTCCTCTTTGTTCAACTTAATATCTTCATTTCCAGAGGTTCCCATATAAAGACATTTCAATACTACACTTTGAGATAACCATAATTTAAAATTGCTTTCTGGTAAATCTAAATATTTAGGACTATTACAAAAAGTCATAATGTCAATAACAGATAAATCTTCCTCATCAATCAAATCATGCTCTTGTTTAAGCTTATCGACAATATTAGCTAAAGCGGTTGTACCTTTTTGATTTCTTTCTATTGTTTGTTTTTTTACACTCATTTATTTTTCCTCCAAAACATAGACAGAGCCATTCCCAAGTGCTAAATCAATAATATGATTAGAAGATGAATATAAAGTTTCAACAGCTAAGTTAGATATTTTAAAAGTTCGAACAAGATTATTATCTACAAACGAAACAACTCCTTTGCTGACTCGAATAGTGGTTGGATATGACAATCTAGCCTCGGTTCCAATCTTATTATCAAATCCAATTTGATTTGGCATTCCAATAAATGAAATTTCTTTGTTATTTTTAATTAACCGAATGATTGAATTTCCTGTGTCAGATATAATAGTTGTAGAGCTCTCATGGTCATAACATACACCAGACGGAGCAGAAAACATTGACGCTTTCAACGAGGCGGAAGATAAGAAACCATTTTTCCCTGAGCCAATTTGACTTTTAGTTTGATTTTCATTTAACATTAATATTTTGTTTGTCCAAGGCATTGCTACCATAATTGAGTTTCTATCTGTTCGACATATTTGACAAGTGGTTAAATTATTAACATCTTTTGGAATGGAATTTAGTATTGTATTAAAAGCTCTTTTTCCAAATAACCGTCTTCCAGACCTATATGATTGGTCAAAATTCCAAGCCATATCATCACTAAATTGCAATACGCATAAGCCCCACTTGTCACAACATATTCCAATTGGATGAACAACTTCCATTCGTCTCGATGGAACGTCTATCTTCCCATTGTCATTAACAAATCCAAAGACTCCATTGGCTGAAGAGTAAAAAATAACAGAATTTTCAGTTTGAGAATATCCTATACCAGATACATCGTCTGGCAGTGGACAGTTAATTCTAGAAATTGATGAATTACGGTCAATTTTAACAATAGTTTTCATATTAATAATAGAGTTTAAGCTCCAAGACTTACTTTTTTAATATTTAGACCTTCTATCCATAAAGCCCCCAAGCCTCGTCTAAAATCAACACGATATAGTATTTTTCCAGACTGTTCAGAAATTTGATCTACAGAACCAGTTCTGCCGAAATAGCTAGGTAATTTTCTTGATATACATTCAACTTCATCATCAATTTTGATACCAGTATTTGGCGTCGTGGTGACCGTTTCTGAAATTTTTTTAAGCATCCAGGTTCTGTTACCCATGACTACAGGACGAGATATTTTTAATAGTACATTGGCGGAATTAGACATACTAAAAGCTTTCATCATATCTCTTTTAGATAAATCCATATTAGCCACCGCAACAAGTGCATTACTTTTAGAATGAAAATGACCAACAGAGCTGACAATTGGTTCCCAATATTTTAGAAAAAATGAGTTAGAAAACGATCCACCACAGGTCTTGTTTATTTGTTCACAGGCTGTAATATCTGATAAAAGTAAATTTTTATCAAACGACAGCTTTACTACATCAAATTCTGGGGTGGACAACACCGATTCACAAGACTCGTTATCTGGAGAAAAAACAGCCCCCTTTACAAAAATATCTTCGTGAGTAGGCTGTAAAGCCATCATTGCCGCCTCTGAGAACGCTCTTACAACCCCCTTCCGTATATAATTGTTGTTAACTATATTAGAGGCTGTTTTTGGTTGCGCTCGCTTAAGCTCCTCAATTCTTTTTGAAAAATCATTAAGTCGTTCAGTTATTGCCTCAAATGTTGACCTTCCGTGTCCGTCAGCTAATGGGGTAAGATTTTCAATTTCTGATTTTATTGCTTCTACTTCATTTGACAATATTAAAATCTCAACATCAAAATCTTTAATACTTATTTTATTTAATACAGCAATTCTTTGTCCAATGATTTCCACCTGTTCGATATAGTGGGAAACAATTTCCCCTTCTGCTAATTCTTTATTCTGTATATTGTTGTTAGACAAAGAATAAAACATTGCTTTTTTTGCCAATACACACGAAGGCCTATCCTCGATTACTCTAGATGCGGCAGAATGAGCGGCACCAAAAGAATTAAACGTTGTTGGCAAATCTCCAAGCAATGCCGTGTCCCTTAAAGATGTAAGCCAAGAACCACTTTCATCTGTCGGCTCATCGCCAACACAAAAAATGTATTTATTATTAGTAATTTTTGCAATAGATATAAACATATGTTACCTCGAAATGTTATTCAATGGTAAACATATTTTACCCTTGTTATCAACTTAATTTGTTAATTGACGATTATCATGCCATCGTATTTTTGGTGTAGGAGTAGACAAAAAGTCTTCTTTTAAAAATTTAGGAAAAATGGACAACCAACGAATAGATAAATCAATTGACTCATTAACATTAGGGTTGGTTTCTAGTAACATGATAAGTGAAGCTCCTTGGGATATAAATTTATTCAACTCGGCTGTTTTTTTGTCATTTCTAATATTAGACAATCGTTCTAAAGCCTCATAAATATCATCAAGCATCCTAAGTCTCCAAGGCTCCCGCCATACTAGTCCCGAAACAGAAGTCCATCTCATATCAAAAAGAGATTCTCTGTCTGGAAAACATTTTGAAACGGGCGTACTATGGCAAGCAACAATCAATTGGCTATTGGAAAAGCACATCGAAAGGCTATTCATGACAGACAGATGTCTCCCTACCTCTATATGCATTAGAACATTATCAACAATAATCATTGAGGGTTGAACCGTAGCATTTAATATCGTTGAAAAACATTTAGCTATTTTCTTTTCTCCAGCACTGCACATTTTCTGCCTAATTGTTTCTTTAGGTTTACGGACAAGAAAACCAAGAACATAATTTTCTTTGATTCTTCTCATTCTAGAGTCCGATGTGTCATGAAACATATCAATATCTTCTTCGATAGGGAAACCAGTAACAGCAGAAAACAACTGCTGAAAAAGAGGCCACTTAGAACGCCTCATTTGAAACTGAGTTAACTCATTATCAAACCTAGCCATAAAACAATATCTAGCTAACCTTTGCTCAATAAATTCTGGATGTCTAGACCGAAATTTATGCCTAGTAAATTCAACAACATACTCAGTTTTTACTGAGTTATTGTTTTTACTTATAATTTTTGCTCCGTCATATTTATATGGATCTTCCCAAACTGGGTATACAGCTTCAAAAGTTCCTTTTACGCTGAAGCTGGCATTTTTCATTTTGTCATCATCTTCTATATGCATCCAATTTCTCACCCGATGAAACATCATATCACTAAATCTCTGTGGCGTATATCCAGAGTAATTGGAACATAACATTGTTACAGCATCTAGTATAGTTGTTTTGCCAGTTCCATTAGGGCCAACTAAACAAATCATAGATAATGGATTGACCCCATCATTAAAGGAGATAACAGAATCTTCGTATTTTCCGAAATTCACCAGTTCAAGTTTAGTCAAGCGAATACTTGGCCAAAATTCTGGACTAATATCTTCTGGCATATCAAAACCATGCAATTCATCCTCCGTTTGCTCATTTACGGTTACCGCCACCCCAAATTCATCTTCATTTTGGACATTTTCTGGTACTTGGGGGCTTGTATTGTTTTTGTTGCTAAGTATATTGAACATTGTATCTCCTATTTTTATATGCTATCGTAGTCATCGTCATCATTGTCATCATTGTCATCAAAATCTTCATTATCCAAATTATCATCTGGTTTTTCACTGGCATCAAAATCGTCTATGCTTCCTTGCACTTGCAAATCTAAATCATCAAGTTGTGCAAATTCTTCCGTTAAAATTTCTTGAATCAAAGATAAATGCATTTCAAATATCATGATAGAGTCTTTTTTTGACATAAACATTCCAAAATCACCATGTTCGCAAGTATTAACCAATTTTTTATACAGTAATGGATCAAGACCAGTTAAAATGGTAGCAAAATTAGATATTCTTTGTCTTACTAATAGTTCACCAATGTAATTTACAAAAAAACGCTTAAACAACATAGGATGTTTGTAATCTTCTTTACTTAATCCACAGTTTTTTAAGTCAACATTAAATTCAACGTCTCCATCAGCTTGTATGGCAACGATTTCCATGTTATCTACAGAGGCTATTGCGGCTCCAATTTCATGAATAGTTTTCATTTTTCTCCTTTGTAATTAATTATACAATAACAAGGAGTGTTTAATTAATTTTTGAATTATTATTTATGATTATTAAACAACTATCAACTAATTTTAACTCAATAACTTTGGATTCTCTAGTACAGTATGCTAATACTTCTGGTGTAAAAAAAGAATCTTCATACTCGCGCATAGAAATGGCTGGCATGATTGCTGGAATATTAATAGCGGTTGGATTTCCTCTGTCTTACGCAGTATATCATGCTAATATAAGAGCTGAATATCTAGCCGCACATCCTGAATATATAGATTATGGTAAAACTTTAGTCGAATCTAAATCTCCAGAAACGCAACAAAAAATCCAAGAAATAGTATCTAAAGTCGAAGATGAAGACGTAATGAACTTTGATATTGAACAAAAAAATGAAACTCAAAAAGTAGAAAACGTAAAAACAAAAGAATCTTCAACAGAGGCTGGATATCAATCTTGCGAAGTAACTTCAAAACTAGTACAAGCGATTATAGACTTAGAATATGATCCCAATAGAGAAGTGAGCTCCAAAGGTGCAACTGGGCGAATGCAGATTATGAAACCGACATGGGAAGACATTAACCAAAAACACTTTGGGGGTAAATATCCATATGTTCCTTATGCTAAAAATACAGAAATTAATATAAAATTTGGAACTCAATATTTAAAAGATATAAAACATTATCTGGATTCTCACAGAAAAGACTGGAACACTGATGAATTACCACTTATTTTTGCTTGTTACATTGGAGGTTGGAACAACATTAGAAAACGCAATTTTGACCCAGAATTAATTAAATCAATGCCAGATACATATGACTATATGCAACGTGGATCAAATTTAATGGGATATCAAGGAGAATTGTAAAATAAACGGGACACTTTTTAGTGTCCCGTTTATTAGTTTACTAACCTATTGTTATCGTGAAATACGTTGTTTGGAATATCCAACATCTGACGAACTACTATATGTGCTGGTTGTTACTTCTTCTTGCTCATCATTCGTCTCAACCCGTGCTTGCTTGTTTACATCAGAACTGGCAGAATTTGCAGGACCTGAAAATGAATTTATCATCCCTTTCATGAGTCAACTACCCCTCCCTAAAGGAAGGGGCTTGTAGGTCACCTCTTCGGCCATACAATAGGCTGATTGACTGCAGCCCTATGAGAAATATTTAAAGCAGCATTGTAATCGGCATTCGTTTCAA
>Ga0172378_10000386_pt1 | contig 38383 bp, 31 predicted proteins | sample GrowelOW332metaG_FD_119755 | JGI IMG/M metagenome (GOLD analysis project Ga0172378, IMG submission 119755) | Groundwater microbial communities from an aquifer near a municipal landfill in Southern Ontario, Canada - Pumphouse #3_1 metaG | ecosystem: Environmental > Aquatic > Deep subsurface >...
AACAAAGGAGCAGCGGGTGTGGATCATCAGAGCATCGCAGACTTTGAAGCAAATCTTGTAGAGAATATCAATCAACTTCATGAATATCTACGCACAAAGACCTTTCAGCCCTCTCCGGTAAGAGCCCACTAAAAGGCGGATGATTCCTTCGCAGTATTCGGAGAAGAGTGGGAGAAAAAATGGTAGAGTAGTATTGATCCTTTTAGCTAACTCACGCGAGACACCCGCAGTAACGTGCAGCATCAATGTAAAAACGGCCTCTTGCCGATTAATCTAACTTAGAAAGCGAAGCCAAAGCGCTTTGACACTGAGCTATTGATAAGCTATTCTACTTAACAAAAAAAAGAATAATACGTCTTAAAACATTGATAATGTTTGGGTGCTAATCAGTCCATAAGTCAAAAACGAAATCTGTGTCCACGATATCTCCGGTTTTTGCAATTTCATCTACTCTGGATACTATCTTGCCAGCGGGGAAGGTGATGCGGCCGTGTACCACAGAATGCTTTCCATTCAGCTCTGCGCTACCGATGGCTTTGATGTCCACAATTTCCAGATCATCGGTATGTTCCGGTATCTCAACCATATAGGTGGCATTGTCGTTGGACATGGGGTTTTCATCCCCCCAACCGATGTAAGAGGCGATGGCATCTGCATCTTCGGCGTTATCGATGTCTCCACCCAAACCGCCCAAGGATTCCGGCATTTTATAATATTGCAAGACTTGCGTAAGAAAGATTTGTACATCAGAGGCAGCGGCAGAGCGGTTGCTGCTGAAGTCTTGACGATTGAACATATCGATTCCGACAGCAATAGCTGCTCCCACGATGATCACGCTAAGCACGATTAATAGAATTTGTTGAGTTCCCATTATATATCCTCATTTTATTCAATGATAACAAAGTATCTGTAGCTGTATTTTTGTGTCAAGTACAATTTTGTAGATAGTAGCTTAAAGACTAAGCTGCAATAACTTGTGCAGTGTATGATCTTGCTTTGATTTCTCTGTATTTTCTGATAAAGTACCACTGAGATCGAGAATGAAAGGACGTGGAGCTATCTGATTGAAAATAAGCTAATTCTGCTGCTGATTATCAAAATGGAAAAATCAATACAGCACGGCTATCTATATATATTACAGAGTATAACGGATTCAATCAGTTGTATCTACTGGAAAATTACAGCAAAAAGCCCAAAAAAAAGCTTGACCGATTTAGGCTATTTTGCTTTTGGTAATATAGGGTATATAATCGAAAGTGGAGATTGAATGACGAAAGAATACCGATTTAAGGGATTGAATCCTGAAGGTAAGCTGGTACAGGGCACCTTTACGGCAGATAGCGGCAAGGCAGCCAAAGAGCAATTGGCAAAAGTGTCCTTACGCTACAATCTGAAGATTCAGGCTTTCGACAAAAAGCGGGATTGGCTGTACAACGTAAGCCTGCCTGGGAAAAAGAAGTTTAACGGCAGGCAATCAGCATATTCCAAAGAAGAAGTAGCAAGTGCTCTCACCAAGATGGGCTACAGCAAATTCAAGATATCTCCTGTTCTCTTCGATATTCCCTCCAAACCCTCCATGCCAGACATCATGATGTTTATAAAGCTCTCCGCCACTATGTTGCGGGACAAAATGAGCTTTGGAAAGATCTTGGAAATGCTGGCGGAAGAGCAGCCCAATCGCGGATTCCGCGAAGCTTTGCAGCAGATAGAGAGTCAATTGAAATCCGGAGCGGAAGGACGTGAAGTCTTCAGTCGCTATCAGCATATCTTTGGCAAATTTCCATCCTACATGCTGGGTTTGGCTACCCGAAGCGGTAATATGGCAGAGGTATTCGACGCCACGGCGAAATTTATCGAGCGTGATATGGAGATCAAGAAGAACGTAAAGAGTGCCATTATCTCTCCCTTTTTCGCCCTTGCCGCAACAATCGGTGCTACGGTCTATTATATTGTGGACATATTTCCCTCTACAGCGCAGATGTTTCTAAAATACGATATGCCATTACCGACTCTTACCAAGAAAACATTGGAAATCAGTGATTGGCTGGGCGTATACTGGTGGTTACTCCTGATGGCCATATTGATCCCCGCGGTGATAATTTGGCGTTGGTGGAGTACTCCAAAAGGTAAGATTTGGCGGGATAAACGCATTGTAAAGCTACCTCTGGTGGGGCACTTGATTCACAAATCTTCCATCGAAATCTATTTCCGTGTGTTTGGTACCATCTATGGGGGTGCGGGAGACAACATCGAGACCATCAAGACCAGTGCAGAGGCCTGTCGTAATGCCTGGATGGAGGATAGAGTGAAGAAGATCACTATACCCTTGATGCTAAAAGATGGTTTGGGTTTTGTAGAGGCGATGACCGCTGCTGAGGTATTTACCAAAACGACTCTCACTCGCTTGCGCACTGGTCAGGAGACCGGTACTCTGCGTCAATCTGCTCAACAGATTGCTACTTTCTACGAAGCGGAGACAACTTATAAAATGAATAATCTGATAGAATACATCCAAACTTTAGTGGGCTTGGTGATAGCAATTGCCATTACTTTCCTCACTGTGGTTTCAGCTGAGATCGCTACAATTTCACCGCCTACTTTCTAAGCAAAGGTGATAAGCTATGCAAGGTAATAAATTCGCACAATACTTGGTTCGCAACGGATACTTCGATGAAGAGACCATGAAGAAAGCTGAAGCAAAGATGGAGCAGTATGGCGGCACCTCCGCCAGTGCACTGGCAAGGGTATTGGAGATCGAATTTGGTGCAGCTCACGACACGGTGTATGAAGCCCTGTCCATTCACTATGCTTTTCCGGTGTTCAAAAAAAGTATCGAGGAGATTCCGGAAATGCAGTTGGAAGCCTGCAAGCAGGCCTTGGACAGTATGCGCCGGGGCAGTGACGAAGACTTTAAGCGTAAACTGATCTATCACAAAATAATACCCTTTGGAGTACACAAGACCAATCGCGACATCCTGCGAGTACTTACCACAGATCCTACCAACAAAGTGATCCAGGAGATCACCAGCCGTACTCAATTCCGCAGGTTGGAGATCTTTTGGGCTCCGCAAAAGACAGTGGAAGATATTATCGCCAGGGTAGCTCCACAAAAGAACGAATTTTTACAACTCCTGGAAGAAGCGGGGCAGGTGGTGAGTGATATGGTCACCCCGGAGAAAGAGGTGTTGGATGAACAAGCGCTGGATGAGGAGATCAATAAAAGCCTGCTGGTAAACCTCTTTGAAGGTTGCCTCATCGAAGCTGTGCACCGGGACGCCAGTGATATTCACATCATTCCCTTCGGGAAAAGCTCGGTGGATATATTCTTCCGCATTGATGGAAAATTACAATTGTGGATGCGGCAAGAGAATACGGCTCCAGAAGCTTTGACAGCAGTGGTGAAGGACAGATCAACCGGAGTTGACCGTTTTGAACGTGATACAGCACAGGACGGATTTGCCCAAAGAATGGTAGATGACCACCTGATCCGCTATCGTATCTCCATCCTTCCGATTGTCTCTCAGGAATATGAACGCCGTTTTGAAAGCGTGGTGATCCGCGTGATCGACGACCGTAAAGTGATCACAGACTTCCGTAAACTGGGCTTTCAGGAACAAGCAGAAAAAGAATTTTTGAAGTCCATAAATACCTCGAAAGGCATTGTGATAGTAACCGGTCCTACCGGTAGCGGAAAATCGACCACATTGATGGCAGCTCTGCATCATGTGATTCACCCCGGAGTGAATGTGCTTACTTGCGAAGACCCGGTGGAGTATGTGATTAAAGGTGCACGGCAGCTCAAGATCGGGCATAAAATGACCTTTGAACAAGCCATACGCTCCATCCTGCGTCATGACCCCGACATCGTGATGGTAGGCGAGATTCGTGACAAAATCACGGCAGAAACGGCGGTAAAGCTCGCCAATACCGGTCACCTTACCTTCAGTACTCTGCATACCAACGACGCCCCTTCCGCTATTTCCCGGATGTACAAAATGGGTATCGAGACTTTCCTGCTGGCATATTCGATCAATATCATCATCGCTCAGCGGCTGGTGCGCAAGCTCTGTGTACATTGCCGCAGACCGCTTTCCAAAGAGCATTGGGATGCTGCCTTGCAACTGGGTCTTACCCTGGAAGAACTGGAATCCGGTAAAATATATGAGCCAGTGGGCTGTCGCAAGTGTCATAACGGCTACAAAGGCCGGATAAACGTGGCTGAAGCTCTGTATTTCTACCCTGAGATAAGGCAGGAAATTGTGAAATCCGTAAATGATATCGATGAAGATCGCATCCGCAAGATCGCGGAAAAACATGGTATGCTTTCCATGCGCGACAGTGGAGTGGAGCGTATGCGGGAAGGCCTCACCGATTTAACTGAAGTGCTATTTGTAACATCAGAGGATTAGGCCCGTGAATATGATGGAAATGGTACTGGCCTTATTTGCAGTAGTGCTGTTCACTACCTTATCACTTACCTATAACCAGGCGATATGGGCTCAGACGGATTATCTGAACAATGCTACTCTGGTAGTACAGGCCTCACAGATATGCCATTCCATCCTCGACGAAGCTGATGCCAAGCTCTTTTCCAAACAACTGGATTTGAATGATCTCCTTACCGAGTACAACTATACTCATAGCCAGACTTACCCTCATTTACCCATTACTTTCAATGTAGAAGCCGCAACCGTAAATTGCGATGAATTGGGTAATGTACTTACAGTAGATGACTCTCTGAGCCTGTATAAAAAGATGACCATAACGGTCAGCGGTCACAGATATCTGCAAAGACCCTATGTAATGCATAGAATATATACCGAAACATTTATCAGGTGAATAAATGGGCGTATTGCTGGATGTACTGGGAAGCGTGATCATCGGAGCAACATTATTGTTGATGATAATGACCTTTCAGCTGCAATTGCAGGAGACTGCAGGACGTATCTATTATACCAGTTCTATGATTGATCACATGGATGCCGCCGCACGCAATGTGAACCACATATTTGCAATGGCAGGAGTGGGGATTCCTGCGGATTCTATATGCGTTTCAGCCAATTCATCCAGTATTAAGTTCCGTACTTATTGGGACTGTGATGGAGATTCACTGTCGGATGATCGACACTTGATAGAGATGAAAGTTGTAGATTATGGTTATGAATCCGGAAAAGTGCTGGAAATACGGCAAGATGGCAGCGTAATCATGCCCTTGGGTCACATTCTGTTCATAGAAAACATGACTTTGAATTATTATAATATTAATGGAGTTGCCACCACTACTTTACGGGATATAATGTCTGCGGAGATTCTGCTGACCTTTCGCCGTGATTCCCCATGGCGGCCAGCTCAACCACTTCGGTCAAATCTACAGCTAAAGTGTTTTTTTATGAATGCCTATCTGCAAGAAGGCGGATGGTAAGGAGCTGAGATATGGGACGCGCTTCATTGATGTTCGTGATATTGATGACCACAATTTTTGCTTCTATATTGGTAAGAGTGCAGAATAGCATTGGCGGAGTACCGGATGTACTTATCAGAAATCAGCTAAACAAAGAAGTTGAGAATATCAGCGACTTCGTGCTCAGAGCTGCGGTACGCAACGCCAATTCCAAGGATTTCCTGGATTCCATTCTCAGTGGAGCAGCTGTTGTTGGTGAAATCACTCACGTCCAAAGCTTTGCCCCTGGCGAAAGAAAGATCGGTAACTGTGATATCTTGAGCCTGGAATACAGCTACGCACATACCGAAGATCATTATAAGGTGAAGACCCACATCCGAGGATCCATGCAAGGAATTGAAGTGTTTCGTGATGCCGAAATGGCATTCAGCTTCCCCATGGTTACTCTGGGTAAAGTGGCCCCAAACGTGGTCTATCTGGAGTTTGAACGCTTACTGCTGTTTCCCTGGCTGTATGATCTGTTCGGCCTTAGTAACCGCCTTCTTCCTGATTCTTCGCCCAATGAATACGGGGGTCAGTTTCATGGGTTTTCATTTATTTCCCCGACTGCACCATACTATAGTGTAGATGAAATGGACGAAGACCTGGAAACATGGGGCGGAGCATACAGCAAGCGTTACTTGAAGTTTAACGGCTACAACAACTGGATAGAAGTGGAGAACAAACTCCCTGTCGATAGTGAAGACGATGAACCGCTAGACACCGATACAGAGTTTTCTCTGATGTGTTTTGCCAAGATTGATAAATCAGGAAGGGCGACATCTGTGGAATCTTCAGGCGACAAACGTAAACAACAGGGAACCTTATTATGGATACCCAGTGACGCTACAGACGCATCAATGCAGTCCAAGCCCTCCGCTGCTATCTACTTCGAAACAACAAGCACTTCAAGCCCAACCGGAAAAATGCATTTTGTCGTAACCCGAGAGGACAATGATTCTCTGATGGTATCGATAAACTATACTCGTACAGCGGAAGTATGGAAGAAAGTGTCGTTTATTGTAACTCTGGCCTATGTTATTAATCCAAATCATCCGCAATACCCCTGGGGTTCATACGGTCTTACCTATGAAACCAAAAACGAACAGAGTATTTTAACTGCTTATATCAATGGAGTAAAGGTGGGACAGAGAATTAAAGATGGAGCAGTACGGGCGCACAAAAGCAAGTATGGAATGATCTTGGGCAGGACTCCATATACTGTTTCCGAGAACGTGAAAAATCGCCACTTCTTTGGCATTATGGATCAGGCTGGAATGGATGACCGTGCTTTTACACCTACAGAAATGCTCTTATGGCATCAAGGGGTAATGAAGTCCACCCTGGTTCAGTATATTCGGGATTAGCCATGATACTATCGATGGAGAAAGGATACTTGCCCCTCGCAAATGGATTGCAGATAAAGACGGATATTAATGATAAAGCAATAGATAGATATGAAGCTCTGAGGTAATAAATGGACATGTTAGCTTTCGCAACAATGAACCCGATTCTGCTGCTGAGTACGGCGGGATCAGCCTTATATATAGCTCTTTCGCTATTGGTCATCATCCTGGGTGTGTGTGCATTACGTTATCGGCAACAAGTGCAACAAATTAAGAGAGACAAACATAAGCTTCTCGTGGAACTGAGTACATGCAAGGGGATGCAAAAGAAACTGGATGAATTGAACGCACTGATCCCGGAATTGCAGAAAATCGCAAAACTGGATCATGATGTAAATACTCCGTTATGCGTGATTACCATGTCTTTGGGCAGAGCCAAGAAGTTGGGTCAACAGACCGGAGATGATACTCTTTTGAACAATGTGAAAGACATCTCAGACGCAGTAAATCGCATCGGAGAGATAATGCAAGCTGTAAGAATATTGAAAACCCATCCTTTGATAAAAAATAAAGGGATTAATTCAACCACAGAAATAGGGCAATAATTATGAGTACTAAAAGATTATTAGTAGTAGATGATGAGCAAAACATCAGGGATATATTCCAAACCTTTTTGCAGGAAATGGGGTATAGCGTAGCTACCGCAATCGATGGTTTGGATGCCTTGGAAAAAGTAGCTATAGAAAAATTCGACCTCTATATAGTAGATATATATATGCCCAGGATGGGAGGTTTGGAATTGATCTCCCGCTTAAAAGAGATCCAGCCCAATGCGGTGATAATCGTAACTACCGGTTATTCCGGATTGGATGTGGATTTTCGTAGTATCCGCCAATCGGCTTTCATGTATCTGCCAAAGCCAATACAACCGGATGAACTGATTCGGGCAGTAGATGCCGGATTAGCTCAAACCCGGACATCTGTGGCGGAAGTGACGCTGTCTGAAGAAAAACAAGAGAGTACAGAAGAGCCGGATAAAAAACCAGAACTTCTTCTTTTGAGGGGCTTTAATACTGAGCAAGTATATAATTTTAAGAGTATTGGTACCCTAAAAGAGTATAAGAGCGGTATGCCCATTCCTATGGACAAGGAAGAAGGCTGCATGGTCGTGATAGAAAGCGGCTTTGTAAACGTGTATTACAATACGGATCTGGTGGATTCCCTGAAGGAAGGGGATGTGTGGGGTGAAGAAACCTTCATCAATCCTCAGGCTGTATTCACTACCTTGAGGGCGCATGGCGACGTAGTGGTACGTTATTTCCCCCGAAGGAAACTGATAGACTATTTTACATATAACGACAAAGCCCTCACCGATCGCTATACCATCAACCTGATCCAGTGTATGCAAGTAAAATGGAAGCGTAGCATTGTAAGACTATCTTTGATCGGACGCAATACCCCGATCGACGAGGATGTATTTGCACGATGATGAGACTCAGTTTTACCGAAGCGCTTAGCAAGGACATCCCTTCAAATTATCAGGGAGTGGAAGTATGCGAGATCATCAGTCAATGGCTGTTGCATCACTCAGAACGGGAGAATGAATGCCGGGATTTGCTAAAGTACATCTTGCGTAAAGCGCGGGAAATGGAAGCCTCCGATGTGGATTTGGGAGCTCCTGGTTGTTCAAATAAGATCTGGATGCGGGTATTTGGTAATAAAAAACCTGTGGAGGACTTGGGCGAGTTTTCCCTCATCGATACCAATACACTTATCATCAGTTGGCTGTCTCCGGCGCAACGGTCCCGACTCTTTATGCAAAAGAGCTTGGATTTCCCCTTGGCCTTCGATATCGGGGGCAACGAAGTGAGATTTCGCGGAACCGCTTTCTTTGACCGTAACGCTCTGGGTGCAAACTTCCGCAGGATCAACGACAATCTTTTGGTCATGGAACAATTGGGCATCCCGGAAGTAGTGGCAAACCGTATGAACCTGCGCTATGAAAAAACTGGCCTTGTGCTGATTACCGGCATCACCGGCAGCGGAAAATCTACCACCTTAAACGCCATCATCGATATGAATAACCGGCAGAATAACGGGCACATCGTTTCCATCGATTCCCCCATCGAGTATGTGCACCATTCCAAAAACTGTTTGGTGCGCCATCGTGAGGTCGGGGTGGATGTGCTTAGTTTTGAACACGGAGCCGTGGAAGCTCTGCGTCAGGATCCGGATATCATCGTAGTGGGGGAGATGCGCGATCCTCAAACCATAGCCACGGTTTTGGAAATAACCGATAGCGGCCACAAAGCCTTTACTACTCTACACACCAGCTCTGCCATAGATAGTGTCCACCGCATTGTGGCAGAGTTTCCCACAGATTCCCAAGAAAGAGTAAGAAACCGTCTGGCGGATGTGTTAACCGTGTGTATGAGCCAGAAACTGGTGCCTACTACGGACGGAAAGCTTACTTTGGCCAAGGAAATTCTATCGGTGGATTCCAGTGTGCAAGCTGCCATCCGAAACAAGAATATCGGCGAGATCTATCAGATGATGGTGGAAGGTAAGAAACTGGGGATGTGTACTTTGGAACAGGATTTGAAGACTTTGTATCAAAAAGGTCATATAAGCCAGCAGACAGCTCTGAACTATGCAAATAACAAGAAACGGATGCATCAACTGATGTCTGTAATATAATGAGGACTGTGTAAATGAAAAAACTACCCAAAGAAGCCTTCGGTATTTTTCAGGATGGTACAATCCTAAGGATAGTCCATTTACGTAAAGAAGGCGACAAAATCTATCTTATCAAGATGGATAGTACAGAACTGGATAGTGATTGGTATAAAGGGGAACAGGCAAAAGCCGGCAGTGCGGATGCTGAATTCATTCCCTTGGATGTCAACTTTATGGAAACCGAAAACTATGAGGTGAACGAACTGGATGAGAAGGAATCAACCGAGATGGCTGATCTTCCCCAACTGGGACGTATGGAAGTAAGCCCCAGCACTCTGCTGCTTTCCCGGTTTCCTTTAAATGAAGGCGTAATAGCGCTAAATATCCACGATCAGCACATCCTCAAAGATGTTCCGGGTAAAGTAAAAAGGGCCGATCTGCGACGCTTCAAAAAAGAAAGCCTTAGCCCGGAGCAGCGTAAGGCAGGTGCGTGGCATTCATGTGTGGTGGAAGCGGAGGAAGGTCCTCAGCATTGGCTCTATTCCGGACCAAATCTATTGTTGGATGCCATAATCAGTTATGGGCAGGAAAGCAGCACCAAACTTTATTTTCAACTTGCCGATGCTAACGATGTGGTGCTTACTGAATACTATCGCCATTCTCTGGGTGACAGTCCTGAAGGCATTAATCTCTTTGTATATTTGGGCGCCGATTACCGCAAGCTTTTCATATTTCAAGACGGGAAATGGATTCAAACCCAATCAGTACACATCACTCAGGAATATCCAGATCCGGAGATCATCTATTCAAAGCTATCTCTAGCTCTGGACAGCGCTCAGATCAGAGAACCGGAGACCATCGTATTAGCAGGAGACCTGGCTAGTGCACAATTAGTGGAGTACATGAATTCCCAAAGTACTTCCACAAAGACCACTTTGCTGCATTTTCCCAATCTGGTGATTCCTACAGCTGAGGACATTGAATACAGCGAACAAGTATTGGAACCCTACAGCCTTGCTCTTGCATTAGCATATAAGGCACTCAACACTGATGATCCTGATTTCAGCCGCTGTACTTTCCTTCCCAACAAGATCACGGACAACCAAAAAGAACTGCGGGTGGTGTGGCACGGTTTTATAGTACTTAGCATGATCTTTGCCCTGGGGTTGTTTACTACTATTAATTTCATGCGCATTAAGCAGGCGGATAGAGAGGAGACCTCAAAAGGGCAAAACCTCACTTTTGCCTTGAATAAGCTGAGAGCAGAGAATGCCGTGTTGGAGAACCTAACTGCTGAGATAGAAGAATATCGCAAGACTACCCAAGCAGTTTCTGAATTGCTGAAGGGTAAGAACAGATGGACAGAGCTGTTTCATGTTATAAACAGCACTTTCAGCTCTCATCGGGACAGCTGGATAAACAATCTGAAGCAAAACGGAGAGAAGATGAGTATCTCCGGTACTACATCCCAGCGAGAGAATGTGAGCCGCCTTGCCGGAGGTTTGCCCAACGGGAAAATCAACAGTGTTGCCAGATCCCAGATCAGGAATCATTCCGTGTGGAATTTCGAGATTGAGTTTACTCTACCTGAAGTGGACTGGGACGATATTATAAGTTCCGAATTTACTGATCAAGAAAGTGAGGTCACTACTACTTCAAACACGGGCACGGTTGTTAGGTACAAGCCTGTTTCCAGCCGCAGCACAAGCACTAACGGCAAAAACAAGGTTAAAGTGTATCGCTATGGAATCTTACCCAATATTGAACATGAATACACTCCCGGACCCATCGGCGATGAATTGGCGGGGGATGAAGAGATGAAGGCAATGTATATGCGCTTTGTGGAATCCATCGGTAAAGGCAATATGCTGGAATACCGTTTGTCAGCTCATGTGTTCTTGCAGAAGTATCCCCATCGTCAACTGGCTTCTTTGATCCGCTGGTGGGTGGCATATCGCCTGTATCTGGATCGGGAGATGGTGGCTGCCCGCAATTCTCTGCGCCCAAATCTGGTAAAGACAGACTACTATCTACCTTATAGCAAGTTACTGGACGCCAGGATTAGTTTTGCCCTTGCTGAAAGCAGTTTCAGACAAAAGTATGAGGAGCTATCTAGCCAGTATTCTTCTACATTAGCAGGTAAACAAGCAGTGATAGATATGTATAACATCGAAGCGGGGAATGCCAGATGACAAATACATCAAGGAACACCCTCGTCCTGAGTAGCCTCTTAATTATGAGCGGAATGATCGGCTTTTTTATACTTAGAAGCGCCAAGCAGGATTTGAATCAAAAGAAAGCCGCAAACGATGCAATTTCCCAAGAGGCTGCGAATTTTAGCAAGCTTGTTTCAAACAGGGATAATCTGGAAAGCGAGCATGCAAAATACCAAGCCATGGCAGGATCACACGCCAAAATACTATTCAATAGAGACAGCTCAATAATAACCTACGACTACTTGTTGAAACTGCTCAAATTGTTGGGTCGAGACATAGAGTACGATTTTGGCATGTCCGCAAAATCCGAAGGCAATTATAATGAATATGTGATCTCGGGACAAAGCCACTACATGGATCTGGTGAGATTCACGCGGCAGTTGGAGTATCAAAGGCCGGTTCTGACAGTGGAAGATATCTCAATCTCCAGTGAGTCAGCTCGTTCGGACACAGTGAATTTTTCCATGATGTTTCGCACTCACTTCAAGGAAGGTGGGCTCTCTCCTGAGGAGATCAGCTACAAAAGTGTAAGTAAACCGGTGCAAGCCTTTGACCTTTTCAGAGCCCGATACACAGAAGAGATTCAAGATTATGATGAAGATCCCCGGTTGGTGAATTTGGACAACAACACACTCATTGCGATCAGCGACAAACGAGCTTTCCTGAGGGACAACCGAGGCATCATTCGTATTTTGAAAGAGGGAGACAAGGTTCTTTGGGGGCGTTTGTACAAGATCGACAGCCGCGAGCAAATGGCTGTGTTTAAAATAAATAAATACGGTTTCGAAGAAAACCAGACACTATACATGAACAACGAAAACTGAGGCCATGATGAACAAAATAATGATTGCTACAAGCTGCCTGACTCTGATTTTCGGTGGATGGCTCTTTGCCCAAAACACAGCACAGTATATACAGGAAAAAGTAAGTATGTCCGAAATGACGCATATCAACAATGCTGTGCGAATCCTGGAGAACTTTAGTGAAGAGGAAGAAGGGAAAAAACTGATTAACCTATCTAGCTACAACGGCAACATCAATGTCCCCATACAAAATATGCAATGGCGACAAGCGCTCGAATTGATCGCATTACAGAATAAATTGGTTTTGGAAGAAGGGGTAGGTTATTTGGCTTTTAGAGACACCAAAGAATCTGTGATAGCAGCTGCAAATGCGCTGGAAGAACTGGATCCCGAAACCAAACAATTGGTGGAAGATGCTCTCACCAAACAGGTGAGGATCAAAGCAGTGGCCATGCTTGCCGACAGAAGCTATCTGAAAAATCTGGGTATCGACTGGTCAAGCGTATTTAACGGAAAAGTAACCGTGAAAGCAGGATTTGCAGGTGCTTCGCAGCTGAGTTCTCCCCTTACTTTGAGTGGTTCCGGTACTGCAGATGTGGGCGACTATAGTGTGGATATAAACACTCTAATCCGTACCATCGAGTCGAACCAGAAGGGTAGTATCCTTGCTGAACCCAGTATCCTGGTGAGCAGCGGAAAAACTGGGCGTATCCAGGTTGGTCAGGACATCTCAATAAAAACAGCCGATGAAGCGGGTAACACTTTAGATTCTTTCTTCTCTACAGGTATTATCATGGACGTAAGTCCTTTAGTTGTAGATGTGAATGGTGAAGACCTGATCATGATGAAACTCTCTATAGAGCGTTCCAGCGGGCAGCCCTCTGAGATTTCCACAGTTATCACCAAAAGCACTTCTTCCACGGAACTGATCATGTATGATAATGAAGAAACAGTGATTGCCGGGCTCTTTGACACGGATGAGGTTGTCACACGCAGTGGAATACCGATACTGAAGGATTTACCTTGGTGGTTCCTTGGAATTCGCTACCTTACTGGTTACAATTCGGTGGAACGTAAAGAACGCGAACTTATCATCACTATTAAAGCTGAGATTGTTGATTCTGCCTTGGACCGTTTACTGGAAAGCAGAGCAATGGATGCGGAAGTGCAACCGTAGAATAAAACTGAGGGCTTCATGCGAATATCATCCAGGCTGCTGTTACTATTTATAGTCATTGCGATAGTATTCACAGCATTCTTTTATCTATTTTATCACATCAAGCGTGAAGAAATGCGCTTGTATACCGAAAGCGACCACATCCAGCGTAGTCATACCATAGAAACCATCCTGGATATCAAAGCAGGAGAGCAGAAGCTGCTAGGAGAGTCCTTCTCGGTCTCAGACGGTTTGTACAACTACATAAACAACCGTGATCCAGAATGGGCTATTAAAAATCTAGATATTATCAATACCGTATTTGGCTATACTTTATTGCAGATATACGACAGCAATGGATCGAAAATCTATAGTAGTACCCTGGAAACGAATCCTGGATTTTCCGAATATACTTTGGAACCATCAGTTATCGATGATCTTCGCAATGGCGGAACAACAGGTTTTTACGACATCTTCCATCAACATACAATGTTCTGTTCCATAGCATCAATCCATCCCGGTTATGATCCTCTACGCGAGAGCAATCCAGTAGGATTTATTTTAATTGCCAGGGTCTTCGATTATCCGTATTTGAAGTACCTATCCTCCGAGTTGAACTATAATATCAGTATTACCCGGCATAATCCCGGTGAGGAGATCAGTACAGAGAGTTACGATACAAACATCATCATAGCCCTGAAGAATAATAGGAACGATACCATAGCTTGGTTGAGTTTTGGCAGTTCAAATCCATTCCTGCAGCGCTTGCGCAGCTTAGGCAACCTGATTCTGTTCGGGACGATCGGCTTCATCTTTGTATTTCTAATGATGCAGTTCTTTTTGATCCAACAATGGATCAGTCAACCCATGAGCCTAATATCCCAGAGCTTGAAGACTAATGATCCGAGCATCATCCACGATCTCAGTAAAAAGGGTAATGAGTTTGCTGATGTGGCAAACCTGATTGAGCGGTTCTTTGATCAAAAAGAAGAACTGATCAACGAAATCGAAGAGCGTGCCCGCACAGAAGCCCGCTTGCGTGAGATCGAAGAACAGACTCGAAAGATTATCCTGACTATTCCGGAATCTGTGGTAGTGACCGATCTGGACGGACATATCCTTAGCGTAAATGACGAGAGTTTGAAGATATATAAGTTTGAAAGCGAAGCGGAGATCATCAAACGTAGTCTCAAACTGGAAGATTTGGTGATTGGCCCCGATCGTCAGCACATAAAAAGAATGTTCCAAGATCTCTACAAGGGCATCTATGTAAAGAACCAAGAACTCATATTCCGTGATAGTTTGGGCGAGAGTATCCCATGCCTGATCAGCGCATCTGTGATCTTGGACGATTACAACAAACCCGGTAAACTGGTCTTTGTTGCTCGTGATCTTACAGATATAAAAAGCTTGGAATCCCAATTGCGTCAGTCGCAAAAGATGGAGTCCATCGGGACCATGGCAGGCGGAATAGCTCACGATTTCAACAACATTATTACAATTATTGCTGGTTATATCGCTCTGTCAACTGGAAAGATAGAACACTGCGCAGAAGCTCAGCATGATCTTGATGAAGCCCTCAAAGCATGCCTTAGAGCCAAGAGCCTGATCGGCAAGATTCTCACCTTCACCCGCAAGGGCGAAACTGATGTAGGCGAGGTAGTGCTTGCCGATATCCTGGAAGATACCTTACCCATGATCCGAGCAATCATTCCGGTACAAGTCTCAATCAATACAGATATCAAGAGCCAAAGCTTTGCCCGGGTGGATGAAACGGAAATGCAGCAGGTACTGTTGAACTTGGCAACAAATGCTGTGCATGCCATGCAACCTGATGGGGGCTCTCTCAGCATTTGTCTTGATGAGGTCAGCGGTTTTGATATCTTAGGACTGGATCCCAAGGTACAGTTCGAGAGTAAATACTTACATCTGGAAGTAAGCGACACCGGAAGCGGGATTGCGCCGGAGCTAGTCTCACGCATCTTCGATCCATATTTCAGCACCAAGGCCTCCGGAGAAGGTACGGGACTGGGTCTCTCCATTGTTCATGGCATAGTAAGCGGATATCGCGGATTTATAAATGTACACAGCAACGTAGGTGAAGGCAGCACTTTCCACATTTATTTACCGGCAATTGATGCAGCAAAAGTAAAGAAGAAAGCACGCAGCACAAGGGATTACCCCTTTATTCCCGCAAAAGTACTGATAGTGGACGACGAACCGTCCCTAATAGATATCTTCTCTCAATCCTTACAGGCTGCAGGTTATCACACCGTATCCTTTACCGATTCTCAGGAAGCACTGGATGCCTATAGAGATGCTGAAGCCCCCTTTGATATCATCATAGCCGATATCAATATGCCGGTGATGGATGGTTTGAAGCTGGTTAGCAAAGCCTTGGAGCTGCGCAAGGCTCCGGTAATCCTCTATACGGGATTTATGGATCCTGCTCAACAGAAAAAAGCTGATGCTATCACACACAAAATTATCCTGAATAAACCGATAATGCCAGACGATATGATAAAAGCCGTAAGACGCTCTATGCATGAGTTTTACACAAAGCGGAACAAGGCTAAAGAAAGTGATAGTGGATAAATAGTCACACTCTGTCGGGGTAGTGTGAAAGAAATCTCTTTACACGATCTGTAGCGCGTCAATAATGTCTCACATGTCTGAGTTAGTGTTCAAAAAATACAACAGGGGTTGTCCCAAAGGGGTATATAGATGACAAAGATTCTGGTAATTGAGGACGAAGACAGCTTTCGCAGAGTACTGGTACAAATGCTCACCAAGGCTGGTTATGACGTCCGTCAGGCAGGGGATGGCAATCAAGCGTTGGAGGTATGTGCGCAGTTTTGTCCGGATTTGGTGCTTACAGACATCATCATGCCGGATAAAGAAGGTTTGGAAACCATCCAGGAGCTTCTGGAGCTTTGTCCCACGATAAGGATTGTAGCAATGAGCGGTGGAGGGAAATTTGGCCCCGATAGCTATTTACCTTTAGCAGAGAAGTTAGGCGCTAAAGCCACTTTGCAGAAACCCTTTATGCGCGAGGAAATGCTGGCGACTATTGCGCGTGTGTTAGCGGAAGATTAGAGTACATCCCGCAAAGCTCGTTGAATCCCGTCCATCCTGTTTTGATTACTAAATCGGGTGCTTATGTCCTTTGATAAGGTCACTCGATCCACTTCCTTATCCATCAATATTTTCAAGCCTTCAATCAGAGCTTTTGTACTGCGTTCCCGGATGATATGGCCATATTCTCCAATGATGGTCGGAATACCAGCGACATCCGATCCCAAGGCTTTGCATCCATATAGCATGGCTTCCATCAAAGCGTTTGGCATCCCCTCAGAGATTGATACCTGCACATATATATCGCTTTCACTCATTAACCTCAAAACTTCAGAGTGTTCCATTTTGGCATGAATCCGGAGGTTTGGCACAGCGGATAGTTTGTGTCTCGGCTCCAGAGTATCCCTCCATCTATCTTGGATGCCCACAATTATGAACTGCCAACAGGGGAAAGCCTTTGCTGCATCTATCAAAAGGTCGTAGCCTTTGTTGTAAAAATCCTCCAATCGTGGGGTACTGCCAACGCTAAGTATCTGCTGTTGCCTGACCAGATTGATTGTGCTGGGCGCGCTACCGGTGATGCTGTTGTACACAGTAACGGCTCGAGTCTTTAGCTCCGGGATCAGCTTGAATACTCCTTCGGGATGCCCGCTGCTATTATAATAGTAGTTGTTAGAACTTAACAGTGCTTCATGATTGGCAATTATCAAGTCACAGTGTTTCAAGGCATAAATCGCACAAAATCTGCGCAGAGCATGGTGATATACTCCATAAGCATACTCATGATAGTGTACCGCATCATATCCGCCGATAAAAATTACTGCTTTGCGCTGAAACACTTTCGCAGCCAAGACCATCACAAATGCATGATAATCCGCAAACCAGCACAAACACAGCTTGGCGCTAGAATGACGTAGTATTTTAGTGACGATACTCCATAAATGCAACAAATAAGTCCATTTACCTTTGCTCTGATGCAAGCATATGCTATGAACGGGCATTATGCTCATCAGGATATCCTCATCCACTTGTATGAAGGGACTATGGTTGGGATAAAAGAATAGCGCCTTCACTTCCTGCCTCGTTTTAGAATACCAGAGATAATACTACGACCCAGCTCCAGGTCGTAAGGTTTTATTACTCTTAGGATGCGGGCAATCCCGTAGTAGAGCAACATATAGATCGTGCCACCAAGGGTCATGCGCAAGAATGAATTGGGGATTAAGCCCGATACAGGGACTACAACAAACACAGGAAGTAATGCAGCGCAGAGGTTCGTAAGTATGCTCTGAAGCGGAAACATATCCAGTAGCTTCAATCCCATACAATATCGCATCTGAAACAGATATACAAGCACGATAAACCAGGATACTATCACGGTGGCAATAGCTGCTCCCACCATGCCGAAGGTTCTGATCAAGATATAATTCAAAATCACATTCAGGATCAGCATGATCAAGGAATCTAACATTACCAGTTTCGTCTTGCCCAAAGCCTGAAAGACGAGACCATAGGTTGCAACACGTAAGGGTAGAATCAGGAGATATACTTTAAAATAGAGCGCAGAAGAAACATAAATGGCTCCGTAGATAACGAACATGAATTCCGTTGCAAAAATAAAGAATACGGTAGCCAGAGGAAACACTATGATGCTGTTTTTGCGCACTGAAGCGCTAAAGATGGCTGCCATATCTGCTTTGCTACTGGAACTCATGTTTGGTAACAAGACGGCATTGACGGAGTTTATCAAGATGCCGATAAGCGGTAATTCCAAAGCTCCCAAAGAAAACACCGCAAACTCCTCTGGCTTGAAGAATCCCGAGATCATCAATTTGTCCAATTGTACGCTCAGAACCCCCACCAGCAAGGAAAGTCCCAAAGGTATGGTGTAAGCCAGTTGCTCTTTGAATCCGGCGTAGTTTTGCAGTGACCATCCCGCCTTGAGGCTGCGCAAGCCCCATTCTGCCCATAACCACTGCAGTAACGCAGATACAATCAACGCTGCTACTATATAGCGCATATCTCGAAAAATGAGTGCGCTTCCCAATACAAGGACAAAGTCGCAGCTAATGGCAAAGATCGAAAATGTAGCAGACTTCAACGGTTGTTTTAGCCCTAGCAGGATGGAACTATACATCTGTGTAACGAAGAGCAAGAGCGGATAGATGCTGTAGGGAATCAATAGATACTGCAAATCCGGATTGTTGAAGCTGTGGGCGATGAAAGAACGGGAACAGAAGATGATCAAAGCGCATAAAACAGCCAGAAATGACACCACATGCAAGGTTCTGGAGATCAGTCTCTTTGTTTTTTCGGGATCATCGGATTTGGGTATATAATATAATAGGCTTTGCGGAAAGCCCAACAGCAGAATACCGGACAGAGTGCCATAGATCAGAAACAGCTGCCGATAGGTTCCCAAATCTGCAGGGCTCAAGATTCTGGCGAGGGCAATTCCGATTAGAGTCTTGATTGAAAAGCGGACAAAATCTGCCAGGGTCAGCAATCCGGCTTGCCGGGATAAATCACTCATACAACGAAGATCCCAGAGTTACAGGGATGTAGTATTTAGTTTCATCGCCCTCTCTAAACGCAGTGAAAAAATAATTCCCGGCCACTACAGTGTCCACTCCGTTTGGTTTCCCATTCCAAAAGATCTGATGAGGGCCTTTCAAAAGATACTGCTCTTTGCTGTAGATCGTCTTCATATCTTTATTACACAAGCCCCAGGTCCATCGTCCGCCAAGGGGAACTTCCAAAGATATCACATACGATCCAGCCAGTGCTTCAAATCTGGCGTCCACGGCTTTCTTATTTGGATCCAGCGCAGAAGCAAGCTGTACCTCTGGTACTATTACTTCTTCTTTTACTTCTGCATCTTCGAGAGGAGGGTAGGCCAGATTAGCCAGGCTTATCAAGGCATTGTTCTTCTTTATCCCTTCATAGCTAAACAAGGCAATTCCCGCAAATTCGCCATCCCGAATCAGAGCGATACGTTTGTTTATGTGAGTAATGTTGTAGCGAGGGCTATCCAAGGGCATCAACGACACTCCGTTGGCATTCCAGGCTCTCAGCCCAATAATCAGTTTCTTCTCATATCCTCTCTGTTTCATATCTGTCAATTGATCTCTAAAGTCGCCATAATCTAAGGTATAAGCCATAGGGTAGATTCTGTCTATGATACCCTTATCCAACCAGTCATACCAATCCTGAGCATATGCTATTCTGGCATCGTATATGGTTGAAAACACTGCAGCACTAAGTATTATCTTGGGATTGATACTCTTTATGCGGTGATAACATTTGCTCACAAAATCGCTGATCTGACGTGTACGCCATTCATTCCAGCTTAGTACCTCTCCTTGCTTCTTGGCTTGTTCGTACCTGGCTACAGATCTGGGATGATAACCCCACTTGGAGCTGGGATAGCGTATATAGTCCAGATGAAGTCCGTCAAGATCGGGATATCCCGCCACGATGTCGCTAAAAACATTCAGTAGATAGTCCTGAACCTCTGGGACACCGGGATCTATAAAATAGCCAAATTGCTCGGAGCTGCGCATCGGATTTCCTTGTGCATCGTGCGTAAACCAATGCCGATAGTTTTGATACATATAGTTTTCCGCAACGAGTTCCTGCTTCAAGGGAGTGGCATTGAACACTATTACCCAAGCCTGAACCTTCAAATGATGGGCATGAGCTTGCCTTATGATGTACTCCAGGGGGTCAAAACCGTCATCTTCCAGGATGTAGCTGCGAGGTTCCGGATTAAAGTACCTATATCCAGTCCTATTGGGAGTATAAAGTGCGTCTGAGCGGTAGCGAACTTCCACCAGTAGTTCATTTTGATGGTTTTGTACAGCATCATCGATAAGCTCGTCTATTGCCTCCGGGCTTTTTATATCCCAAGGTAAAACCCATAATGACCGAAGTTCAGCAGATAATGCCGTGAGAGCTGTCAGAATCAATATCAGTATCTCCAATCGTTTCATTTATCTTTATTAACCTCTACTTGAGTTGATCCATCGGAAAGCTGGAGCTTCAGAACATCTCCTGTGTTCAGTTCCCTTATACTTCGCACCAAGTGATTGTCCTTCATCGCCAATGCCCAGCCTTTTTGCAGCATATTGTCCGGCGAAAGCTGAGCCAGCAATCCAGCTTTAGCTTTTAGCTCCATCGTATGTTGAGCGAGAATGTTGTGTCCCAACACACGCAGCTGACCAGCCAGATTATTCAGATTGTCCTGTCCACGGTCGATCTTTCCTTTTAACCTCGCATCAGCGCTGTTGAATAACCTCTGTTGCGCATTATGGAGAGCAATTTGCGGTTCACGGATGAAGTGCCTGATGTTCTTTAGCGCCATATCAGCCATGTCAAAGCGTTGCTGATAATCTTGCCACAAGCGTTGAGGATGATAGCGGGAGAGCTTCAGTGTAAGCTCGCTTAGTTGTTGAAGGCTCTGCCCCAGATTGTGCTTTATACTTAAAGCCAAACGCTGTTGCATTGATGATAGGTAGGAGATCAGATCATCCTTGTTCGGTACGGCTATCTCAGCAGCCGCAGAAGGTGTGGGTGCTCTGAGATCGGCTACAAAATCGCTAATACTAAAGTCAATTTCGTGCCCTACAGCCGATATAATTGGTATCTTGGATACAAATATTGCTCGCGCTAGATCTTCATCATTGAAGCAAAATAGATCCTCTTGCGAACCACCGCCCCGGGTGATAATGATGAGATCGACATTAGCAGCGGTATTGAAGTACTCAATACCTCTGATCAATGTTGCGGGAGCATCTTTTCCCTGCACCAAAGCTGGGTAAACGAGGGCTTCTACTGGATAACGCCGTTTCAGGATGTTTCCAATATCTTGTAAAGCCGCTCCGGTAGGAGATGTAACGATTCCGATCCGCTCCGGGTAGGGGGGCAGTTTCTTCTTGCTTGTCGCGTCAAACAAACCTTCGGCATTTAGTTTCTTTTTTAAAGCTTCGATGCGCGCTTGCATCTCTCCGATCCCGGCAGGAACCATGGAGCTTACATTGAGGTTGTAGCTACCGCTTTTTTCGTATAGAGTAATCTTGCCAAAACAGATCACGCTCTGTCCATCACTTGGCTTGAAGTTGATATTGTAGTTGGCGTTCTTGAAAAAAGTGCAGCGTAAAGTGGCATACTCATCTTTGAGATTGAAGTAAATATGTCCCGAACTGTGATGCACAAAGTTCGATATCTCGCCCTTTACATACAAGGGTTCTATGCTGCTTTCGATCACTTGCCGAATGTGGCGGGAAATCTCAAATACGCTGAAAACTTGAATATTATCCATAAGGAAGCAGTAAATGACCATCTGCTTTTTTTGTCAACAAGCTTCGATGGATACTGAACTTGAGGACAGCTCCATTATGGATGATCGTTATATTGGCATCCAGTCAATCGTAATACCTATCATCCCCTCTGCTTTGTCCAAAGCTGAAGCAGATATCATCCCGTTATCATCGAGTGACCACTCCTTTATAACACGATGATATCTGGATCAAATCTCGATAATGTCAAGAGGCTGGATAGGGAGATCAGTTCAGGATCAATGTGTTCAGATCCAGTTTCGGCACATGATGTCGGTCTTGCTCATCTCTCCAATACTCGATGTTACCGTCGGGTCCGATGCTATCGATCACTACTTCTTCGTCAGGAACTCCCAAGGCTATCACCAGTACAATTTCCCATTTATTGGGAATTGCTAGCACTTCATGAACCTTGTCTCTGTCAACAGCAGCAATCATACACCCGCCAATACCAAGTTCCGTGGCCCCCAGCAACATGCTCTGACAGGCTATTCCTGTATCGATATAGCAGAATGTTGAACAGGATACTGGAGCCAGGACTACTATGTAGGCGGCAGGGCGCTCGCCATCAGCGGGACCGTCCCAGTCTTTCAAATAGTTGGCCCATTTCAAGCACTTGAACAGACCTTCGTGGGGATTGTCCACCAGCCAGTAACGCAGGTTCTGCAAGTTTGCCGCACTTGCAGAAACCCGTGCCAGATCAACTAGATCCCTCAAAGTCTGTTTGCTGATGGGAGTATGCTGTTTAAACCGTCTGAAACTTCTGTTGCGAACTACTAGCTGGTGTATCATACTCCACCTCCAATATTTATTCTACATAAATGATAAGCGGCATGCATCGCCTGGAAAAGGCAAGATAGGTCTGAAAAGCACGTAAGGGACGGTGAACTGTTGAAATAATTCCACAGTCTTCCAGTCACAATTTACTAGCAAAGAATATTGATTCCTGCTCGTACTACTCCTGCCCGGATTCTGGTGTGCGGCTCCAGCATACAGAGTTTTCCGGTATTCTCCCTGAAGTATTTTTCTTGTTGTGGCACTAATGCGATATCGCCAAACCCCTGGATCAATACCAAACTGGCAGGTATGTGTTCATCACCTGTATTGATTACTCCCTGTTCTGCACCCAGATATTCGCAAAGATCAGCTTCATCCATAGATGGGCAAATGATCCCGACGGAAAGCTGTGAAAGGCGCTTTAGATCGGCAAATGTAGGTTTGAAGCCCAAAACTGCTATGCAGTTTTCTGGTAGTGGATCCTGTGAAACGTCCGGCACCCAGAACAGGTTACCATGTACGGTTTTTCCCCAGCCGATAGCAGCGGACAAACGGATGGCATTATATGAAAGGCGTAATGCACGGTCTTGCTCTACTCGGCTCACTATTCCCGATACATTGGCATGGTAGCTGGTAGCTTTGTAATTATATTGAATGGTCATTACTCCTGTTTTAGCATCAAAATCGATGATTTGTCCCGTGCTGGGACTTGGTACAATCTTCACATGATCGGGTTTGATATAGCGAGCCACAGTATCACCTTCATAGACGAACTCACCGACATTCTTTACGAGGTATCGTTTCGCCTTTTTAGGGGCTACACCCAGCTTGTCTGCAATCATAATTTCAATGGGCTTTCTGCTATACTTCTGAATCTCGGACAACACGATCAGACCGCTCTTGTAATCGATGAATTCCACTTTCCCGCGCACTGGGGAATGGTGAGCCTGGCGCATATCATACTCCGGCAAGGGACGGCGCAATTCATCAGAGAAGTATATTTCGTCCCCGATCTTCACACAGATAGCTCTTTGGAATATCTCTTCCGGAACCTTGGCATTGGATAAATTTGTATTAACTACAAACAGGCGGGGAGGATTATAGAGGTTTTGGGCGACAATTTCATCAGGTACTACCTTTTCACCGCATTTCTTTAGGATATCTCCATTGTAGGGTAGTTCCACATCATACCAGAATTGATCTCGAATGGGATCGGCATCATTCTTAAAGACGTGTGGTGCAGCATCTTCGGTATACAACTCAAGCAGATAATCCATGATCGGATCGAAGCCATCACGCTCCAGTCTGGTGTCGATAATTATCGGTAGGTCGCTGGTGATGCTTTGCTCCTTACTGGCTCCGTCTATCATGCATTTCTTTAAAGCTTTGAATAGCATTTTACGCCCGGTTTGAGCCGGAAGAAGCACAAGATTATCTGAAAGTACTAAATGCGATTTGCCATCATACTCTACGTTCAGCACCGGGATACTCTTCTTTTCCGGGAAAATTGGACGTACATAAATGGCAAGGCTCGACAGACATTCTTTGAACAATAGATCGCGGCTGAGACTTTTATCCACCGTGGAGAAAACTCCCAAATGCGGGCTAATAAAGTGTTTATCAATAGCCAGTTCTGTGATTCCAACGGGGAATACTCCACCAATCAGAATATCCAGGCATTGATTTGGATTTTGGGCATGGGCAAATACTCCACCTGCTCCGATAATCAGTCCGATGTCGCTGGGATAAAAGTAGAATGATTCTTCGTTTGCAATATAATTGAATTTGGCTTCATACTTGTCCTTTCCGTTGGATTTCATGGCATCCAGAAAGCCCAGTTTCTCTTGATTGTAATGCATGTTCTCGTGTTGAGTAACAGCCAATCGTAATGCGCATTTGGCCAAGGCGTGTTCGATGCGGTATTCATTGGTACTCCCGGGATTGCTGGTAGGGTACAAGCTTTTATTGCCCACATAGTTCCTCAGTTCACGCTCGGAGATATTGTCTGGCAGTAGCCTGCGCACAGTCTCCACCTCACTTTCCTTCATCACATTCAGGGCACTGTAACTCATACCCAGGTTTGCGCTTACAGTTCGTTGAAAATGAGTGTCTATACGGGTAAAGACATCAGTGGTAGCACCTCCGATGTCAAAGAGTATCAAGTTCTTTACCTTTGCATTATCCAGTTCTAAAAGGATTTGCAATACTCCTGAGGGAGTAGGTAAAATCGGAGCGTGAACAATATCTTTAATCTCGGTATATCCGGGAGCTCGTTCCATCACGGTTTCCATGAATAGCTCCTGTATCTTGTCCCGGCTAGGCTTCAGGTTCTCTTGTTGTAAACTGGGTCGCAGATTGGGTAGAATATGCAGGTCAAAATCCTGCGAAATCATCATCCGGATCATGTCGGCAGCATCGCTGTTACCAGCGTAGATTGTCGGGATTTTTACACTGGTGCTGAATTTCGGCATGGGTTTTGCAATGCGGAGGATTTCCGCCAAGCGTAGCACAGAACTGATCGCACCTCCATCTGTCCCTCCGGAGATAAGGATCATATCCGGACGCAAATCTCGCATTGCCATCATTTGCTCTATGGTACTGCGCCGGTCGTTGATGGCAAATACGTCCAGAATGATGCCTCCGGCTCCGTAAGCCGCTCGTTTTGCACTACTGGCACTATCAAAGAGAGTAAGGCCGATTACCAGGATCTGTAATCCCCCTCCGGCACTGCTTGTGCTCAGATATCGTATGTTTGGTACGAAACTGAAGTGCTTGTCTCTGGAAACATCTGAAAGCAGCGATATACCGCTTTGCCTTTCAACCTTCCTGATGGCTTCGATGATGCCAATCTTAACGTCATTATGCGGGGCTTCCACTGTGGTATCTGCATGCTCTACTGCCAAAAGCCTAGCTTTCACGCAATCGATCAGGATGGCCTTGGTGGTAGTGGAACCGATATCGGTGATCACAGCGTAATCGCATTGCTTCATGAAGCTATCCTCCTCAATTTGAAAATTTTGCAGGTACCATGCTAGTCTTTATAAACTCACTAATCTGATGCATCCAATCGGTTATCTCTATCTTTAGGGGCATTTGGATAGGCATGCTTTACAGGAAACACATTCATCGGCCAGTGCTTCAGCTTCGATGAATCCCTGGTATTCGCCCTTGTTGAAGGGTTCATCACCATACATGCGGGCTTCCATATACATTCCAAGCACTGAGGGGATATCTACTCCATGTGGACAGGGCATGCAGCCAAAGCCCAGTGCCGATAATCGGTCGGGGGATTTGTATTGTACGGTAATTCATTCTTGTTCCTTGTGATAATGTTTATATATGCTGGATGCAGTCTTCTCGCCGATACCTTTGATGCTTGTAAGGGTAGCAATATCCGCATCTTTGATTTTTCCCACGCTGCCAAGCTCTTTTAGCAGAATGAATTTGGTGCTTTCTCCGATCCCGGGAATCTCTTCCAATTCACTGATCAAAGTGCGCTTGCTCCGTCTGCTACGATGAAAACTGATGGCAAAACGGTGTGCTTCATCTCGTATTCTCGTGACCAATCTGAGTGCAGATGAGCTACGGGACAGGATAATAGACTCACTGTTTCCGGGTAAGAATAATTCTTCAGCCCGCTTGGCAAGGGATACAATGCGCAGATCAGCGTAGGCACTGTTTTGTAAAATCTCATGTGTAGCAGAAAGCTGTCCTTTACCACCATCTATGATGAATAGATCAGGTTTCATATCCGGTTCTTTATCGATTTCTGTGAGGTAGCGGGACAGCGTTTCCTGAAGCGCAGCAAAGTCATTCTGAGTTTGAATTTCACGAATAATAAAGTGCCGGTAATACTTCTTTTTGGCTTTGCCATTTTCAAAGTAAACCGCGCTGGATACTGTATCTGTCCCTTGAATGGTGGAGATATCCATACATACGATTTTGCGGGGAAGCTTGTCAAAACCCAAGGCTTCTTTTAGCTCCTGAATGGGGAATATCGTACGATTTGCTTTGCGCATATGCGCCAGTTTCTTTTCCTCAATCAAGTTGAATGCATTACGTTTGGCCATGGCCAGCAGTCTAGCTTTGTCTCCGCGTTGAGGAAGACTCAGCAAACCCTTCAGCCATTGCGACAGAGCCTCATAATCAGCGGGTTCAAAGGGCAACAGGATCTCTTGGGGCAGTTCATCTTTCTGGGCATAATACAGCTTCAGAAAAGATGCCAAAATACTCTCCCTACTCTCCAAGGAGATATTCTTCATGGGATAGTTTTCCTGATTGATGATGACTCCTTCCTGCATCCTCAGAACCAGGCAGATAGCGTCGTTCTCTTCCTGATAGAACCCGATGATGTCGATGTTGCGGCGATCAGAATAGACTATGCTCTGCCGCTTCTGTATCTTTTGTATGGCGACTATGCGATCTCTAATCTTTGCCGCTTCTTCGAAACGCAATTCATCAGATAAGTTGTTCATCTCTTGGCGATACTCATCCGATACTTCCTCGTATTTGCCTTCAAAAAAACGGATCATCTTATCGACGATTTGCATATATTGCCCCTGAGATATCTTCCCGATGCATGGAGCGCTGCACTTTCCCAATTGATGATTGATGCAGGCTTTCTGGAACACTACCGCTCCAATGGGGATATTGCGCTTGCAATCACGGATGGGGAAGAGCCATTCAAAGCTTCTCAATGTGCGTCTTAATGAACGTACATCCGTGTAAGGACCGAAATAGCGGGATCCGTCTTTCACTAGATCCCTGGTAACAAATACCCTGGGGAAATCTTCGTTCAAAGTGATCTTCACATAGGGATAGCGCTTATCGTCCTTTAGCATCACGTTGTACTTCGGTTGGAAGCGCTTGATCATATTTGCTTCCAGCAAGAAAGCTTCATTCTCGCTGGATGTTATGATGTAGTCCAGCGCTGCGATATGAGCTACCAATTGCTCTGTCTTTGGATCTTTGGGACTGTTGCTGAGGTAGGATTTGATGCGGTTCTTCAAGGAGAGTGCTTTACCTACATAGATCACATCATCCTTTGCGTTTTTCCATAGATACACACCGGGTTTATCCGGCAAGTATGGAATCTTCTCGGCTATCTGCGGTGTAGGCGCTTGCATAAGTTTTGTGTAGCCTCTTTGATGTAGATTAAGTGGAGTAGTATTCCCATCAGATAGAAGAATAGAAAGCACAATCCTGAAATAAGAACGGATTGCAGGACTAATCCGGCTTTAGATTCCAGCGGGATCAGATCTCTTAGATAATGCGCCATGAAATAGATGACAACTGAGATAAGCAGAGTCTTCAAGAGGTTGCCCAATACGCCTTTACTGCTGATGTAGGGAAATCTCTTGCGAATCAGAATCAATAAGCTGAGGTAATTCACAATTGCTGTGATTGAGGTGGACAATGCCAATCCCCGATGTTGGATAAACTGCATCAACACAAAGTTCAAACTGATGTTTAGTCCTATCATTACAGCAGCCAAAATCACGGGTGTACGAGTATCTCCTTTGGCATAGAACAACGGAGTAAGCACCTGATTCATACTGTAGAACAGCAGTCCCAGAGAATAGAAGATCAGAGCCTGTGAGCTCATCCAAACTGCATGTTGATCGAATGCACCATGAGCAAACAGGATCACAACGAAATCTTCTGCAAGTGCGAGGATTATGGCGCTGATAGGCAACATGATATATGCCAAACTCAAGGATGTGAAGCGCAGGCTATCAGAGAGCTCTGAGTACTCTCCCTTGCTTACCAATCTGGAATATGTGGGCAACACAGCAGTACCCGCACTGATGGCAAAGATTCCCAAAGGCAATTGCATCAGTCTATTACCATAGGCCAGAGCGGTGATACTACCCATGGGCAGAAAGCTGGCCATTAAAGCATCCGCAATCAGGTTGATCTCTCTGATACCGATACCGATCATAGCAGGAATAAAGCGTTTCCACAAGGTTTTTAGCGCTTCCTGACCAAAGTGTAACATAATAGTAAAGCGATATCCCACCTTTTTCAGATAGGGAAAATTGATAATCGTCTGCATGGCTCCACCGATCACCACGCCCCAACCAGCCGGATAAATCAAGCGTTCTGCAGGCAGCTTCCAGATAAAATATGGTACTACAAGGCTCAATATCATACCTATATTCAGCAGTGCACTGGATAATCCGGTCATAAAGAAGTAATCGTGGGAATTTAGAATTGCGATGAATGTGGATGACAATCCAATAAAAAAGAGATAAGGAAAGATAATCCGGGTTAGTTTGATGGCAATATCGCTAGTCTGCGGTGTCAATCCGGGATACAGAAGCCTGACGATAACTGGAGCAAAGACAATTCCCAAAATGGTAAGTAACAGCAAAAATACCGTGAGGATACTAAGGACATTTAGCGCAAAATCTATCTGGGCGTTTTTATCTTTCTTTATGCCAATATCGTTGTAGATAGGCACAAAAGCTGTAGAAAGCGCTCCTTCGCCAAAAAGTCTGCGCAAGAGATTGGGGATGTTGTAGGCTATGTTGAAGGCATCGTTCAAATATCCGCCGCCAAAGAAGAAAGCCATCAACTGATCCCTTACCAGCCCTAAGATTCGGCTGAAGAATACAGCGATACTCATCACGCTGATACTGCGGGCCAGACGGCGTAGACTCATATACTTAGCAGATTACGTGTGGCCAGAAAGAGGTTCAATTGGATCAAGGTTGGATTCACATTACCGTCCAGCTTTCTGCTAAAATCGTCCAGAAGCAACAGGTAGTCCGGAATACGATCCGGAATGCCGCTATGAGATACTTCTCCCAAAAAATCACTTTTGTCCAGATTGGTTACTTCGTCTGGGGCTAAGTGTATCAAAGCCAGATCATTGGCTATAATCCCCATATAAGCTAGCAGGTCGCGAAGAGCATCGGAACTGATCTTGTGCTTGGCCGTTTGGTCGATATAATCCAGATTCGCTTTCTCATATGCCATGGAAACGAGTTCGAAAGCCTTGTCTCTGGTGGTATTACCTGCGTCATTTGCTACGCGGATTGCCGTCTTCAGATTTCCCCCGCTTATTCTGGCAGCACTCTTTGCCAATGCAGTGTCCACATGGAAATTCTCGAATAGGATTTCCTGTATCACAGTTTGAGAAAGAGGCTTAAAGTAAACCGGCTGACAGCGGGACAGAATGGTGGGCAGTATCTGCGGCAGTCTTTCTGTAATCAAGATTATAAGTGTGTTCTTTGGAGGTTCTTCCAAAGTTTTTAGAAATGCGTTTGCGGTCTGGGTATTCATCATGTCTGCGTTTTCGATGATCGCAACCCGATATTGGGCTTCATGAATGGAGTATTCCAAGCGCTTGATGAGCAAGCTGATACTCTCTTTCCGAATCTCTGTGGAACCGCTAAAGAAGTAGTCCTGCCAGGGGCTTTCAATCTTGTTCTTGATATAGGCTTCATATTGTTTCAGGGCATCTGCATCTTTGATCTCTCCATCTGAGCTTAGTTTCAGGTTCACCGTTGGGAATAGATACGTAAAGTCAGGATGCTCGAAACTGAGGAATTTGTGACAGGATGCACAAACCCCACAGGGGCGATATTCGCTGCTGGAGAGACAGTTTAGCGCCATCCCAAAACAAAGTGCGGTCATAAACTTGCCCACTCCTTCTCCACCATGGAAGATATAAGCTTGGGCTATACGTCGCTGTTCGATGGCATGTTGCAACAAGTCAACAACTTGCTGCTGTCCCTTGATATTACGAAACATCAGACAATGGATATCTTGCTGTGCCCAGCTTCGTCACTAATGGAGTAGTCGAACGTTTTCTTCACATAAGGGCTCTGGAAATCTTCGGCAAGGATGTCGTAGATGAGGGCATCGTGGTATTCGCCTGCCATAAAGTTGTATTTACGGCGTCTGCCCACAAACTTGAATCCTACCTTTTCATAGCATTTTATGGCTCGCTTGTTGTAATCCACCACTTCCAGACTGATATTGTTCAGATTCATTATATTGAAGCCATAATCCAGGATCAGAGATGTGGCTTCAGAGCCAATTCCTTGATTCCAATAGGTCTTTTCACCGATAAAGATGCCGAATTGAGCATGGCGGTGGACATTGTTCACTAAATGCAATCCGCAATTCCCTATCACTTTGTTAGTATCCTTCTCCACGATGGCAAAGATCACACTGTTTTTCATCAAATCCTGCAAGGCCGTGCGCTCTTTATCGACATCAAAAACAGTGGAAGAAAACAGCACAAATTGCCCAATTTCAAGGTCGTTGACCCATTCTGTGTAACGCTCCACATCTTCCAAAGAAACGGGGGATAGGAAGCATTTTTCACCGGTCATTTTTCGAAAGTATTTCATATCATATTCCTTGTATGTCTTTGCAATCAATCTGCCAAATGCCCTTATTCTGTCAAGCATATTGTGCAGGATCATCATAGATGGCAACCCGTTTTTCCTGTCCGCTTGTTCACATGAGCATTTCGTTTTATATTATCATTATCAAGCCAAGCATAAGGAGTTATTCAGCGATGATGAGAATCCACAATCTGCCGGAAGCATATGCCAAAGTTCATTTGCCTTCCAAGGTTGCCATGGCGGTTACGGTAAAACCGGATAACAGCTTCAATCTGATAACTTTGGAATGGTTCATGAGAACTTCAATTGCACCACCTATGTTTGCGATTTCAATCGGACACAGCCGCTATTCCTATGAATGTCTGCAAGAAAACAGATACTTCAATCTTGTATTTCCCGCTTCCACTCAAAAAACGCTTTTAACCTTAGCAGGTTCTCAAAGCGGCAGAGATATCGACAAATTTGCTGCTGGAAAGGTTGAGTCTTTTCCAGGTAAGCTTCACAAATTACCCATTCTCAAAGATGCTGTCGCCTGCTTTGAATGTGAGGTTGTCTCGCAAGTAAAAAGCGGTGATCACACTATCTATGTGGGCGAAGTGAAATACAGTTGGAGCAACGACGAGGCCGAACTCTTCTTTTATTCCAAGAGTTAGGTATATCTTCGTAACGGTTCATCAACTACCGGATCTGAGATACAAACTCCGAGGAGCATATATTCATCACCATCGAACCTGATGTTTGAACCCAAATAATGCACGGAGTGCAAGACACCTATGCTATATGTATCTGTTAAAAAAGTGAAGAGGTGGCTTGGACTTTGGGCAATGCATAGAATCCTCTCCTGCTATTGAATTCCATTTGACTGAAACATACAGGTATACATGAAGATATAAAAGGTCAAATGTAATCCAATCGCATTATCTGAGCTGATTCCTCTTCCGATTATCTATACATGAACCTGATATTGTCGGGTTATCATCGAGTGAACACAGGATGATAACACCTTGATATCAGCTTCAACATTGTATAGAACAAAGGATATGAGGAGAAGGATTCAATAGCTTCCTTCGGTCGCTGTGGCAATACGGAGATTACCACACCAAGCTTGGCATGACACTAGAAAAATGGCAAGTTCGCCAGCATCTGGGAAGATCCCAAGAGTGACAACAAGATAGTGGTAACTGCTATGAATGTCCCGAAGGCAAAGCCTTGTTCCTTGTTTCGCACAAATATAAAGAAATAGACGATTCCCAACACAGCCGATACCAGGATCAAGTATGGCATACTGATCAGCCCCATGAAGGTAGATATACCGGTCAGAAGCCAAATGTCTCCGCCTCCCAGACCATCTGCCTTCCTTGCAAACCGATAAGCATAGGCGATAAAAACCAGAAAGCAGAATATGATGGCAGCAGTAATGCCTGATTCCAGGATCGTGATGTCGTTACCCGGGATCAGCGCAAAGATCAGTCCCAAGGGAATTAGCGGTATAGAAAGCTTGTGGGGGATGATCTGATGGAAAGCATCTATGAAGAATATCGGGATCAGAAACAGGCACAACACTGAATACTTGAAAAAGAGCATATACTGCCCATCGTAGCCGTATTGAACGAACAGCAACATGAGGATAATGGGTGTTAAAAGCTCTACCAAAAAGTGGTGCCAATGGATGGAAGCGCCACAATACTTGCACTTTCCGCGCAGTATTATATAGCTTGCTATCGGGATGTTCAAATAGAAGGGTATTGGTTTGTTGCATTCTCCACAGTGTGACGGTGGATATACTATGGACTGTTTTCTGGGCAAGCGGTAGATAATCACATTAAAAAAGCTGCCCAAAGCAGCGCCTATGACAGCTAATAAGATGAGTATTACTATGTTCAAACCGGTAAGTCTCCTTATTATTTATCGTACCAGAAACTCTGTTGCATCAGCAGACCCTGGCTCATTCGGATCTCGAAACTCATTGAATCGTTGGGTTTATAACGCAAGGAAAACTCCGGCAGCACTTTATTCTTGTTATCATCGTTCAAAGTGAATTTGCTAGAACTGTTCATAGTACCTAAATTCACGAAGTTCAGATCTAGGTCAAGTTCCAATTTGGGGCTGAACTGATACTTCATATGATTTGTATATCGCGAAAGATAATAACCCCTTCCGGTTGAGCTGCTTCCAGCTTCAAAGCCCATGGAATGGGACATCTTGAGATTCTGCAGCACAGGGTTATTGATTGTAAAGGGATTCAGGTTGGGTCGCGGCAGATTGTATGTAGCCATTGCCGGAATGATCAGACTTAGCATTAGTATAGTTATAAGTACGTTTTTCATGGTAGATACTCCTTTCAGGCTATCTGAATACAATATAGCGCGCTGCACGTTTGCCGTCAAGTATAAAAGTCTTCCATCAGTTTTCCAAGGCTGCTCATGCCTTGGTCGATTTGCTCCATTGTACTGAAGCTGAAATTGAGCCTGAGAGCATTGTACTTCTCCTGACCGCTGGGATAGAACTTGCTGCCGGGGATAAAACTAACTTTTTTGGCTTTGGCTTGCTCAAACAGCTCATCAGCATTCATATCTTCCGGAAGTCGAAGCCACGTGAAGATACCGCCTTCCGGCTTTGTGTATTGAATGTAGGAAGGCAAGTATTGTGCCATGGCATCCAGCATTTTTTGCAGATATGGTCTATAGAAATCGCAGCACTTGGCGAGATGGGATTCCATGTGTCCGGCTTCGAGGAATCTGGCTGCGATCCTTTGGGATACATTATCTGGAGCAATATTTACTTTCTGTTGCCAGGAACACATCCGCTCTATCAGAGTCTTATCGCCTTTCACAAAAGCAAGTCTCAAGCCAGGACCCAGTATCTTGGAAAAGGATACTACTTCAGTTACCACTTCGTGATTCATATAGTCTTTCGTGGCGATGTTGTATAAAGTGGGTAGGGCTTCACCGCTGAAACGCAAGCGGGAATAGGGATTATCCTCCAATATCGGAATCTGCATGGCAATGGCATACTCTATCAATGCCTTGCGTCTTGACAGGCTCATGGTGAGCCCTGCAGGATTATGAAAATCTGGAATGGTATAGATTAGTTTCACCTTCTTACCCAGGTGGTGCAGCTCTTCTACTTTACTTTGCAGGATGTTTATATCCAAGCCTTCCTGATCCAAAGGGACTCCAACCAGTTCTGCTCCAGTGGCCTCAAAAGCAACCAAAGTTCCCAAGAAACTGGGTGCTTCGCAGATAATGACATCGCCTGGATCTGCCAGAGCACGCGTTATATAGTATATTCCGTTAGTTGAACCTGCTGTAATCAGCATTTGAGACGGACTAATGTCGTATCCTTCCCACTTCAGCAGTTCCTTCTTTAGCACGGGATCGCCTTCACTGGCACCGTATTGCAGCACACTGGAGCCTTCATCACGGATTACTTTGCTGTACAAGTCTCTCATGATTTCTACTGGGAAGGTTTTTGGAGATGGAAAGCCTCCCGCAAAGGAGATTAAGCCCTCGATATCGCGAGTGCTGGCCACCAATTCACGGATCATGGATGACTTCATGGTTCTTGTAGTATGATTAATCTTTTCTTTAATCATCTTTCTATCCTCTATATGCTTTATTTATAAACGTATTAAGCGCTATTGAAGCAAGGGTGTAAAAAAGAAAAAACAAGCCTTGCCATACATTTGCCTTCATGCATGGCAAAGCAATATATTGAGTATCAAGGATAGATGCGATAGATCATCCTTGGGAATGGTATGGTTTCTCGGATGTGATGGGTGCCGCTCATCCATGTGACCAGCCGTTCCAAGCCGATACCGAAACCACTATGGGGCACAGAACCGTATTTACGAAGGTCAAGAAACCATTGATATGCTTCCAGATCCATCTTTTCTTCTTTCATGCGGGAGAGGAGCGCTTCGTAATCGGTTTCACGCTCACTACCACCGATAATCTCTCCAAAACCTTCAGGAGCAATAAGATCACTGCCCAGAACCAGATTTTCATCTTCAGGAGCGCGACGCATGTAGAAAGCCTTTATTGCTTTGGGCCATCTTTCTATGAAGATCGGCACTGCGGAACCTTCGGTGAGCATAACTTCATCAGCCGCTCCCAGATCGCTGTTGTGATCGATCTCGCTACCCTTGGAACGAAGATACTCAATCGCTTCATAATGCGTCATGCGTTTGAAAGGCGCATCCGCTGCTTTCAGTTGCTCTTTATCCCGTTCCAAGATGTCCAATTCCTTATCACAGGTGGCAAGTACTTTGCGGATTACGTGGCGAATCAGACCTTCTTGAATGGCCATATTCTCTTCATGTTCCACATATGCTGCCTCAGCATCCATCATCCAGAATTCAGTGAGATGCTTGCGGGTTTTGGAGCGTTCAGCGCGGAAGACCGGGCCAAAGTCATATACTCGGCCCAAGCTCATAATGCCAGTTTCCAGGTACAATTGTCCGCTCTGAGACAAATATGCCATACCTTCGTCAAAATATTCCAGTTCAAACAGAGTGGTAGTCCCTTCACAAGCATTGGGTGTAAGAATGGGAGAATCAAAGCGGAAGAAGTTATTGTCGTTCAGGTATTCACAGATGGCATAATACACAGTATGACGAATCCTCAGGATCGCCCATTGTTTGGGGGAACGGATCCAGAGATGACGATTGGAAAGCAGGAAATCGGGGCCGTGTTCTTTCTTGCTGATGGGGTATTCATCGGCGATTTGGACGATCTCCAACCCAGTGATGGCCAGTTCATATTCCCCAGCTTTTTTTTGATGCTCTTTGGGGATACCGGTAAGGATGACACTGGATTCAAGTGTAAGGCGTTTGGCCTCCTCAAAAGCTTCATCTCCCAATTCTGGCTTGAAAGCTACGGCTTGCACTTCTCCGCTACCATCACGAAAGATGATGAAGAGCAATTTGCCACTGTGACGCATGTTTCGCACCCAACCTTTCAGACGCACTTCTGTGCCTGCATGGCGGGCAATGTCCTTTACAAATATATCTTGCATGTTTCTTAAACCTTGATTTTATTCTTCTTTAGCTGTTCGTTGATAATCTGGATTATTTGTTCCGCTACTTCCAGGGCGTTAGCGCCGGCATGACCGTCAACTATCGGTTTTGTATCCGTAAGAATGGCATTTACCCAGGATTCCAGCTCCATAGACAGGGCGTCCTTGGGGCTGTCTGCACAATCGAATAAGTTTTGATCCACCAGCTTGGTGGGATCAATATCGGTAGCGCCCATCATGATCTTGGGCAGATACTTCATCACATGAGGGCTCTTTTTTATAACCTTGGCTTGCTTGGACTGAAAATCAAGCGTGATGTAACAATCCTTTTGAAAGAAGCGGATTTTACGTTCCTGCTTCAGAGATACCCTGGATGAAGTCACGTTTGCTATGGCGCCGTTTTCAAACTCGATACGGGCATTGGCAATGTCTATCGAAGGTGTGAGAACACCTATTCCGGAAGCATGAATATGCTTGATGGGACTATGCACAAAGCTGAGGATGAGGTCAATATCGTGAATCATTACATCCAGTACCACTGGAACATCCGTGCCACGGCTATGGAAAGTGGAGATGCGGGTGGACTCTATGAATACCGGATCTTTGATCTCATTCTCTACTTTCATGACTACAGGATTGAAACGCTCAATATGCCCCACCTGAATCTTCAGCTTATTGCTGTCTGCCAATTCCAGAAGCTCTTTGGCTTCTTCCAGTTTGCTGGTAATTGGCTTTTCCAAAAATATGTGCTTTCCGGCTTGCAAAGCTTTTAATGCCAGTTCATAATGAGCGGTGGTGGTGGCGGCGATATCGATGGCATCGCAGGCATCGAGCAGTGCATCGTAGCTTTCAAATCTATGTACAGACAAGGTCTTGGCTATTTCCTTGGCACGGCTGCTTTTAGCATCGTAGATACCAGCCAGGACGGCATTGTCCATTGCCATAAACTTGCGGGCATGATGCTGTCCCAAGTGCCCAACGCCTACTACGCCGATCTTCAACATATCTTGTCCTATTTCTTCAGCTTAGCTGATACTTTCTCGATCATATCCTTGGTCATGCTGTCCAGATCGTATTCTGGTTTCCAGCCCCATTCTTCACGAGCGGCAGAATCGTCCATGCAGTTTGGCCAGCTATCGGCAATGGCTTTCTTGATGGGATCCACTTTGTATTCAAGTACAAAATCCGGAATGTACTTACGGATGGCGGCAGCGATGATCTCTGGATCGAAGCTCATGGCGGTTACGTTGAAACAGTTTCTGTGGATCAATTTGGCAGGATCAGCTTCCATCAGCTCAACAGCGCAGCGCAGTGCATCGGGCATATACATCATATCCAGGAAAGTTCCAGCGGGGAGATTGCACACATAACGTTTTTGCTTGATTGCCTCATAATAGATTTCTACTGCGTAGTCGGTAGTTCCTCCTCCTGGAAGAGTAACGTTCGAGATGATGCCGGGATATCTGAGACCGCGGGCATCCACGCCATATTTCAAGTAGTAATAATCGCTCAGGAGTTCTCCTGCTACTTTGGAGATCCCGTATATAGTTGTGGGCCTCATGATGGTATCCTGCGGAGTATGATCCAACGGAGTTGTGGGGCCGAAAGCACCGATTGAAGACGGGGTGAATACCGCACCGCGCACTTCCTTCATAATCTCGAGGCAGTTGAATACTGTGTCCATATTGATCTTCCAGCTCTGGGCGGGATTGGCTTCGCCCTTGGCTGAAAGAACTGCCACCAGGTTAAAAATAGTGTCAATACTATGCTTCTTTACCACTTCATTCAGACAAATGCCGTCAGTGGAGTTCACTTTTGCGGAAGGTCCGGCTTCCATGATGTTTGCAGGAAGGGGAGTGTGGTTGAAGGTGGCAACAACGTGTTGATCTCCATAAATCTTTCTGAGATAGGGGACGAGCTCCGATCCGATTTGTCCGGCTGCACCGATCACAAGTATGTTCTTCATAGCTGTTTTATGCTCCTGAGTGTTTTCATTAGTATTCCACCTATTTTCATCCATGTTTGTTTGTCAATGATTATTCCTGCTGGTATTCCCCCATTTTTAATCGAGCCTAATTTTGATTTGCCATTGGTCTCGTCGTTCTTCAATACTGGGTCTTCGTTTATATTGGATGATTTGATTGATGCAGATATTCAAGACATCGGTTATGCGATAATAGAT
>Ga0172378_10000389_pt1 | contig 38280 bp, 32 predicted proteins | sample GrowelOW332metaG_FD_119755 | JGI IMG/M metagenome (GOLD analysis project Ga0172378, IMG submission 119755) | Groundwater microbial communities from an aquifer near a municipal landfill in Southern Ontario, Canada - Pumphouse #3_1 metaG | ecosystem: Environmental > Aquatic > Deep subsurface >...
AGCGGACCCATCGTTTGAGGCTGGGGTTCCTACTGCTAAAATCACTGCCTCAAAAGAAGCCATGTCGACTTCCTTTAAGGAAGAAAAGAACTTTGCTTTAGTGGAAGCTACTCCTTCCGAAAATCCTGCCTCTTCAAGAGGAGAGATACCTTCGTTAAGTAACTTTATCTTATTAAGATCAGAATCAACGCCAACGACCTCGTGAGACAACAAAGAAAGAGAGATGGCATTAGCCAACCCGACGTATCCTAGTCCGATTATGAGTAACTTCATTAATCTCCATAATCGCTAGGACGATTATCATCCCTAAAGATAACACCGATCCCATTTGCGATATCTTCTACTTCTAAATAAATATAGGATTCTAGTTCTAAAGCGCTGTCTTCATAATCTCCAGTGAAGACAACTCTTTCTTTTTTCTTTATAATGTTAGCAATCTCTTTGAGAAGATCTTCATACGCTTCTGGTTTTCTTTCTTTATAAACCATAAGCTGCGCATGGAAGCCCGGTTCGACATAAAAAGGAATACCATTATCCCCGAGGTAGCAATTCACAAGGGGATTGATATTATTGAGTTGGGATTTGTATTGACCGAATTCAGGGTAAAGCATAGAGTTATCCCAATAAATATAACCAATCAGAGGGGAGAAAGCGAGTTTTAAGATGGACGACAAAGCAAAGTTGATCAAAGTAGTTTTCCTTGATATCGATGGAACCCTATATTCTCATAAGAGTAATAAGGTCCCTTTAAGTGCGATTGAAGCTGTTAAAAAGCTCCAAAGTAAAGGCATTAAAGTATTCGTTTGCTCAGGTAGAAACTATTACCTAATTAGGAAATCAGGCATTTTAGATTTTGTTACACCTGATGGCATAGTCATGATGAACGGAGCCGCTGCGATGATTGATGGAAAGGTTATCTATAAGTACCCAATACCTCCAGCCGTCGTTGATGCTATGATTCGCTTTTCCTATCGTCTTAAATTCGGTATGACCCTCATCGAAGAGAGCGAAGGCCATATCAATATGATCGACGACCGAGTCATTGATGCTCACGCAAAATACAAAACAAGATTTCCACAACCAAGAAAGTTTCCTATTCCATATGACCGGGTCGTCTACCAAATGATGGCTTTTTGTGATGAGTTCGATGAAGCTCTATTCCTTCCTCACCTTCAGAACTGCAAAACTGCGCGCTGGGATGAGTTCGCAGTCGACATCATGCCAAAAGATAGCGACAAGGCGAAAGGAATTCTTGCCGTCTTAGAACACTTTGGTTGGAATCAAGATAACGCTATGAGTTTTGGCGATGGCAATAACGATATCGAAATGCTTTTGTTTACTGGTATCGGCGTAGCTATGGGAAATGCCGTTCCCGAATTGAAATCAATTGCCGACTATGTAACCTCGGATATTGATGATGATGGCTTAAGTAATGCCTTCAAACATTACGGAATGATTGATTGATTATTTATCATAAGGTTCGTTTCTATTAATTCTAAAAGAACGATAGATTTGTTCTAGTAAGAAGATCCGACACATCTGATGAGTCAACGTCATTTTCGAAAGAGAAAGAGAGTCGTTGGCTCTTTTTCTTACGTTCTCTCCAAGACCTAACGAACCACCGATAACAATGTGAAGATTCGATCTAGCAAGAGCCATCGTTTTATCAAATTTCACCGCAAAACCTTTAGAATCGTATTCCTTTTGATCCATATCCAGGGTGAGGAGATAATCGCTAGGTTTTAATTTAGAAAGAATGCGTTCGCCTTCTTTTTCTTTAATTTCGGATTCAATTTTACATCCCGCGTTAGCAGGAATTGGACTATCCGGAAGTTCAATGATTGATATATCACAGTAAGCTGAAAGGCGCTTAAGATATTCAGCTTCGGCTTCACGAAAATAGTTCTCTTTTAGTTTGCCAACGGCAAGAATAACAACCTTCATCGGCTCCCGCCACCAACACTTTCGTATTGCTTAGCACAACGAATATGCTGACTATCAAAAAGAATTTCTCGTTTAGCAAAAATCCTTTGATAGCAAGACAAAGCAACTTCAGGTGTATTACATTCTTCGCTCAAGTGAGCAAGAACGATTTCTTTGGTTTTCTCTCCTAATAGTTCAGCCATATAGCAAGCCGATTCGGAGTTTGAAAGATGTCCATGATCACCATGAATTCTTAATTTTAAACTTTGAGGACGATGACTCTTTTCTAGCATAGAAAGGTCATGGTTACTCTCAAATATGTAGTAATCCGCATTCTTAACAAGAGACAAACTCTCTTCACTTAAGTAACCAGTATCGGTTACATAAACGAGTCTTTCTCCTCTATTTTCAATTAAGTAGCCAACAGGATTATTAGCGTCATGAGAAACAGAAAATGGCGTGATATGAAAGGCTCCAAAATCTAAAGGAGATAACGGAGTAATTTCATTAAAACACCTGGTCATGACAGTGTCTTTTGGAGCGAATAATTTTGTGGTCTCTGGTAGATAACAGACCGTTCCCACATGGTCCGAGTGATCATGAGTAAATAAGCAAGCACAGAGTGTAGAAGGCTCTCTTCCTATCGCAGAAAGACCCCCTAAAAGGGTTTTCTTTGGCAGACCCATATCGATTTGAAAAAGAGTATCTTCATCATAGATGAGAGTAGCATTGCCTTTTGAACCGGAACCTAAAATTAGATAACGAATCATTATTCTCCAGGCGAAAGCGGTGCTCCCGGCCTCCCAAATCCATTCTTAATCGAAGAAGCTTGAGCCTCAAATTCTGGGGTAGGGTCATCAAACTTAACGTAATCCTTGCTGAACATAAGAGTCACTTCACCGATTTTTCCATTACGGTTTTTAGCAACGCTAATTTCAACAACGGAAACTCCGTTATCTTTCTTTTCCCCTGATTCACTACTCTGTTGGGCTTTAACGCTATTTTGAAGATCACGAGTGAATTGGGAATGACTCATTCCTTTTTCACTTTCCTTCTTTAATCCAATTGAGTCGTAATAATCGTTACGATACATAAGTAAAACCATGTCGGCGTCTTGTTCGATCGAACCAGACTCTCTTAGGTTAGAAAGTTTTGGTTTATTACCTTCGTTTTGTTCAACGTTTCGGTTTAACTGAGAAAGGGCGATAACTGGAACATGAAGTGTCCTAGCTAATTCTTTAATCGAACGGCTAACTTGGCTAACATCCTCAGTTCTGGAATTTGTTTTATTCTCTAATTCAATTAAAGAAAGGTAGTCAATAACAATAAGGCAAAGATCAGGATTGGCGGACTTTAGTTTTCTTGATCTAGCAACAATATCACCTAACTTAGCGTTGGGGGTGTCATCAAAGAACAACTTCATCTGACTAATCTCTCCAAGAGCTTCCGAGATCTTAAGTTTGTCTTTTGGACTCAAGGCTCCTGTTTGAATATTCTCACCATTGACCCAGGCGACCGAGGCTAAAAGACGCTTCATAAGCTGAGCCGCACTCATCTCAAGAGAGAAGAAAGCCACGCTCTTTTTAGTGTAGCGGCAGGCGTTATAGGCCAGGTTTAAAGCAAAGGCAGTTTTCCCAACTGAAGGACGAGCCGCAATAATAACGAAGTCATCTTTTTGCCAACCATGGGTAATTTGATTTAGTCGGCGGTACCCCGTATCGACACCAGTAATCTTTCGGTTATTCCCATTAGCGGATTCTAGATCGATTTGTTTCCCAACAATCTTGGCGATATCTGAAGCACTCCGGAAATCACCAACTGAACGATTGTTAGCAATGTTTGTTAACTCTTGTTGAGCGGTAGCAATAAAGTCTCCGACGTCGCTTAATCCGCCTTCAACATAATCATTTTGAATCTGTTGAAGTCCGGTTAAGTAATCACGTAAAACCGCTGCATCTTTAACAATTTTTATGTAGTGATCGATATTATCGTAGGAAATGTTGCTTTGAACTAAGTTAAAAAGGTAGTCAACTCCTCCGGCATCTTTCTCAATTTTGAGCGATTGAAGTTCAGAAAGAACGGTTGTGGTATCGATAGGAGTCTTCTTCTTTCCTAGTTCAAACATGGCCCGGAAAACACAACGGTTCCGAGGCTCAACATCACTAAACGATTCTTCGGAAAGAACCGCTAAACCAGTAGCAGCGGCATTGCCATCAAGAAGCATCGCCCCTAAGACGGAACGCTCGGCATCAACATTACTTGGGAGAGAAAACTTAGCCATTACTTCTCCTCTGAAATATGAACGTTAACAGTGCCAATTACTTGGCCTTCAATTCCTTTATAAAGTTCAATTTTTAGTCTTGTGTATCCAATCGCATTAGCAGGGAACTTATCAATGAACTTTCTCTTATCCACAATGATTCCCCATTGGGCTTTAAGTCCTTCTTCAATTTGTTTAGGTGAAATAGCACCAAACATTCGGCCATCGCCGCCCACTTTAGCAGTGAACTCAACATTAAGGGAAGTTAGTCTTTCGGCTAAAGCTTCGGCTTCTTCTTTAAGTTTCTTCTGACGAACACCTTCCGCGGCATTTTGTTTTGCTAAAACAGTTTGAGAAAGCTCGGTACTCCGGGTCGCGAGACCGCGGGGAATAAGGAAGTTACTTGCGTAACCATCAGAGACGTCAACTGTCTCGCCTTTCTTTCCGATCTTCTTTACTTCTTGTAATAAGATAACTTTCATTTTACTTTTCTCCTTCTTGATTCAATGACGAACGAGCAGCATCGAGATACTCATCAAGAGTATCACAGAGAGTGGTTTCAACCTTGCTAATCGGTTGTCCCATAAAGACAGCGGCAGCCCCTTGATAATGGCCACCACCACCCATCTTTTCGCAAAGTAATTGAACATTAATCGTCCCATCACTTCTAGCTGAAAGACGAATCACCTTCTCCTCTGTTTTGCCAATTACGAAACAAGCATTGATGCCTTTTAGCTGCATCACCTTATTGGCGACTTTAGCAAGGGTGCTTCTTTCAATAATATCCTTCTCATCGCTCACGCAGTAGACAATTCCATAGTGAGGTGTTTGCATCGTAGAAATAATCTTAGTAATTAACGTATATTCTTCAAATTCATCTTTTAAATAATCATCTGCTAAAGAGTTATCCGCCCCATAATCTTTAAGAACTTCTGAGGCTTCAAACGTCCGCATACCAGTCGCCTTACTCTTGTAGTAATTAGTATCAAGGAAGATACCCGAGAGCATCAAGGTAGCAAACTGTGGTTTGACTTCAATTCGAGGGTTAGCAGTCGCGTACCGAATCATTTCAGTGACAAGTTCAGAAGCACTCGAGGCACTAGGTTCGACGTAGGCGAGAACTGGTCTTTCGATAAACTCTTCCGCTCTACGATGGTGATCAATGACAACAACCTTACTAGCCTTCTCTAACACTTTCTTAGAGAGAACGAGAGACGGACGGGAGATATCCACAACGATAAGGAGAGACCCTTCATCCATCGCGGAGAGAGCCTCGTCAGGCTCAGCAGTTAATGAATCAAAGACATCTTTAGCAAAGACTTGTTGAAAAGCAATTCGGGTTTTCTTTTCGGCTAGTTTTGGCAAATAGACGATGCGGGCTTCATCTTTATGACAGTAGTCACAAATAGCCTTGATACCTAAAGCAGCCCCGAGACTGTCCATATCCATTTCGGTATGACCCATGATAAAGACGTTGCTTGAAGACTTAATTAAGGAAATAACAGAGTCCGCCACGGAACGAACTTTAACCCGGCTTGTTGTCTCAGTGGCAGCGCTCTTGCCGCCAAAGAAACGAAGCTCTGAACCATATTTAGAAACAACACATTGATCTCCACCTCTAGAAAGAGCGATATCAATTGCGTTAGAAGCCATTTCATTGAGTTTCATGACATCAGGGAAATCGTGAGCGAAGCCGATAGAAAGCGTTAACGGAGCGTCAGTTCCAGACTCACAAGAACGGGCTTTCTCTAAGACGGAGAAACCATCCTTTTCCATTTTTTCTAGAGAGGTCCAGTTAGAAACAACGAAGTAAGTATCAGCTCTAACTCGGCGAAGCAAGGCTCCCTTATCACGGAAATATTCAGTGATAGCCCCCCTCACTTTAGTAACAGTATCGTTGCTGTCTTCGCTATCGCCAGCGAGTTCGTTGTAGTTATCAATCATGACAACCCCAATACAGGGAGCTTGTTCTTTACTATAAGAAACGATGTTTTCGTACTCAGTGGTGTCTCTTAGAATAAATAGTCGTGGTTCGCTAACGTACTTAACTTCATAAATGCGGGCCTTGATTTCAATCTTAATGACCTTGTTAACTGGGCCATTAACTAAATCCATAAGCGATGGTTGCCAAGTAGGAATGCTGACATCGATTAAGTCAATTTGACGATCTTTAAAAAGAGAATTAGTCCACATGACTACATTGTTATCATCCGCCACAATTAAGCCGATTTGTCCGAAGTTATAGGCTTCTTGAATGTCACCACCAACAAGGGTAGCCGTCTCTAAATCAACCTTTTGTCTTACTTTTCCAATGCTGATTAAAGAAAACCAGTAGAAAAGAACATCGAGGCAGATTAAGCCGATAGCCCCAGCAACAATTTCTCCTCCGTTGATGATTCCTTGAATATTAAAAAGATTTAGAAACCAAAAGCAGCATAGAACCCCAAGTCCAATGAGTTCGATGCCAACGATGATGAGAGTCCAAAGACGTATTTTTTTGAGAGTTTTCGTCATTGCGTTTAATTATACCCTACTTAGTAGGGTTTGTGGCAAACCGCTATAAAATGATAAACATTTTTAGAAAACTACGAAATGAAACGTTGAGAAGTATCATCAGTCCGCTAGTAATTTCACAGTTTTCAAATATCTAATCAATTTAAAATAAAAGGCTGCCAAGGGAGGCAGCCTAAATATTCCTAAATGTGCCATTAAAGGCAAGTTTCTGGGGATTATTGTCCTGAGTAAGGAAGAAGGCCCATGAAACGGGCATTTTTGATAGCACGGGCAAGAGCGCGTTGATATTTCGCGCAGGTTCCAGTCGCACTTCTCGGGGCGATTTTGCCATCAGGATTGACAAACCTTTGAAGCAATTCAACATCTTTATAGTCGATATGCTTAATGTGGTTCTTGGTGAAGTAGCAAACCTTTTTCCGAGGTCTCATTTTTTTATACATGTCTAATTTTCCTTTCTGAAGTCTACTCGTTAGAATGGAAGATCGTCGTCAATGACATCGATTGAATCGAGATTTTTTCCTTGGGAAGCTTCGCTAGCGACCTCAGCTTGGTTGTCCATAGCTGGAGCAGCGGCATCGCTTTGATAACCGGAACGAGCACCACTTGGGTTGCTATTCCTGGTGTCGAGGAACTCAACATTGTCGGCGATAACTTCGATGGTTGTCACCTGAACGTTGTCGGCTTTCCTGACATATTTCCTTTGATTAAGACGGCCTTCGACACCTACTAAAGAACCTTTACGGGTGAACTTGACAATATTTTCAGCGCGAACGCCGAAGATAGAACAGTTCATAAAGAGAGTATTTTTCTCTCCGTTAGCGGAACGATAGGAATCGTCCACGGCAATCGTGAAGGAAGCGACAGCCATGTTGCTGGAAGTCCGGCGTAGTTCCGGATCTCTTGTAAGGCGACCTGTTAGAACGACTCGATTGATCATTAATTGATCCTCCTCAAAATGTATCCTAAGCCTGATCAGCGATGATCAAATGGCGGATGACGTTCTGATCAAGTTTCGCAACACGATCAAACTCATTAAGGGCAGCTTCGCTCGTGACTTTAAGCACGATGTAGTAGCCTTTGCTCTGTTCTTTGATCGGATAAGCGAAATCGCGGATCCCCCACTCCTTAATGTCGGTCACTTTGGCCTTGCAGCCTTCGATGACAGTCTGGAGTTTGGCGATCTCTTCTTTACGGGCAGTCTCTTCGAGATTGGCCTTGAGAATGTACATGATCTCGTATTTCTTCATTTGTCGGCACCTCCTAATTTGGACTCTGGATCGTGATTTTTCGCACGACCATAAGAGTGCTTTGCCTTATTTCCTTCTTTAAGGCGCGCTCATTATACTACTTAGGAAGAAGTAAATCGACAACGAGAATAATCATCCGTGGAGATGGAATGACCTCCACACCTAAATATAGGGCGAAAAAAGTAATTCGTCCCGTTTAGAAAGCTATTTCTCTATACGAGTGAGTCTCCCGTTTATTAAGGGGAGGAAGTTCCATATATGAAGGACCATAAAGTGCTACCAAGATATCCTTATAGTTCTTAAGACAAGCGTATTTTCTTCCTTCAAATTCTAAATAAGTTAGATGGCTAAAATCGAACTTGACGCTCTTTTGACCATACAAGCCCTTTTCCACGTCCGCCCCATCATAGTTCGTCTTCTTCTTAGAAAAGACCATTTTGTTCCGTAACCATATCCATCCCTTAACTGGAAGGACACAAGTAAATAAGCCAATAATTCTTCTTTTCTTATAGTAATGAGCAATGTCCTTATTCTTAGATGTTAAGCAAGAAAAACTCGGATATTTATGTTCATAAGAGAAGGCGGCGCAATGAGAAAGACTAGAGTAAAGAAGACCCTCGAGTTTCCGGGCAAACGGTCTGTTAGAAATAGGAAAAACGGGATAAACATCAATCACAATACCATCCGGAATAGGAAAGTTTTCCTCGGAAAGTTTAGACATCTTGGTGCCTTTTTTTCCAATCTTTAACCCCATAAAGGGGTAATCAGTCCCATCATAGCCAAAAGCAATAAAGTAGTACTTATCACCGTACATTTCTTTTAGCTTATCCACTAACTTCCCAATTAGGTTAGCAGGCATACACATATCGATGTCGTCGTCCCAGGGGATAAACCCTTGATGTCTTTCAGCGCCTAAAAGGGTTCCAGCAAACAAAGAATAATCAAGATGGTTTTCTTCACAACAAAAAGCTACATCAGCAAGAATTTCGGCTAAGACAACTTGAAGCTGTCTTAAAATAACCGGAGAAGGTTCGCTTTCGCAAGTTTCGTTTAATATCTCTTTAGCAGATTTCACTTTTTTAGTTTCATTATTAATTCTTAGACCCTTGGCCACCAGCCTTATAGTCTACATAAGACGGGTCAATCATAACAAGTTCAGAGAAATTATCGATCTCAGAAATATCGCCTCTTTCACATTCTCTAATGGCAATCTTAAAATCCTTGCGGCATATCTTTAATGGAACATTATCCCAATAGTTTTCTTTCCCACCCCGGGCATGGAAAACCTTATCAATATCCGCCCGTAAAATCTCGGAGTCCTTAGAATCCCAATAGGAAATTCCAACCATCTGTTCCACGGCTTCTCCTCCGATTTTTACTTCCGAGATGTAGCCACCTTTACTCAAGAAACACCAATCATCAGTCTCGGCAACATAAGTAGCAAGATAGTTCGATGAATACTGATATTTCTTGATAACCTCAGGGTTATGAACAATAAGGTCAGCTTCACAAATATAGCAACGATCAACAACATCCATTGCGGCATAAAGAGAGGAAATATTATTCGATTCATTGTACAAAGGATTGTCAATAAAACGGATCATCGGATACTTCTCAAGTAGTTGATCAAATTGTTCAGCTTTATATCCCCTAACAAGGAAAATACTATTAATTCCTTTCGCTAATAAAGCATCTAAAAGAGTGTCAATAATTCTAACTCCATTAACCGTTACTAAAGGTTTCGGAGTATCGAGAGTAACCGGAGCCATCCGACTACCAAAGCCTGCTGCGATAATGATCGCTTTTCTAACTAGATAAGGTTCGAGTAGTTTGTAACCTTTTTCCGTGAGGGTTATTGACTTGCCTTCATGGAAAACAATAACGTCAATATCTTCGAAATGATTGATAAGTTTATTAACTAATCCAAGAGAAAATGTTGTCGCATCTGCGATAGTTCTCTGGGTTAACGAAACCCCTTGATGCTCTTCGAGATACGTTAAGAGGGCGAATTCAAATTTGCTTAATCCCATACGATGTTCTCCTTTTTTATATATATTCCTAAAGGATATTTTACTCGAAATACCTTCTAGTAATGTTTTAGCGACGATATTAATACATAAGATTATGAAAGAAACAACTGCTGCCATTTCCCAATCTCCTAGGCTTCCAAAAGAAGAAATTGAGACCGAAAGAGGCTGAGTTGCGTAGTTACAGAGAAAACTAACAGCACTTATAGTGACCATAGAGTTCACGAAAAAATAAGAAAACATTTGGAACAATGTTGGTATCGTATTGGGTACTAATACCGAAAAGAAAAGCCGGACTTTAGATATTCCTAACGTTGAAGCGACATCTTCAAAGTTGCTGTTAAGCTTTCCAAAGGCTGTCTTCGCCATAAGATAAGGAGAAGAAAAATAGTGAACTATATTGACGGTAACGAGAATCGTGATGGTTCCATAAAACCATCCTGAAGTCCAACCAAAAACAAAGATATAGCCAAGTCCTAAAGCCAGACCAGGAACAGCCAGCGAGCCGGCAGCGAGAATGTTTAAAACCTTACTTAATTTCCCTTTACTTCTAGCAGCGGCATAACCAGAAAGATAGGCAATAATTGTTCCAAAGAACGCCGCTAAAACTGACATAATAAGCGAGTTTAAAAGTGTATCAATAATATTGACCGCCGCAAAAGGGGAGAAGGCATTAATAAAATGGTCGAAGGTAAAGGTTAAGTCATTAGGAAAAGAACGAACAAAAGAAAGAACTATAAATGAAATCTGAGGAATCTCGAGAAACACCCCAACAACAATAAGAATGATTACTCCACTAATCGTAAAAGCTTTAGAAGGGAGACGATGTTCCTTCCCTACCGTTTCGGAAGGAACTTCTTTTCCAAAAGCCTCGAGGAAAAACGATACCAATGCCGGTAACAAAAGAACCATTGAAACAATAGCCCCACGCCCATAATCAAAAGTCGAGACTACTTGTTCATAAAGATACATTGGAAGAGTCTTGATTCGTCCCGCTACTTCCATTGGTAAACCATAATCAGCAAAGATTAGGACAAAACAGGAAATGAACGCAGCAATTATGGTTCTTCTTAAGTAAGGTAAAGTAAGCCCAAAAAAGGATCTTAACTTAGGAATACCTAAAGTGTAGGCACAGTCATAAACAGTTCTATCTTCATAAAGTAAGGCGTCATAAACAAGCAAAAAGGCGATCGGAAAAGCAAAGATTGCGGATCCAAAAATTAGGTCAAACATTCCAATTCCGTCAAACTTAAGACCAAAGAGAATCTGAACAAAACCATTATTTTGAAAGAGAATCCGAACACCTAAACCAATCGAAATAGTAGGAATTAGCATTGGGATTGTTAGAAAACCCACTAAAAACTTTTTGCCTTTAATATTTAAACGAGACAGTAAATATGCCGTGATAGTACCTAGAATTACTGCGATTAAGGCCCCACAAAAAGAATACAAAAGGGAGTTACCTAAAGCGGAATAGAAAATACTATCTCCAAAGATAAAAGAAAAATCATCGGAGGTAGCTTTAAAGAGTAAGAAAAGGAGAGGAACTATTAAGAAAAGTATAAGAATAATAATCAAAGCTATTTGAAGGAAAAGACCAGTTTTCCCTCGAAGTGAAAACCGTGGTTCTTTTTGTAGTTTTTTAGTAGAAGTGGCAATCATTACTGTTTTGTCTCTTTTAACATGACCGCCGCTCTATCTTTGAGTTGGTCGACCACAAATCTCTTTACGTATTCGTCGGCAGGCGAGCAAAAGATATTCTTAGGAGTATCAAATTGAGCAATCTGGGAATCATTTAAAACAATGATTCGATCAGAAAGAGAAAAAGCTTCCTCTTGGTCGTGGGTAACATAAATCATTGTCTTATTAGTTTCTTTTTGAATCCGCTTAATTTCATTACGTAAACTCATTCTTATTTCAGCGTCTAAAGCCGCCATCGGTTCATCGAAAAGCATGATGTCCGCATTGATAGCTAAGGTTCGAGCAATCGCCACTCTTTGTTGTTGACCACCAGAAAGATGGCCAGGTTTCTTTGAGGCATAATCAATCATTCCGACCATTCTTAAAGCATCTGCCACCCGTTTAGCGACCTCATCTTTAGGAAGATGGCGGCATTCTAAAGCGAAAGAAACATTCTTCCTGACATTCATATTTGGGAAAAGCGCATAGTTTTGGAAAACTAATCCAGTTCCCCTATTTGAAGGAAGTGAAAAGGTGATGTCTTCTCCGTCTTTAAGAATTTTTCCTGAATCAGACGTTTCAATGCCAGCAATTATCTTAAGGAGAGTAGTTTTTCCACATCCCGAACTTCCAAGAATGGAAACGAACTCTCCCGGGTTAATATCAAAAGAAATGTCTTCTAAAATGATGGTCTTGCCATACTTTTTATTAATATTTTCTACTCTTAACTTAGGCTCACTCATCTTAATTTCTCCAATCATCAAGAGCTTTATTCTTATATATAGGATCTAATAGATTCTTCATATCAACGTACTTATGAGGAAAAGCCCAATTCTCCACTTTTGGAGGGAGAGGATTCTTGTATATGGTTTCTGGACAAATATTTGAATTATCCAAATAATTTCCTTCATCAAAATAATACTTATAGACTTCTTTGACTTCAGGACGTACTTCTTTTCCTTTAATGATTCCCATAGTAAAGAGAGTATAAGGAGAGCCTTCCTCAAAGAACTTGATCTTAATGTTAGGATTCTTATTTGCGTAACCTCTAGCCTGGAAATGCATTCCTAAACCTATAGCGGCTGAGCCGCTGTCGATACTCTTTATAGGTTGAGAACCAGAAGTTGTGAATTCCTTAATATTTTTAGAAAGTTCAGAAAAGTAAGTAACCGCCGCTTCATGACCATAAACGCTGGAATAACCATTATAGAAATAATAACCAGTACCTGATGTTTTGGGATTTGGCATCACTATAAGGTCTTTATATTCGGGTTTTAATAAGTCGGCGTAACTCTCAGGTTCTTCCAAACCCTTATCCTTTAAAACCTTAGTGTTCAACATAATACAACCCGCTTCTTTATCCATTATGTTGTACTTCTTATGGCCTTTTCTCGTTGAAGTATCACTAAGCACACAATCCTTTTGATATTCCAAAACCGAATCGACATATCCGCTAGTGTCAAAATCTGACAAGTCACAGAAAAGATCTCTATTTTCAGACAGGAGTATTTCAGAATTAGTGATTTCTAAATCAATAAAAATATCAGCAGTGGTCTTAACGCCCCTAGCCTTAAGTTCACCCATCATGGCTCCAGTATTCTTATACTCGATAGATATTTCGTAATTAGGAAACTTAGTGACTAAGGTTTCTTTTAATAAAGAAAGGCGATCATTTTCTAAAGCAGTCAGGATAACCACTCTCTTTTTCGAAGAACAACCAAAGAGGCCAAGACAAGAAGAAAAAACCAACGTACTTAACAAAAACTTTGCTTTCATATTGCCCCTTTTGTTCATACCTTGCGATTTTACTACATGATATGAACATTTAGAACTATAGACCTAATAATCTGCAGGATTTTTATACATTTCTCATGAAAATTATGGAAAAATGGGTGAATTAGTAAAAATCTCTGCATTTTTTGCTGGCTCCAAGAAAAGAAAAGACCCGCCGAAGCGGGTCTAAGATAGTAATAACTTATTCGTTAGCGATAGGCTTAAGAGTTGGGAACAGAAGAACTTCACGGATGGAGTTTTGTTCAGTAAAGAACATCGCTAACCGGTCAACACCGACCCCGATACCACCAGCTGGAGGCATGCCATAATCAAGAGCGTCTAAGAAGGACTTGTCCATATCGTTAGCCTCTTCGTCGCCCCGATCACGAGCCGCTAACTGGGCTTCGAAACGTTCCTTTTGGTCAAAAGGATTGTTAAGTTCGCTGTAAGCATTTCCGAATTCACAGCCACCAATGAAGAGTTCGAAACGATCAACAAAACGAGGATCGCTGGTCTTCTTGGTAAGAGGTGAAACTTCAATTGGATAAGTATGAATAAAGGTTGGTTGGATTAAAGTTGGCTCAACAAACTCATCGAAGAAAGCTTGCATAATGTAGCCAGTGCTGTTCCAAGATTTCTCAAGAGGAACCTTGTGTTCTTTAGCGAGTTCAACGGCTTTTTCATAAGAGATGTCCTCAGTGAAGTCCACTCCGACTTTCTCTTTAATAGCTGCTGCCATCGAGATATCAGCAAAAGGTTTTCCAACATCTACCTCGTTGCCATTCCACATAAACTTATCTTTATGGAGAACGTCTTTGGCGACTCTTCTGAAGAGACCTTCGCACCACTTCTTCATATCAGAAAGATCGGCGTAGGCTTGGTAAAGCTCAATAGTAGTAAACTCAGGGTTATGCTTGGTGTCGAGACCTTCATTACGGAAGATACGGCCAATTTCATAGACTCTATCAATACCACCAACCATGCACTTTTTAAGATTAAGTTCGGTGGCGATACGTAAATAGAAATCTCTATCGAGAGCGTTATGATGAGTAACAAATGGGCGAGCGCTGGCGCCTCCTAAGATTGGAGAAAGGACACTTGTCTCAACCTCAACAAAACCCATTTCATCGCAGAACTTTTGGATGCAACGAATAATTTGGGGACGAAGAAGAGCCACTCTTCTCGACTCATCATTAACAATAAGATCAAGATATCTTCTTCTATAACGATCCTCAGTATCCGTGAGTCCGTGGAACTTCTCGGGAAGAGGTTTTAGACACTTAACAATGTGGGTGTATTTATCAACACGAATGGTAAGTTCGCCTGTTCTTGTCCGCATCAAAGTACCTTCAAGACCGACAATGTCGCCAAGGTCCGCTAATTTGAAGACTTCAAAATCGTGCTCCCCAATGACGTTTTTACCAATCCAAGCTTGGATGGTTCCATATTCATCTTTGAGGTTAACGAAAGCAGCTTTCCCCATCGAACGGATAGCAACTAAACGACCAGCGACATTAACCCGAACAGGTGTCGCCGCTAAATCTTCATCCGAAACAGAAGAGTATTTCTCTTTCACTTCGTTAGAACGATCTTTCCACTCATAACGCTGTCCAAAAGGATCAACCCCAAGGGCAACATATTTCTCAAGCTTTGAACGTCTCGCCGCTTCTTGATCAGTAAGTTTCTCTTCTTCCATAAATAACCTCTATTCTTGCTTTAGTAGTCTATCCCAACATTGGAAGTAAATAAAGAAATCACACGGAAAACAGGTAAAAACAAACAAATATCCTACTTCTCGTAGATAGCTTTATTCCCCGTATAAAGTTGATAATACTTTCCTTTCTTATCTAATAGTTCTTGGTGAGTTCCTCTTTCAATGATTTTCCCCGCATCAAGAACCATGATAACATCGCTATTTTGAATCGTTGAAAGACGGTGGGCGATAACAAAGACCGTTCGGCCTTCCATCAAGCGATCCATTCCTTCTTGAACTAAAGCTTCTGTTCGACTATCAATCGAAGAAGTCGCTTCATCAAGAATCATAACAGGAGGATCCGCCACAGCGCAGCGAGCAATGGAAAGAAGTTGTCGTTGTCCTTGAGACAAGGAAAGACCAGCATTTTCAAGCATTGTATCGTAGCCTTGCGGCAAAAGATCAATAAAGGAATCCGCATTAGCTAATTTTGCCGCTCGTTGAATTTCTTCGTCGGTAGCATCTTCTTTCCCATAAGCGATATTCTCTTTTACCGTCCCTGTAAAGAGTTTTACTTCTTGAAGAACAACGCCTAATGAACGTCTTAAGTCAGCCTTCTTTATCTTATTAATATTGATATCGTCGTAACGGATCTTTCCGTCCTCGATATCATAGAAACGATTAATGAGGTTGGCGATAGTAGTCTTACCGGCTCCCGTTGGACCGACAAAAGCAATTTTTTGACCAGGTTTAGCGTATAGATCAATTTCATGGAGGACTAACTTTCCTGGAACATAGGCAAAATCAACATTATGGAAATCGATTTTTCCTGTTAACCAAGTGTAATCAACTTTGCCTTCATGATGGGGGTGTTTCCAGGCCCAGCGACCGGTTCTTTCTTTAGTTTCAATAATCGAGCCGTCTTTTCCTTCTAAGGCATTAACTAATTCAACATATCCTTGATCCTTTTCGACTGGTTCATCAATAAGTTTGAAGATACGAGTCGAACCCGCTAAAGCGAGAGCAATGATGTTAAGTTGTTGAGAGATTTGTCCGATAGGTTGAGTAAAAGTTTTGGAATAGAGAAGGAATGAAACAACCGCTCCAATTGTAATTCCGGGCACTGAATTAACGATTCCAATAACGCCAAGAACACCCAACAAAGCATATTGAAGATTGCCAAGTTGATTAACAGTTGGCATTAAAACACTGGTGAAACGCGAGGCTTTAACGCCGTAATCAAAGAGTTGATCGTTGAGAGTATTGAAGCCTTCTTCGGCTCTCTTTTCATAATTAAAGACTTTGATAACTTTCTGTCCTGAAGTCATCTCTTCGATATACCCATTTGTATGACCAAGAGCGACTTGTTGAGCAATAAAGTACTTGGCGCCTTTAGTGGCAAAAAACTTCGCAAAGTAGAAAATTGCGATACCAAAAACTAAGACAACAATCGTTAGGAGCCATGAAGTAATTATCATCATGACAAAAGCAATAATCATGGTCATAAAGGAAGAGACAACCATCGGAAGGATTCGGGAGAGCATTTCTCTTAATGCATCGACGTCGTTTGTATAAATACTCATGATGTCGCCATGGCTGCGAGAATCAAAATAGGAAATAGGGAGATCTTGCATGTGGTTAAACATTTCATCCCTTATTTTCTTTTGAACGCCTTGTCCTAAAACCACCATCATCCGGTTGTAAAGGAAAGTCGAAAGAATACCAGCGACGTAAACTGCTGCCATAATGATGATTAAGATATTGAATGTGGAGAAATCTAAAACACTCGACTGGGCATAAAGTTTAGCTAAGATGTCAGCCTCATCACTTACTTTTCCTAATAAGAATGATCCAACGACACCAGCACCACTAGAAATCAGAATAAAGATACAAACAAAGAAAAACTGTAAAGGATAATACTTAAAGACATAACCAAGCAGACGCTTGATTGAAGACATCTTCTCTTTCTTAGAAACGTGTTCCATTTTTCTAGCAATTTTACTAGGTCTTGGCATATTAGCGGGCATCGAAGTCACCTCCTCCTAACTGAGACTCATATAGTTCTTTATAAACTTGAGAGGATTTCATTAATTCATCACTTGTGCCATGAGACACAATTTTGCCACCTTCCATAACGAATATTTCGTCACAATCTCTAATTGATAAAACACGCTGCGAAATAATCATCCGGGTCATACCAGGATAGGCGTCCTTAAGCCTTCCTCTGATAAGGGCGTCCGTATGAGTATCAATAGCATTTGTTGAGTCGTCCATGATGAGAATCTTTGGCTTTTTGAGTAAAGCTCGCGCGATGCATAGACGTTGTTTTTGTCCGCCGGAAACATTAGTTCCGCCTTCTTCGATTTTGCTATTGTAACCATCTGGAAAAGAACAAATAAAGTCGTCAGCGCATGCCAGTTTTGCTGCATAAACAAGCTCTTCTTGCGTAGCTTTTTCGTTTCCCCACCGCAAATTAGAAGCAATTGTCCCAGTAAAGAGAGTGTTCTTTTGGAGGACGACGGCAACGGAGTCTCTTAGGGTCTTAAGGTCGTAATCTTTTACGTTTATTCCCCCAACTTCGACGGTTCCGCTACTTGTATCAAAGAGTCGAGCAAGAAGAGAAGCTAAAGTACTTTTCCCACAGCCGATAGGCCCAATTATTCCGATGCTCTTACCAGATTCTACCCTTAAGTTAATGTCCTTAAGAATGAGTTTTCCGTTTTGTTTATCATAACCAAAACAAGCATTTTCATAACTGAAAGAACCATCCTTCACAGTGGTAATACCGTCTTTAGGAGAAGTAAGATCCGGCTGTTCAAGAATAATTTCAGCAATTCTTTCAGCGCTATTACGAGCGATGGTAATCATGACGTAAACCATCGTTACCATCATAAGAGAATTAAAGATCATCATAACGAAAGTAAGAAGCGATGACATTTCTCCGGTTGTCATTGTTCCATAGATAATGAAGCGCCCGCCCACTAAAGCGATTAGAAGCATCGAAAGATAAATCGCAAACTGAAGAGTGGGGTTATTAAAAGACATCATTTTCTCAGCTTTAGAGAAGGCTTTAAAAATGAAGTTAGAGATAAAACCAAATCTCTTTTTCTCGGAATCTTGTTGGTTGAAACTCTTAACAACTCTCATCCCATCAAGGTCTTCTTGGACCTTTTCGTTTAGGACATCATATTCATCAAAGACTTTAACAAATAGAGGATGAACCCAGGTTGCTAGACCCACCATAATTCCAAGAGCAACTGGTACTAAAAGTAAGAATATCCAAGCTAATCTTGCTTCCGTAAGAAAACACATAATGATTGAGAAAATCATCATGAGAGGAGCTCTTAATACAGCTCTAATTACCTGCATAAATGCGTTTTGAACATTGGTAACATCTGTCGTCATTCTTGTGACAATTGATGAGGTTGAGAATCGATCAATATTAGAAAATGAGTAATTTTGAATCTTGTGGTACATGGCCTTTCTAAGATTCTTCCCGAGACCAACCGAAGCACTAGAAGCAAAATAACCGGCCGCCACACCCGTTAGAGCAGCTACAAGTGCAAGGATAGCGATAATTCCGGCATAAAGATAAACAGAATTCATGTCTCCTGCTTTGACAAAATCGACTAAGAAACGAATAAGATAGGCAACGGCAATTTCACAACATGATTCAAAAAGAACCAGCCCCCAAGTCAAAAATGTATCTTTCTTATATTCACTTAGAAAGCGAGCTAACGTCTTAATAGTTTTCATTCTTGTTCTCCTACATTTTTTCTTAGTTTTAAACAAATTGATCTCAAAAGAACCTTCTCTTCTTCTGTTAATCCTTCTTCCATTTCAGAGGCCACTTTTTCAATCAATATTCGGTTTTGCTTTGAAACAGCAAAGCCTTCGTCTGTTGCGGAAAATAACTTTTTCCTTTTATCAGCACTATCTAACGAATATGTTATTAACCTTCTTTCATTAAGGTTAGATAATGTCTCAGATAAAGTAGCTTTTTGGACCCGACACTTCTTTTGCAAATCGTTAAAAGTCATGCCTTCTTTAGGACCTAGGCACAAAATCCTTAGGAGTTTACCTTCCGGAGCTCGCAAAGGGCTATCTAGTTCTTTCATTCTTTGATCCATATAGGCCTTAAGGGCAAAATGGGTTTCTCCTACCACGAATGGGAGGGGTCTTTGTTCTTCGTTAAATTTCATAATTTTATTGTTCGGCTCCGAACATTCTAACCATTCGAAAATATAGTGCAACAGAAAAGAATAGAAACCGCTTTCTAAAGAAAAGAATGGAAATTAGAGAGACATCCTCCTATCCATTCCGTTAAGAAGAGCAAAAAGGTCATCTGGTGACTTAATATTAGAGGCAATTTCCATTCTAATTTTTTTATATCCTGGAAAACCTTTGAAGAACTGGGGGATTAATCCTCGGCATTGAATTGTTCCGACTTTATTGCCTTTTTCTAAAAAAAGAGCGCTGGCAAATTTTCTAGCGTATTCAATTTGTTGCTTTAGGGTCGACTCAGTAAGCCTTTCCCCTGTCCTAAAGTAAGTATCAATCTGCGTAACGAGGAAAGGATTTCCTAAACCGCCTCTAGCAACCATGATCCCATCTGCATGGGTGATTCCGATAGCTTTTATCGCGTCATCTAAAGTAAAGATATCCCCCGAAATAATAAGGGGTACGGTCATCGTTTCTTTTAATCCTTTAAGAGCTAAATAGTCCGCTTGCCCGCTATACATTTGTCTTGAGGTCCGAGCATGAACAGTTATGGCGGATACGCCTGCTTTTTCCAACAAAGCCACCACTTCCTTAAAGTTAATACTACCTGAATCCCACCCTAGTCTGATTTTAGCAGTCACGGGTTTATGAGAAGCTTTTACGACACTAGACATATAAGAATATAGTTTGGTCGGATCCTTTAACCAGGCTGACCCAGCGCCGGTTTTTACAACCTTAGTAACAGGGCATCCAAGGTTGATGTCTAATAGTTGGTAAGAAGCATTGCTTTCCAAAATCTCGATAGCTTTGGTCGTTATTTTTTCATCCGAACCAAATAGTTGGAGCCCAACGGGAACATCTTTAGAAGAAGTTGAGAAGTACTCATAAGTTCGATCGTTTCCATAGACAAGACCACAATCAGAAATCATCTCACTAAAAGAAAGAGCGACACCAAAGTCCTTCAAAAAATCTCGGTAAGCAAGAGAAGTAACTCCAGCCATTGGCCCAAGAATTACTTTTCCTTTTACTTCAACATCGCCAATAAACATAAGTGAAAGAAAGAAGGCCTTTCGGCCTCCTTACTTATCTCCTGTAGCGTCCTTAGGGGCCGCTTCTTTAGTCTTCTTAGTTGTGGGCTTTTTGCTAGCAGCCTTTTTAGTAGTCGCTTTCTTAACGACCTTTTTTGCCGCCAGCTGTTCCTTAACTTCTTCAGTAACTTTCTCCTCTAAACCAGTTGTTTGAACAACTTTGCCTGTTTCAACCTGTTCGAGCTTTCCGTTGCTGACGAGTTGTTGAATCTCTTCAGCCGTGATGGTTTCTTTTTGAAGTAAAGTCTCAGCGATAAGCTTAACTTCTTCTTTATGAAGAGTAATTAGATCAACCGCCTGTTTATGGGCATCATCAATAATTTGACGAACAGCTTGGTCGATTTCATAAGCAATCTGAGTGCTGAAGTTCTTTTGAACGTTACCATAGTCACGTCCTAAGAAAACACTCGAACTGTTCTTTTCATATTGAATAGGACCAAGGTCACTCATACCAAATTCGGTAACCATAAGACGAGCCATTCTGGTCGCCTCTTGGATATCATTTTCGGCTCCGGTTGAGATATCATCAAAGAAGACTTCTTCGCTTGAACGTCCGCCTAATAAGCCAGTGATTCTCGCGAGTAATTGTTTCTTAGTAAGAAGGAAACGATCATCGTCCGGAGTCATAAGAACATGACCGCCCGTCCTTCCGCGAGGAATGATAGTAATCTTTTGGACCTTATCACTATAAGGAAGCGAAAGTCCAATGATAGCGTGGCCAGCCTCATGGTAGGCGACTTCCCGTCTTTCTTCTTCGCTCATTCCTTTTCCAGTCTTGGCTGGACCAGCAATGCGGCGATCAATAGCCTCATCGATTTCAGGAAGAGTAATCGACTCAGAATTAGCACGAACAGCCAAAATAGCAGCTTCATTAAGGATGTTTTCAATATCAGCGCCAGAGAAGCCAACAGTCCGACGAGCTAAGGCTCCGAAATCAACTGAAGGATCAATCTTCTTATTGCGAGCGTGCACTTTGAAGATAGCTTCACGACCTGCTCTATCAGGAAGATTAACAGTAATAGTTCTATCGAAACGACCAGCTCTCATAAGAGCAGGGTCAAGAACGTCATCACGGTTAGTAGCGGCAATAACGAGAATTCCAGCATTGGAATCAAAGCCGTCCATCTCAACAAGAAGTTGGTTTAGAGTTTGTTCTCTTTCATCGTTGCCTCCGCCCATTCCAGCACCTCTTTGGCGACCGACAGCGTCGATTTCATCAATGAAAATGAGGCAAGGGGCAGTTTGTTTAGCCCGCTTAAATAAGTCACGGACACGGCCGGCACCAACGCCGACAAACATCTCAACAAAGTCAGAACCGGAAATGCTGTAGAACGGAACACCCGCTTCTCCAGCAACAGATTTAGCTAAAAGGGTTTTTCCAGTTCCTGGCGGCCCAATTAGTAGAACGCCTTTCGGTAACCGAGCACCGAATTTGGAGTATTTCTTTGGGTCTTTGAGATACTCAACAAGTTCGACCATTTCAGCTTTTTCTTCATCACATCCCGCCACATCGCGGAAACGGACTTTGCCGGAATCTTCTCTTCGAGCCGGAGACTTGTTAAAGTCCATAGCTTGACGATTAGCTCCATTAACAGAGCCACTAAGTTTGGCGAAAAAGATAATGCCAATGATAGTAACAATACCAATCATGATAATGGTTGGTCCCCAGACGTCCCACCAAGATTGTTGGAAGGCATCTTTAACAACATAAGAACCTTGTCCAAATCGCTTAACTAGGGTTTCGTCAGCATTCCACTCATCAACCTTTTGTTGGAACATGCGAACATAAGAATCATGGAAAGTAACAACACCAGCGGCATCTTTGGTTTCCCAAGAATGATTCCACTGTTCAAGGTCGATAGTAACAGTAAAGGAGAAAGTACCTTTGCTTTGATCGGTTTTGGCTACTTTTTCAACAGCAACGCCTGAGACATTGACGGCGTTATAGCTGGCGGAGGAAGTAACTTGTCCAATGTAATAACTTGAGGTGTCATCTAAGGCTAAGAAGGAATCAAGCTCGGAAACATTCCAAGCAACAGATTTCCCCATCATCATTGAAATGAAATACCAAATCATCAAAAAGACAGCAACACCCATCAAAAGATAGGGAAGGATATAAAGGAATATGTTTTTCTTTGGCGCTGGGCTATTTTCTTTCATTGTTTTAGCGTCCTTTCTTTACGACGGATAGAGACATTCAACCCACTAATTCGGGTTTTTCCGGTGTAACACGCACATTACACCCACAACTATTAGAGGTCAATTATTATCAACTATCTTATTTTTCGTCTTCTTTCACATTGATTTTAAGTAAGGAAGAATGGTACTCAACAAAGTCTCTCCGATACCGAGGAACATAAACAACTTTGCCGTTACTATTTGCGATAACAGGCCAAATTTCACGAAGTCTCATCGGCATCTTCCAATCAGAATAGAGGGAACGGACCGAATAGAGATAGTCAGAAAGAATGTATTGATCGGCCGGTAAAGCCGTTCTAATACTAATTGGGTAGTCTTCATCCTTAATATTTCTATCTTCGGCACCCATCGAAAAATCTACTTCAAAATGAGAGGTCTTAAGAACTCCTGGTTTTTCCATTACATAGCAGTAAGGAAGGTTAAGGGGATCATGTCCTAAAATCAAAGTGTCATATTCCTTGATTAAGCAAGTTTCTCCTTTGAGGAAATAAGAGGCATTAGGTTGTCCTGAAAGGCACATTTTCCTAATCTCTTTAATATCCTTATCTTTAAGAGAGACAGATTCTTCAGAATTATTAACAAAATGAATAAGAGTCTCTGCGAACTCGTCTTTATCTAAGGCTATAATTTCTCGGATATTTAGTTCGTCACTTTCGCTAGCGATTTTTTCTAGATCACCAAAGAATTTTAGTTTATCGTCGTTAGCAGCCTTAATCTCATCGACAATTTGGCCTCTTTCAACCTCGTTTAACTTGTTAACTTCTTGTCGGAATTCGTTATGAGTATGTTCGTATTCAAAATTAGTCATCTCTTCGCTGAAAGGAATTTTCTTTTCTCTAACATAACTTAAAAGATCTTGATCACTAAATCCAAGCATTGGACGGACAACAATCATTCCTTCAAAAGTGCTAATTGGATTCAAACCATACCGCTTAATTTTGCCGCCTGTCTTTTTCTGAGTAAGATAAGTTTCGATCATGTCATCTTCGGTATGAGGAATGAATATGGAGGCAGCGTCATATTTGGCATACATCTCTAAAAAGAAATCGTAACGGGCTCTTCGTGACCATTCAGGAAATTCACCTTCCTTGCATTGAGGCAAGGCCGCTGTATCTAAAATCTCAAGGATGATTCCTTTTGAAGCACAATAAGTGCCAAGATTTCTCATATCATCGACAGCGCTTGGAGCATTGTGATAATCCACGTAACAAACGACAGGCAAAATACCTTTTGTCACTAGACCATCTAAAAGCGCCATGGAATCCGCCGCAAAGGAACAAGCGACGAGATAATTTCTGTTCTTTTCAAATTTAAACTTAAACATTTTCTTTCCTTTCCTTTGTCACATCACTGTGGACAGAATAGAGGCTATGGGCTTGCTCTTTATTTGCAAAGCCCCGGACTTCAAGCACTTCGATTTCGATATCGTGCCTTCCGAGCCTGATAGAAACGATATCGGATGGAACAACTTCAGAACTAGCTTTTGCTTTCTTCCCGTTGATCATCACGTCCCCGTCATCACAAAGTTCTTTCGCCGTCTCCCGGCGTTTCACTAATCTTGATACTTTAAGGAACTTGTCGATTCTCATCACGCTATTTTAGCACAGGTTATACGCGCGTGAGGGCAATTTACACTATGTTCCTCGCGCTCGATAACCTCTTTTGATAGAGTTCATGGATTTTCTTAATCAACCCCTCTAGATCGTTTAGCCAAAGAGCCCTCTTGTTCATTCTAATTCTGAGTTTTCTTTCGAGGAATGAAACTTTTGTAAATGGTAAGAAAGGAACCATTTCAGAGAAAAGTTCCGTTCCAATTCCTGATTGCCGACTAAACGATTCTGAAAGAAGGATGTCGACATATTCATCAGTTTCATCAACGGAAGAAAACTCCTCATTGCTCACAACCAAATCAATTCTCTTTTTTGCTAATAACAACTTAACGTTATCAGGAAGACGCCCGTAGACATCTCGCATATGTTTAGAAAAAGCCTGCAATTCCTTGTCTGATTTTATTGATTCCAATTCTTGATAAAGCTCAATTTTATCCGAATTGACGGCAAAACCACCCGGTATGTAAGCATCAATATCAAACATTTTGCTTGGCTTAGGGGGTTCAACAATCTTCCCCGACTTCTTCTCTTCAATAGCCTCTCCTAACATTTTTAGATAGAGGTCTAAACCAATCGCATCAATAAATCCGGCTTGTTCCGAACCTAACATATCCCCGGCCCCTCGAATCAAAAGATCTCGTTGGGCAATCTTATAGCCGCTGCCCAGTTCAGTAAATTCTTGAATAGCCGATAATCTCTTTTTAGCGTCTTCATTCATATTCTTGGAAGGCTTATAGAAAAGGTAGGCATAGGCGATTCTTGATCCACGACCTACTCTCCCTTTTATTTGATAAAGTTGAGAAAGCCCAAAACGATCAGCATCCTCAATAATAATCATATTGGCGTTAGCGACATCAATGCCGTTTTCAACAATCGAAGTGCAAACTAAAACATTAATCGCTCCATCATAGAAGCGAGACATAACATCTTCGATCTCATCCTTTTCCATCTGGCCATGAACAACCCCAACTAATGCCCCCGAGACATTCTTAGAAATCTCCGCTGCGCGTTGATAAATACTCTCAACCTTATTATGTAAATAGTAAACTTGTCCGTTCCGAGAAAGTTCCCTCCCTACAAGTTCAAAGGCCACATCTTTTTTAAATGGAGCAACATACGTTTGGATGGGCATTCGATCACTTGGAGCGGTATTAATTTGGCTTAGAGCTCTAACACCAACTAGAGACATTTGAAGAGTTCTTGGGATTGGCGTCGCTGATAAAGACAAAACATCGACATTGTTCTTTAGTTCTTTAATTCTTTCCTTTTGCTCCACACCAAAACGTTGTTCCTCATCAATAATGAGAAGTCCTAAATCTTTGAAAGATATACTCTTGGATAACAAACGATGAGTTCCAATTATCAAGTGCACCTTGCCGTCTTTAACATCTTTAATCGCGGCCTTTTGTTTCGCCGCCGGAATTAAACGAGAGAAGACAGCGATCCTAACTCCAAATCCTTGGAATCTCGAAGAAGCCACTTCATAATGCTGCCTCGCTAAAAGAGTCGTTGGGCAAAGCAGGGCAACTTGTTTCCCGGCATCTATAGCCTTGAAAGCAGCCCGAAAAGCTAGTTCAGTTTTGCCAAAGCCGACGTCCCCACAAAGCAAACGATCCATGATAGAAGAAGACTCCATATCAGTCTTAATTTCTTCTAAAGATGACGCTTGATCACTAGTTAAAGGAAACGGGAATTCGTCTTCAAAACGCTTAACAAATTCATCGTCAGGAGGGAAAGCGAAACCGGTTCCGGCCGCTCTTTCTTTATATAGGGTAAGCAAACGGTCTGCTAGTTCATTAACTCTTTCCTTAATCTTAGCTTTTCGCTTAGTCCACTCTCCGCTTGAGAGACGTGAAAGACGAGGTGCGGCCCCTTCTCTTCCTGAATATTTTCTAACTAATCTGAACTGCTCTAATGGAACATAAAGGGATTCATTTCCAGCATACGCAATATGAAGATAATCTCTATGCATTCCCTCAACTTCAAGGGTCTTGATCTCTAAAAACTTGCCAATTCCGTTATATTCATGAACAACAAAATCTCCAGGTTTAAGTTCGCTGCTGTTTTTAAGAATCGAGGCTTGTTTAAAACGGGCAGTAAAACGAGAAGCCGTTCCTTTTCTTCCAAAAAGCTCTGAAGCAGTTAAGTAAACAAGACCTTCTTTTTGGCATTCAAAACCTAGGCTTAATGGTTGAGAAGTAACCCCGATTTTTCCCTCAGGAAGGTTAAAACCATCTACTTCTTCAAAGGGAAGACTGTTCTCCTTAAGGAGGGATTCTACTGTTTCTTTTTGATGAGGCTCGCTCAAGGCAACTACAAGTTTTGTAGCGTTAGAAAGATAACTTTGTATCGTAACAATAACGTTAGAAAGAGTATTTCCTGAGGGAATGATGCCCCTTATGCCATAAGTATAATCATCAAACGAAGAAACAAATTGTTGTGAATACCTAACATTTTTTGTATTACTTAAAGCTTCTTCGAGGCTCATGTATTGAGCCAAATGGCTCGGAATTAAGTAAGAGGAACGAAGCTCTGAATAATAGTTAATAGCTTCTTGATACAGAAGATCTAAAGAATCATCAAACTTATCCTTATCGAGGATTAAAGTTACCTCGCTATTGAAGTAAGAAAGAATCGAATAAGGTTTATCAGAAGCGAAACCAAAATACTTATAGAGATTAGCCTTATAGTTCTTAGAAACAAAATCCTCTAAGGCATTATTGACGTTTAGCTCAAGTTCTTCTTTTTCAATAACAGGAAGATTCTTAGAGTCTTCAATTAGTTGTTTCTTAAGACGGGTTACGAAGTATGTTAAAGCATCATCATCTAAATAAAGATCATTAGAAGGAAGTATTCTCACTTCCTCGATTTCTTCTAATGAACTTTGGGAACCGATATCAAAGAAACGGATACTCTCGACGACATCATCAAAGAACTCAATACGTAATGGTCGCGTGTAATTAACAGAAAAGATATCCAAGATGTCTCCACGCATCGCGAACTGAAGAGACTGATCAATTTTATTAACTCTAACGAACCCTAATTCGGAGAGTCTACTCTTGATTTCACGAACATCAAAACTCTCACCTTTTTTAAGAACAAACGAAGCTTCAAAAAAGCTTTTAGGGTTTGGCAAAAACCTTAAGAGAGCGGCGGGATGAGTTACTAAAATCTTCTTATCATTCTCTAAAAGGCGTCCCATTCCATATAGTCTTTGTGATAGTAATTCCTTACTGGAAGAAAGGGATTCAGCCCGCAAAAGTTCATCAGACGGAAAGAAAACACAATTCTCTTCAGGCAAGAAATTGAGCATAAACTCATAGGCCTTCTGGGCGGAATATAGGTTGTTACAAACAAGAGTCCCATTAAAGGGTGACTTCTTAAAAGCCATCGCAAAAAGAAGGGGGGCTCCCAGTGTTTCGTCAATAACAAAATGCCCCTTTTTCGAAAGAAGGGGGGAGAGAAAATCACTTTTTCCTAAGTACTCAAATAGGTTTATAGGCTTTCCTTCTTTCCGTTTCCGTTATGGTGTGACATGGCAAAATCAAAGCCATGAATTAAAGCATCTTTAATTGCCTTAGCCGCCTCATCTAAGGCCTCCTCAATCTTCAGCAAACTCTCCCCACTTGGCTTGCCTAAAACCCAGTCAACCCCGGTATGTTGAGGTTCTCCGATTCCGATTCTTATTCTCTTAATGTTTTGAGTTCCCATCATTTTGATGATGTTCCCCATTCCATTATGGCTACCATTAGAGCCATCTTTTCGAAGTCTAATTGATCCCTCAGGAAGCGCCATGTCGTCATAAACAACGATGACATCTTGAGGCACTATCTTGTAAAAACAAGTAATAGCCTGAACTGATTCTCCAGACAAATTCATGAAAGTATTTGGCTTAAGTAAAATGACGTCTTCTTCAAATAAAGGATTCTTTACTATCGCGTAACTTCCTTTAAAACCCTCACGATCAAAACTAGCTCCCGCCATATCAGCGAAACGATCAAGAGCCCTAAAACCTAAGTTATGACGAGTTCCTTCGTATTCCCTTCCAGGATTTCCAAGGCCCACAACTACTATCATTTACTTATCCTCGCTTTTAGCCTCAACAACGAGAGACAACGAATTGATGACAGTCGTCATCCGATCAATCTTTTCTTGGTCATAGAAGAATATCGGAACATTCTTAACTCCAAGTAAGGCTTTTTGATCCGGACTGGCATTAGGATCATTTTGAACCATCTTTAATGAGTTATTCATTAAGAAAGAATAAGGAAACTTTAGCTTAGAGGCATCAAAACCTCCCCGAAGTTGATAAAAGCGAACATGATACATATCTAATATGTTCTGCTCAATTAATAATTCACGAGCTTCTTTAGAGGCAAAAGACATACCACAAGAGAAAATAATAACGTTCTTTTCCTTCATTTTGTCATAGTGGGAAAGGAACTTATTAAGACCCTTGATAGTGTTCCCCATAACCCAACCACCAAAGACGATAGTGTCAGCCTTTTTAGCCTTAAGCCACCACCCTCTTTTGAGAGGATAAGCACTGCCTCCGACTCTAGTCGCAAGGTCTTCGGCATACTTTTTTGTGTTGCCGCAATTACTGCAATAAATGATAACGGTTTCCATAGCCTTAGTAGTGTATCACCCTTAACTAGCCAAACGAAGATAGACAATTTAAACTATAGCAATGAAAACCAAAAATTTTTTCCTCGAAATTGCTCGAGGCACGTCGATGGGCTTAGGCGCCATCCCTGGGGTCAGTGCTGGTACGATGGCGATTGTTGTTGGAATTTATGACCGAATGATTTCGGCTATCTCTAACTTAAGGAAAGATTTTAAGAACAGTTTCTTTACTCTTCTTCCTCTCTTTATTGGCGCTGCCATCTCAGCTGCCGTCCTCTTTGTAGCGGTAAAGTTCTCTTATCAATACGCCCCATTTGCTATCGCGTGTGTCTTTGCTGCTTTTACTCTTGGCAGCATGCCCATCATAACTAAAGAAGTAAAAGGAAAACCCTTTAAGAGTAGCTGGATCATCCTATGTGTCGTTTCTTTCTTAGTCGCCGCGGGAGTAGGAGCCTTTTCAGTCGTAGCTCGAGTCCTTTGGAATTTTAGTCTTCAAACCGCTTTTGATAATCGTGAAATCTGGGTCTACTTTGCCGTCTTTGCTGCTGGTTTTGTTGCCGCTATGGCTTGTATTATCCCAGGCATCAGCGGCGCAATGATTCTCTATATTGCAGGTCTATACAACCCAGTCATTAACTTGTTTATGGGTGAACACGCCATGTGGAAAGGCAATGGTTTAGGAACCGGAATCCTTCTTACAGTCTTACTATTATTAGGTGTTCTCTTTGGAGTCTTAGTGACCGGAAAAGGGATGGAAAAATTATTAGAAAAACATCGCCAAGCCACCTTCTATGTAGTTATTGGTTTTGTTCTTGGCTCCGTTGTCTCGATGTTTATTAACCAAGAAATTTGGCCGTATTATTACGGTGCCGGGTTAGCGGAAGGTTCTTCTTCAATGATTATTCAAGGCTGGCAATATGGGGTTGGAGCCGTCGCTTTAGTGGCCTTAACAATCCTTACCTTATATGTAATAAAGAAACATCTTAGGAAGATAGAAAATACCGATGCCGCGTAGCATCCAAAGTAACCGTGAAATAAGAGAAGAAAGAATTGAAACAATCCTTCTTTCTTCTCTTTCCTACTTCGTTGAAAAGAGTTTTGATGATGTTACTTACTCGGACTTATCTTTAGTCTGTAATGTTTCAAGAGGACTTATCTATAACTACTTTCCTAGCAAAGAAAAGATTGCAGAGGCTCTTTGGAAGAGATTCCAAACTGATCCTATAACTTCGCTTAGAAGTGAAAAGACTTTGGATGCCTTAAAATCTTTTTCTCTTTGTTTTGCTCAGCCCGAGCAGGAAGAATCTATGGTGCTCTTCCGTCTCTTTGTTCTTCAAAAAGATTTTAAGGCAAAAAGCCTTCCGCTTTCTTCGTTTCCTTTCGATGTTCAAAAGATAATTAAAGCTTGTTTTGAACAAGCAGCCCGAGAGCAAAAGATTCCTTATGGAGACTATGAAGGAATGGCTTCTTCTCTTATTGATTTCTTAGTAGGTTACGAACTGAGGCTCCTCCAATACATAAGAGGAAAGAATAAAAGAAAACAGGCTCCCCAACTGGATGTAGAAAGCCTGTACTTATTAATAGGAAGATAGTTACATTCGGCGTTTTCTCTCTTTTTCAACTTGCTTATCAAGCTTTCTAGTATGTTCCATATTGAATCGTTTAATGTTCCGGTAAATACCACGAAGGCTTGGATACATCCTCTTATAAGCTTTTGAGAATAAGTAGTCATAGGTTTCATGATTCTTTGGATTTGGTAAGAAAGTATCGCTTGGATGTACCATGGCATCTCGAGCTTCTTCAACACTTCTAAATTTCCCAATCGCTAAGAATCCAGCGATAGCGGCGCCTAAAGAAGAAGTTTCACAAGTTTGCACCCGGGTCACAGGTAATCCAAAGACATCAGCAGTAATCTGACAGATTTCATCGCTTTGAGAACCGCCGCCGCTGATGCGAATGCCTTTAAATTTCTTGTGAAGTTTCCATTGGAAATGTTCAAGACCTTCCCGAAGAGCGTAGGCAATTCCTTCAATGATGGCTCGATAAAGATGTTCTTGAGTAACAACATCAGAGAAACCAATGATGGCGCCCTTAGCGAGAGGCCGAGAAAGACCAGGACCCCAATATGGTTGAAGAACTAAACCGTCGCAACCAGGAGGAACTTCAGAAAGTTTTTCATTAAATTCACTCGCGCTGACTTCGCTAACAATCATGTCTTCAACTTTTTTAGCACCGAATTCTTTTAGGAACCAGTTAATCATCCAATATCCACGATAAATCTGAATATCCATATTGTAAAAACCCGGCAAACAACTCGGATATCCCGGCAAAAAGGTTTCGGATTCAACATATTTAGTTGTGGTTGTCTCAACGGTAGAGGCGGTCCCATATGAGATAGCAGCCAAAGAATCGTCGATGACTCCTAAGCCTAAAGTCTCACAAGACTTATCGGATCCGCAGGCATAAATTGCTAAACCTTCCGGAAGCCCGGTGAGGAGAGCAGCTTCTTTGGAGATGCCCCCAATTAGGGACCCTTCCGGAACAATTTCTGAGAGCATATGTTTCTTGATGGAGAAAACTTGACCCTTAAGATTCTTTTCTGGATGGGCATACCAACGCTTCTTCTTAAAATCTATCGGATAGTGACCAGCTTGGTTACTAGCAGAATCTTTGAGTAAACCAGTTAAACGGTATAAGAAGAAAGTAGAAACAGAAATGTACTTATCAACCTTAGCCCACGTCTCTGGTTCGTTCTCAATGAACCAATTAGCGACACATCTCTTACGATTGAACTCAATAGTGTCTGTCATGCCAACTAGTCGGAAAGCAATACGGGAGAGAAGAGGAAGATGATGCTTACATTCCGCCATTCTTTGATCAAGCCAAAGAACCATTGGACGGATAACGTTCTTATCCTTATCTAATAAGACCGCGCTATCGCGGAAACATGTTTGAGTAATACCGGCAACCTCGTCAATTAATTGGGGGTGTTTAGAAGTAAGACGCTTAACGCAAGAACACATACAGTCAAAATAGTAGTTAGGATCTTGTTCGGCATAATTCGGTTGGCTTGAGAAATAGGCTGGTTTGTATTGTTCTTTCTCCATCGCCACCATCTCGCCTTTGATACCAAAAATAGCTACTCGAACACTTTGTGTCCCATAATCGATTGTCAATATCAACGATTTTTCCTTTTTCATACTCAACCTCGGATTAAGTTTACCACTATGTTTAAAAAACTATTATCATAGGTTAACAATGCTAAGCGAGGAATTTATATGATTATCTCTAGAGCGCCCTTCCGGGTTAGTTTTTGTGGGGGCGGCAGCGACATCCCATCTTTTTACTCACAACATGGTGGTTGCGTTATTTCAACCTCAATAAGAAAGTATGTGTATTTAACAATTCATAATGACTTCAATAAAGACACTATCGCTCTGAAGTACTCCAAGACTGAAGTAGTCAAAGACCCCAAAGATATTGAACATAACATCTTCCGTTATGTTCTTAATGAGTTTGGTCTTAAAGGTTTTGAAATTACCTCGATGGCGGACATTCCGTCTGGAACAGGCTTAGGCAGCAGTTCTTCCTTCACAGTAGCCTTGCTGAAACTTATGTATACCTATGCTGAAAAGAACGCCTCTACCTATAAAATCGCCAAAGAAGCTTGTGACGTAGAAATAAATGGACTGGGAAATCCTATTGGTAAACAAGACCAATTTGCTGCGGCTTTTGGTGGCCTCCGTTACTACGAATTCTGCCCTGATGGTTTCGTAAAAGTCGAGCCAATCATTATGAAAAAAGAGTCCTATAAGAAATTAGAAGAGAATCTCTTAATGTTCTATACCGGTGATGTAAGAGACGCCAACGTGATTCTTAAGAATGAAACTGCTTCACTTGCTAGTGATATTGAAAAGATTGAAGCAACAAAGAAACTTACTAGCCTTACCTTATTATTAAAGAATGAACTACAAAGCAATAACGTTGACGCATTAGGACCTATTCTTAAAACTAGTTGGGAAATAAAAAAGAGTTTAGCTAAAGGAATTTCTAACCCGATTATTGACGCCCACTATGACTCCGCTATAAAAGCTGGAGCCACTGGAGGAAAACTATTAGGGGCTGGAGGCGGAGGCTTCCTTCTCTTCTACTGCCCGAGTGAGGAAATCCGTATCAAGACAAGACTTGCTCTACATGACTTAAAGGAACTACCGTTTGAGCTCGATAATGCCGGAGCTTCAATCATCTTCATGGATTAACAATGATAGCAATTATTCAAGCTGGAGGAGCCGGCACTAGGCTCAAATCGATTAGTAAGGATCTGCCAAAACCTCTCGTCGAGATAGCAGGCAAACCTATTCTTTTGTGGCAAATTGAAAACCTCGTTTCTTGTGGAATAACCGAGGTAGTTATTGTCATCTCAAAGACAGGTGAAGCCATCCCTAATTACTTTGGAGACGGCTCTAAGTTTGGAGCCTCTATTACTTACATTAGAGAGGAACAACCTTTAGGAAGTGCCGGAGCTCTCTATTTTGCTAAAGATAAAATTGATCAGGACTTTATCCTTCTTTGGGGAGACCTAATGTTAGATATTGACTGGAATCGCTTCATTGCCTTCCATCAAGAAAAAGGATCTTTGTTAACCGCCTTTGCTCATCCAAATTCTCACCCTTTCGATAGCGATCTCTTAAAGGTTGATAGTGATTCAAAAATCACTGCCATCGATAGCAAACAAAACGTAAGAAATTACTACTATGAAAATTTAACAAACGCTGGTCTCTACATCGTTTCTAAAAAAGCGCTTGAAGGGATTACTGAACCAAGGAAAATCGATTTTGAAAAGGAGATTTTCCTACCCTTAATTCAAAGCCAAAATACCTTTGCTTACAAAAGCAGCGAATACGTAAAAGACTGCGGAACCCCTGATCGTTTCGCCGCAGTTTTAGAAGATATTAAGGCTAATATCGTTGCATCTAAAAACTTGAAATTACCGCAAAAAGCCATTTTCCTTGATAGAGATGGAACCATCAATGTTTTCGGGGACTTTGTTGTTAAGGCTAGTATGCTTCATTTAAAGGACGATGCTATCGAATCAATCTCTCGGATTAATCATTCTGAATATTTAGCTATTTGTGTTACGAATCAACCAGTGATCGCTAGAGGGGATACAACCTTTGAAGAGATGGATAATATCCACAATAAAATGGAAGATGAACTAGGAGAAAAAGGTGCTTATCTTAATGATCTTTTCTTCTGTCCACACCATCCAGACTTTGGCTACCCTGGAGAAGTCAGAGAACTTAAGATTAAGTGCAACTGCCGGAAGCCAAACATCGGAATGCTTCTTAAAGCTAAAGAGAAATACAACATCGACCTTACAAAAAGTTGGATGATTGGTGATACCCTCCAAGATATGCAAACAGGAATCAATGCAGGGTGTAAAACAATTCTTCTCACTAGTGGGGATCCCCATTACGCAAAAAAGTACCCTGACGCCAAACCAGACTATATTGTCTCGCAGCTAAAAGATGCCCTCGATATTATCTTTAAGGAATAACATTCTCATGTCCTCCCTTGAAGCGTGATAAAATTAGAGAAAGGAAATCTATATGGACTTCAGAAAAAGTATTAGCGACTACTATGAAAAAGAGATTGCCGTCATCGAGTCTCTAGACGTTAACGAAATTAATGAAGCGATGAACGCTTTATTAAGACATTATGATTCTGATTCTAATATCTATGTCTTTGGTAACGGAGGAAGTTCCGCTACCGCTTCTCATATGGTTTGCGACTTCAACAAAGGAACTTGCTCAGAACTTGAAAAACGCTTCAATTTCATCTGCTTAAATGACAATATCCCTACTTTAATGGCTGTTGCTAACGATATTGGCTTTGATTCTGTCTTTTCTTACCCCCTTGAGAAGAAACTAAAACCAACCGACCTTGTGATTGCTATTTCCGGAAGCGGAAACAGCGAAAATGTCATTAAGGCTGTAAAGTACGCAAAGAAGATTGGGGCGGAAGTAATTGCTGTAACTGGTTATTCTGGTGGAGAGTTAGCAAAACTTGGCGATTACCAACTCCATGCTTCCGTTGATGACATGCAAATTACTGAAGATATTCATATGAGTTTCGACCATATGATCATGCAAATTTTCTGGCGTTTCTTAGCGACCAGAGAAAAGAAAACTATTTCTCTATAAAACTCAAAAACGGAACAAGAAAAATCGTCAAATGTTCCGTTTTTTAATGATATTCGGTAAGAAATTACTAAATTTTCTTATTTGGTTTCCTTTTTCTTCTAAGAAGAAAGCATGCGTGATATAGTTTTCTCGCTGGGGACAAAGACCCCACTAATTTGTCAGGAGGACAATATGGCAGAAAAGACTTACGTCTACTCCTTCGAAGAGTCTCACCAAGCTGGCCTTGGTAAGGACATTCTCGGAGGCAAAGGCGCCGGGCTTGCTGAGATGACTTCCATCGGAGTACCTATACCCGCTGGTTTCACCGTCACTACAGCCGCTTGCGCGCTCTACTACGATTCGGGAAAGATGATCCCGGATTTTTGCTGGAAGGATATTGAAGAACACATCCACCAAATCGAAAAGAAAACCGGAAAAACTTTCGGTGGCGCCCATCGCCCACTTCTAGTCTCCGTCCGTTCTGGTGCCCGTACTTCCATGCCTGGTATGATGGATACCATTCTCAACCTCGGACTTAACGACGAGACTGTTGAGGTTTTAGCCAAAGAAACCAACAACGAAAGGTTTGCTTACGACTCATACCGCCGTTTCATTCTCATGTTCACAAACATTGCCAAAGGCTATCCAAGAACTGAGATGGACAAAATGCTCAATGCCATCAAGGTGGAAAAGGGCTATAAGGCTGACTATGAAATCACTGCCGATGAGCTCAAAGCTCTCGTCAAAAAATTCAAGAATTACTACAAAGAGGTCTTCCATGAGGACTTCCCAAGCGATCCATACGCTCAATTAAAGGAAGCCGTCGGAGCCGTTTTCCGCAGCTGGGACAACCCACGCGCTAACATTTATCGTCAGATGAATGGCATTCCTTATGAGTGGGGAACTGCCGTCAACGTTCAATCCATGGTCTTCGGAAACCTCAACGAGAAGAGCGGCACTGGTGTCGCCTTCAGCCGTAACCCAAGCACTGGCGAGAACAAAATCTACGCTGAATTCTTAATCAATGCTCAAGGTGAAGACGTCGTCGCCGGCGTTCGCACCCCAATGAAGATTGAAGAACTTCACGCCAGAATGCCTGATGTTTACGCTCAATTCCATGAGACCATCAAGAAGATGGAAGCTCATTACCGCGATATGCAGGATATGGAGTACACCGTTGAAGACGGCAAACTTTACTTCCTCCAGACTCGTAACGGAAAGAGAACCGCTCGTGCTGCTTTAAAGATTGCCTGCGACTTAGTTGACGAAGGCATTATCGACGAGAAAGAGGCTTGCCTCCGCGTCGAGCCAAAACAGCTCAACGACTTACTCCACCCAACCTTTGATCCTGCGGACCTCAAGGCCCACACCCCAGTTCTCGTCGGACTTCCTGCTTCTCCAGGTGCCGGCACTGGCAAACTCGTCTTCACCGCCGAGGAAGCCAAAGAGCGCAAAGATAAGGGCGAGAAAATCATCCTTACCCGTAGCGAAACCTCCCCTGAAGATATCATCGGTATGGTTAACGCTGAAGCCATCATCACCCAACGCGGTGGTATGACATCCCACGCCGCCGTTGTTGCCCGTTCAATGGGTAAATGCTGCGCCGCTGGTTGCGGAAACGCTATCATTGACGAAGAAAAGAAGACCATGACCATCGGAGACAAAGTCTACGGTGAGAACGACATCTTCTCCGTTGATGGAAATACTGGATCCGTCTACGAAGGCTCGATCAAGATGATTGAAGCTGGAATGGGTGGAGACTTCGGACGCATGATGGAATGGGCTGACAAATATCGTCGCCTTAAGATCAGAGTCAACGCAAACACCCCAACTGACGCCGAAGTCGGTGCTAAGTTTGGAGCAGAAGGTATCGGACTTTGCCGTACCGAGCGTATGTTCTTCGGAACTGACCGTATCCTCCATATGCGTGGAATGATTCTCAGCGACACCACCGAACAAAGAGTGGCTGCCCTTGAGAAACTTCGTCCTTACCAGGTTGAAGACTTCTACAAGATGTATATGGCTAACCCAGGCCTCTCGGTCTGCATCCGTCTCCTTGATCCACCTCTCCACGAGTTCCTTCCAGGCCTCAACGAGAATGATAAGATCCTTGAGATTGCTCATGACCTCGGAGTGACTGAACAAAAGGTTAGAGATCGCATTAGCTCCCTTACCCAAGCCAACCCAATGATGGGCTTCCGTGGATGCCGTTTAGCCGTTGCTTATCCTGAAATCTACAGGATGCAGGCCACCGCTATCGTCCAAGCTGCTCTCAAAGCCTCGAAAGATTTGAATCAGATCGTCGAACCAGAGATCATGATTCCTCTCACTGAAGAACTCAAAGAGTTCCACTACGTCAAAGAGGTCGTTACGGCCGCTGTCGACGGAGAAATCAAGAAATCCGGCATCAACATGCATTACCATGTTGGTACGATGATTGAGGTTCCAAGAGGCGCCCTCATGGCAGGAGAAATCGCTAAAGAAGCCGAATTCTTCAGCTATGGAACCAACGACTTAACCCAGCTCACCATGGGATTCTCCCGTGACGATGCCGGACAGTTCCTCAACTACTACTACGATAAGAAGATCTATGAGTTCGATCCGTTCCAAACCATCGATAAAGAAGGTGTTGGCGAACTCGTTAAGATTGCCTTCGAACGTGGCCGCGCCACTCGCCCAGATCTTACTGTTGGCGTTTGCGGCGAGACCGGTGGTGACCCAACCTCCATTGAGTTCTATGACAAAGTCGGACTCGACTATGTCTCCTGCTCACCATTCCGTGTTCCAGTTGCGAAGTTAGCTGCTGCTCAAGCCGCTATCACTCACGAACGCGAAAAGGTCGCAAAAGAAGTCAAGAAGACCTACATCATCAAGAAGTAAGTTTCCTAAATAAAGGCAGCCTCCGGGCTGCCTTTTCTTTTTGGACCCATCAAACTTATCCATGGGGAATAGTCGTATTAACGCTTTCTTATAAAGATCTCTCTACACCATTAACCTGACTAGGAAAAGAAATATTAAGTTCTTCAACTAATAGTTCTTAAGCATTTGTAATAAAAAGAAAAGAAAAAGGAAGGTCTCCCTTCCTTTATTTGTTATCTAATGTTAGCGAGCCAGAATCTCTTTCTTAAGAGCCTCAAACTCTTCGTCAGTAAGAGCCTTCTTCTCATGAAGATCGTTGAGTTTCTCAAGGTCATAAAGCCTATCAACCATATCATCTTCGCAATCACAGCAGCAGCA
>Ga0172378_10000390_pt1 | contig 38223 bp, 38 predicted proteins | sample GrowelOW332metaG_FD_119755 | JGI IMG/M metagenome (GOLD analysis project Ga0172378, IMG submission 119755) | Groundwater microbial communities from an aquifer near a municipal landfill in Southern Ontario, Canada - Pumphouse #3_1 metaG | ecosystem: Environmental > Aquatic > Deep subsurface >...
ATTGTCGCTCTTCCCCGGTCAATGTTACTCGATAACGTGGTGCCATATAGTCCCCTAACTGTTTTTAGGGTATTATAGCAGATTATCGTTTGTGCGAAAGCTTATGTTTTACGCTGTACTAGTAACAAAATACACCTTTTTGCTTTAAAATGAGCACACTTTGTGTCAAGTATCTGTATTTTTTTGTGAAATTGCGATTCAAGCTCTCTTTCTCCCTGCCGATATTCCGCAGACAAAGGTCTGACCTTTAACATCAAGTAGATTCTACCGTTATAAACGAAACAAGACAGGAAGATACGCCAAGAGAAAACTATATAAGGGGACATCGAATAAACAATCTTTCGTCCATCATCTCAATATAAAATTCATGGAATTTACTGCAGGTCAGAAATTCTTCGATCCATCCTCAATGGCAGACCGAAAATATCGTAAAACCTTCATCCAACTCCGCTGTTTTATAGAAAGGGTGGCATCATATTAATTTTACGCGATATCACAAACCTTAGAGCCCTCTTCCGTTTCCCCAGAGCAAATCCCCCTGCATCGACCAACGCAGTATGAATAAAAAGAACCAGCTACAGAAATCTCACAAAAAAAGCCAAATGCTCGCGAGAGCATTTGGCTTTTTTACATATCAAGAGATTATACAGGTAGCTGCAACCGGTCGGTCACAGCCGGAATTTCAGATACCGTCCGCAACAACAGATCCCGGTCCAGCCAGAGGTCTGAAGGTTTTTTTGGAAGAACCACAAAACGGACATTCCCAGTCATCGGGAAGATCTTTAAAAGCCGTGCCCGCAGGAACGTTACCTTTGGCATCGCCCTTGTCCGGATCATACACATAACCACAATTGCTTACCTGGCACTGGGACATGTCTTTTGGATCAGCCATTTACACTCTCCTTGTTGAATTTATCTGGGGGGCTAAACACTATAATTAGTAATGATTCCCACCTATCCTGTCAACTTTAACAGCCCTTTCCCAGGTATAGACTGCTGCGCCTGCGCCTCAAATATGCACGGAATACAAGTTGTTTCAAGGGACCCTTTTCTCCTTCCCATCCAGCCACAGCTCTCCTTTCACACGCTCCTGCTGGATTTTCCCCGCCAGCAAGAGTAAAAGAAAGGCTGGTGCGGACTCTCTCCCGCAATCCTCTAACCTCCACCACAGGTGAACAGATCATGATATCCCTGAAATCTCTTCTCCCCATTGCAGCGGCTCTCACTCTCTGCGGCTGCGCAGCTCATCCCAATTACTCACTCCAGCACAGTACTGATTATCTCATGGGTCATCCTGAATTCACCCACGGGAAAACCATCGACTGCATGGCCACCGCCACCCTGGAGGTAATGCGGGAAGATCTCTCCACCGAAGAATCCGCCGCACGCCGTCGCTCCGAACTGCTCAGCGCTGATCCCCAGTGCGATGCCGCACGCCGCAGCTATTATGCCCTCGGCCGGGCAGGGAAGCTGGAAAAAATCACGCAGAGCGACATCGCCATGCGAATGCACGAACACCTGCTCGAAGACCCGCAACTGACCCGCACCCTCAGCCTGCAGTGCTACCAGGAAGCATGGAAAACCATCCAGAAAGAACACGTCCCCAGCGTCTATATCTCCAATCGCCTTGAAGAGCTGCTTGCTTCTTCCCCCCGCTGTACCCTGGCCAGCACCGCTTATGAAGAATTAAAGGAAAAGGGAAAACTCGCCAGCTTTGAGCAGAGTGAACTCTCCGGGGAATGGCAGCCTGACAAAGGTATCGGCGACTGGGGTCCAGAAGAAGAAATGGACGACTGGAACTTTGATAAAAAAGAGGACGATTCCTGGGGCGAAGACAACTGGTAAATGTGACTGAATATCAACGTTTTTGGTGGTGTTCTCCCGCTTTTTCAAACTTCTTCCAGGGGAGGATGCCATGTAATTATTTAGAATTACACAAGTTATTTTTATATCACTTTTTTATATGATTTAGTTCAGTTATTTCTTGACTCCTCCTCTGAAACTACATAGAATATCATGGTAATGTTATTCTTAGGAGTATTTTCATTCTTCTCGATAACCCTTTATGGACATCCGCAAAGCAGCCCCTGCAGATGTCCACTTCTATAAATTTTGCAGTAACGGGAGTTTTTGTCATGTTGGAATTAAGAAAAGGAAAAGATCTGCTTTCCACTATCGGTGGAATACAAACCTTGCAGCAGGCTCAGGAAGTGTTCGCCAACAAGATTAATCGCGAGAATCTTACCAAGCTGAACACCATCAAAAACGAAGAGGCATTGATTAAAATTGCCAATGCTATCAGTATGTGCAACCCGGACACCGTGCTGATCAACAGTGGTTCCGAAGCTGATCGCAATCGTATTCGTAAATATGCCCTCGCCAAAAAAGAAGAAAAGAAACTGGACAAAGAAGGTCACACAATTCACTTCGACCTTCCTGAAGATCAGGCCCGCCTCGTCAACCAGACCTTTTACATCACCAACGAAGGCGAAAGCCTGAACACCCTGGCCAAAGGAATTTCCCGTGCAGATGCCATGGATTATGTGAAAAAGGAAATGCCCGGCATGATGGAAGGGATGACTCTCATCGTCGGCTTTTACAGCCGTGGTCCGGTGGGCGCTGAAGGAGCTATCCCGGCTATTGAAATGTCATCCTCCGGATATGTTCTTCACTCCGCTGAGATTCTCTACCGCAACTGCTTTGCCGACTTCGATAAAGAAGCGAAACGTGTTGGCTTCTTCTTCACCAACGTTCACTCCGAAGGTGAAAATATCTCTAAAAACGTACCGAAGGCACGTATCTTCATGGATCGCAGCTGGTTCACCACCTATTGCACCTACTGCACCTACGCCGGGAACACCCTGCTGCTGAAAAAAGGAAATCATCGTTTCGCCGTTGACTACTGCACTTATTACAAACGGGAACAACAGCTCTCCGAACACATGTTTATCACCGGCATGACCGGCCCCGGCGGCCGTAAAACCTTCTTCTGTGGTTCTGCACCCTCCGGCTGCGGCAAGACGACGACTGCCATGGTTGGTTCTGACTTTATTGGTGACGACCTCGCTCAGTTATGGATTGACAAGGATGGTGTTCTCCGTGCCATCAATCCGGAAAACGGTATCTTCGGGATTCTTGAGGATGTCAACCGTGAAGGCGATCCCCATCTCATGGACTGCCTGCGTGGTGACGGTACCGAGGTTATCTGGACCAATGTCATGATCAATAATGACACTCCCTACTGGGTAGGTAACGGTGAGAATTGCCCAAACACCGGGTTTAACTTTCAAGGCGAGTGGTACGAAGGGAAAAAGGATGCAGAGGGGAACCCCGTTCCCATGTCCAGCAAAAACTCCCGCTGCACCCTGCTTGCCTCCGCCATTTCCAACCACAACAGCAAACTGGCGGAAGATCCTGCAGGGGTCCCGGTAAAAGTTATCACCTACTCCGGCCGTGATGGTGACACCATGCCGCCGGTACGGGTAGCCCGTAACGCCGATGAAGGCGTGGTTATTGGTGCCTCTGTCGTTTCCAAGGCAACCGCCACCGAAGTTGGCGTTTCAGGGATTCGCCGTCAGCCATGGGCCAACGCACCCTTCATCCCCGGTTCTCTCGCCGGTTATATGAATGCCCAGTTCCAATTCTTCAACTCGAAGAAATTCTCTGACAAGACCCGTCCGATCATTGCCGGTCTCAACTACTTCCTTACCCATGGAAATCGTGGTGGCAGTGGTAACGGGCTGCTTGGAGAGAAAAAAGATGTGAAGGTATGGCTTGGCTGGCTTGACCTCTATGTTCATGGAGATGTGCAGGCACTGGACACCCCCATTGGATACATGCCAAAATATGAAGATCTGAAAAAGCTTTTCGCCGAAATAGATAAAGAGTATCCCCGCGAAATTTATGACATGCAGTTTGCCATCTATGTAGACAAAATCATTGAGCGCATTGATATGCAAAGCGAGGCATACCGTAAGGAGCAGCATATTTCGGTGCATTTCTTCGATCTGCTCGCCGCACAGCGCGCCGGGCTCATAAAGTTGAAAGAAAAATTTGGTTCCATAGTACAGGCAAGAGAATTTGAATAAAGGGACATTGAAGAGCCAGGCTTTCGCCCATATCCTTCGTTACGGTAAAAATTTTATCTTTGATATATATGCGGTAAATTTTTTCCTGAGCCTCGAAGATGAACGAAATATCAGATTCTTCAACTACCTATAATTCTCTGGAAACCCGTTACAGGTCTAATCTCCGCCTGTGACGGGCTTTTTTTGTGCAAAATTCATTGTTCAGAAGAGTCTGGGGAGAGTTGACGAAAGATACGGGTGTTGTACTGTATAAGGATAATTTTTCTTCTTTCAAACTTCACTCCCGACTGATTTGAATCTTTCGCCCGCTGACAACAGTTCTGAAAATGAAGAGATGCTTCTCCGACATTTTCACGATCCCGAGCAACTCAACATTTCTTCCCTCGTCCTCTCTTCCGCCTCTTTGCCCCATCGTGTGGTTATCACCGGTCAACACAACTTTTCCCTTTATCTTCAACACCGCTGGCAGGAGGAGGCCGAGTATCAGCTTGCCGCCTATGAGGAAGAGTCCCGCCACTGGCCGCCGCCGAAACCGGTGAATCTCTCGGTAAATTTCCAACCACTGTTCAGGGCGATGACACCAACACTCATTACAGCCCTTGCCCTTTTTTATCTAAAAAGCGGAGACTGGGACAGCGGGAGTATCTGGTTTACAGCCGGGGCGGGGGATGCGAACAAGATCCTCGACGGTCAATGGTATCGACTGGTGACCGCCCTCACCCTCCACGCAGATGCCCTGCACCTGCTCAGCAATCTCGCCATCGGGGCAATTTTCCTGCACTATTTCTTCGCCATTACCGGCAGCGGTTTCGGGCTCGCCGCCATCCTCTTCACCGGCACGCTGGCCAATCTCTTCAACGTTCTCACCCATGGGGGCAACCACCTTTTTGTCGGCTTTTCCACGGCCCTCTTTGCGGTGGCCGGAATGCTCTGCACCATCGGTTTGAGCCGCCCGAAAGAAGAGGGAGAATCATGGCGGCATCGACTGGTCCGGCTGCTTCTGCCTCTGATGGGCGGACTTTCCCTGCTTGCCATGCTCGGCTCAAGCGGTGAACACACCGACCTCGGCGGCCATCTTTTCGGTCTGCTCACGGGGCTTGCAGTCGGTAACGTTGTTCATCTGCACGGGTTTGACCACTGGCGGCGCAGCGCCTTTCTACAAACCCTTTTCGCCGCAGCCTCACTCTTTACCCTTATCCTCTGCTGGCGAATGGCTTTCTCAATTCGTTGAAGGCCCCGTCCTGACAACGATTATATTGCAATCAAACCGGCAAATCATTACTTTGGAAGCTGTTTCATCAACCATCCACCATAACTTGGAGAATTTACATGTCCAATCAGGATCAGCAACCACCCTGGGGCAAGAAAAAGCCACAGAAACCAGAGGATCTCCTTGCCCAGCTCATTGACTGGCTACAGGATTTCTTCTCCAATGAAAAACAGAGCGGCTCCATCAATACCCCGCCGTCTGAAAACTCGCCGCAATCACCCTTTGCCGCTGTCAGCAGGATGCTCTCTGTGGCACTGGTCTTCGTGGTACTTTATGGCGTCTATGCCTCTTTCTATAAAATAGAACCCGGCAAGGTGGGTGTTGTCCTCCGTCTCGGCGAATATTACAGTACAACCCAGCCTGGTTTGCATTTCAAGATTCCCTACGTAGACCAGCTCACCAAGGTTGACGTAGAGCGGGTGCGCAAAGAGGAATTCGGCTTCGGTGCCCGCGGAGGAAGCGACTACTCAGCCCGCGACGATGATCCCAGCGTGGAAGCCCTCATGATGACTGCGGATAAAAACGTTATCAGCGTGGCGTGGATTGTGCAATACCGGGTCGGCGATCCCTGGGCATGGCTCTTTGTCGTCCAGAATCCCCGCCAGGCGATCCACGACATGTCGGAAAGTGTAACCCGTCGAATTGTAGGGAATATGGATTTTGACTATGTCCTCAGCAACCGTGAACTCCTTGCCGCCAAGGTGAAAAAAGAGCTGCAGGAGATGCTGGACGGACTCTTCCCGAAAGGCCGCAGCGGTATTAATATCGGGACCGTCCAGTTCAAAGATATCAACCCCCCTGAACCGGTAAAACCAGCCTTCAACGAAGTAAACGAGGCAGATCAGGATATGAAACGTCTGGTCAACACAGCCCAGGAGGTTTATAACCGCGAGATTCCCAAAGCCCGTGGTAATGCCAAGAAAATTGTTGAAGAGGCATATGGCTACAAGGCGCAACGCGTGAATGAAGCTACTGGTGAAAGCCAGCGTTTCCGAGACATTCTCCAGGCCTATCAGGTCGCGCCGACAGTCACCCGCCGTCGGATGTATCTCGAATCCATGGAGCAGGTTATGCCAGGTGTGAAACACGTTTATATAATTGATAAAAACCAGCAACAGTCGCCAATTCCACTGCTCAATCTCGGCCAGCCTGTACTGCCGGAGAGCACTAAGGAGAAGCCATGAAAAAGTATGGACCATTGGCCCTCATAGGCCTCATTCTAATCGCCATCGCCGTTCTCTATGATGGCTTCTTTATCCTTGAGGAAGGGCGTCAAGCGGTAATCACTCAATTTGGGGCACCGGTGGGCGATCCAGTCACTGAGGCCGGCTTGCATTTAAAGATTCCGTTCATCCAGAAAACCGAACTTTTTGAGAAGAAAATTCTCATCTGGGACGGAGATCCAAATCAGATTCCAACCAACGATAAAACCTACATCTATCTTGATGTCACTGCCCGCTGGCGCATCTCCGACGCGCTGAAGTTTCTGCAGGCAGTAAACGATGAACAACGGGCACAGTCACTGCTCTCCGACATCATCGATGGTACGGTACGAGACTATGTCAGCAAGAACAACCTGATTGAGATCATCCGCAGTTCGGACTGGTCTATGGACACAATGTCCAGCGGCATCTCCGGGGATGCCCTCGGAATTCAACCTAAACTGGGCCGCGACGAGTTGACCCGGCGAATTCGTAAAGCCGCGTCACAGGAGACAGTGCAGTATGGCATCGAACTGATTGACGTAATGATCAAGAGGGTCAACTACATTGATTCCGTGCGCCAGAAAGTTTACGCCCGGATGATTTCGGAGCGGAAGCGGATTGCCGCTGAAAAGCGTTCCCTCGGGGAAGGAGAAAAAGCAAACATCCTCGGGAAGGTGCAACGGACATTGCAGGAGATCACCTCCAGTGCCAACAAGGACGCAGTGACCATTCGAGGCAAAGCAGACGCCGAAGCATCCACCATCTATGCCAAAGCGTATTCCCTCGACCCGGAATTTTATTCTTTTCAGAAAACCCTTGAGAGTTACAGCAAGATCATAGGGAACAATTCCACACTGATTCTCTCGTCGGATTCAGAACTCTACAGGTATCTGCAGAATGTAACCGGCAAATAAGCCACAAGACCTTTAAGATTTTTTATCCCCTTCATCCAGGCCCCTGCTTGTCCCCGGATAAGCAGGGGCCTGTTCTGGTAAGAATGGAATCCTCCCTTTCTCAGCCAGCAGGTCAGCAAAAGCCGCCACCTGTTCCGCAGTTTCAATTTCCTCCACATCGAGTTTTTCAAAACGGCAGTTACAGGATTTCAACTGCCCCCCGCACCACGGACAGACCTCCACCACACAGCCCAGCAGGTGATCCTCTCCCACCGGCACACCACAGACCGGGCAGTGAGTGTGGGGCATCCCCTTCCACGGATATTCTTTCAGCTTCTCCACTGACGGACAGTTTTCATGAAACTCTTTCTGCGTGCCCCAGCCAAGAAAATACATCACCTCCGCCGGAACCTCCCCGGGGATGTCGACACCGTATTCGCCAATCAACGCGACACTGTCCACCGTCACCGCGTAGAGCCAGCTATGGCCAGTGGTCGTGAGGACAATGAAGTGGACGTCCTGCTTGAAACTGAATTCCGAGACACGGGTTACCGCCTCCTCACAGGCATCGGGCAAAGCTGTGTAGTAGTCGCGCAACAGACGAAGGACAAGTTCATCATTGCCATATTTTTCCACAAGTTCTGCGGCTGACGCCCGGTCTGCCTCCGGGACGGCAAAGGGAAGATATGTCTCTATTTCTTTGATAAGGTTCTCTGTTTCCATGCATGCTCCTTCTCTGATTAACAGCACCCTGCTCTCCTGAAAGCATGGAGCGCAACGGTACCGGCTGTTATTGATATCGATTTTATCATTTTTTCACACTGACCTTTTTTACAGGTGAGTTACTATAACCACTACTGCCCTGCCTGTCGAAAAGTCTTCAGGGAAGACAAATCCCGCGACTCAACAAAAGCGCTATCAATGACTCTGAGAGGAGAGAAGTATTTGAGGTGGCAGGAAGACTTGCAATATTCGCCAACTTCTGGCATGTTGTTGGGCCTGAATATTCCCGTTTGTGGAACATATTTTTCATGCGGAGGGGTGGCCGAGCGGCTGAAGGCGGTGCTCTCGAAAAGCATTGTGCGGGTCAGACCGCACCGCGGGTTCGAATCCCGCCTCCTCCGCCAATGTGAATGTAAGAGAAGTTCAATAAAAAAAACCCCGAAAGCCAGGACGGCTTTCGGGGTTTTTCTTTACCGCCAGTGTCTAATGAAATCTATTGGCATCTAACGGTATGGGGCAGAACAGTTAGACGATTTGCAGAATAAATCAACCACAGCCGGTGCCGGTCCCCAGGCATCCACCGCCATCACAACTCTTTTTGGTTCTTCTCTTCAAGGCCGAAATTCCTTTGCCCGTGTAGACAGCCTCCAGTCCCGCTTCAATAAAACCGGACATGGTAATCGGGGTGATTCCTGCCCGGGTGAAAACCTCTCTGGGGGAAACACCCATGTCGCTCACCATTACCGCACGACAGTCATAGAGCAGCCTTGTCAAAGCCTCCCAGCGTCCCAGACCACCTCCAGGCATGGGTGCCCGACGTTCCTCGATGAGGGTGTAGCCCTTTTCTTCCTTACCATAGATGAGGAATTTCGTTGTTTCTCCCAGATGCTGATTAACAAGCATTCCTTCCAGGCTGGCCACGGCAACATAGGGCCTCACTTTTTGAGGAGCAGCAGGCATGCTGGCACACGTCTTGAGGCATCCAGCCATTTCACCTGACTTATCTTTCCCCAGCAGTCCAACAGCGTCCGCGCGACATCGTCTGCAATGACGCATCTGTGGCAGATGTTTTTCGCAGCTGTTTCTCAGCGTATCCATCATCGCCTTATCCGGCTCCACCAAATCAGCAAAAGGCGTATCTGCACTGGGCAGCAGGGCCATGCAATTAAAGAGATCCACTCCCATTGAGGCCATGACCCGCGCCGTCTCCTCAGCATGATGCTCATTGACTCCGGGGACAGTGATAAAATTAATTTTGACGGTCACGCCCTTTGATTTCAATTTCTCAATGGCCGCAAACTGGCGGGCCATGAGAAGTTCAGCCGCCTGGCGATGGCGATAGAGGATGTTGCCATCCCTCACATAGCTGTAGATATTTTTGGTGATCTCGGGATCAACACCATTCATCGTCACCGTAACGTGGGATACACCGATATCAGCGACCTCGTCTACATAAGGCGCCAGAGCCAGGCCATTCGTGGAAAGACAGAGGATGAGCTCTGGATAATTCTGACGCAGGAGGTGCATGGTTTGCAGAGTCTCACTGGCATTGGCAAAGGGGTCCCCGGGGCCAGCAATACCTGCCACAGTGATACGGGGTTCGGCAGTCAGCACTTTGTCCATATAGACCAGAGCCTGTTCCGGCGTTAAAACAGTAGAGGTAACTCCAGGTCGTGACTCGTTGACACAGTCATATTTTCGGTTGCAATAATTACATTTGATATTGCATTTCGGAGCTACCGGCAAATGAACCCGGCCGAATTTACCTTGAACCCCCGCATTGAAACAAGGGTGACGGGAGAGGTCCGGGGATGCGGTTAACAAGGTTTCCATAATATGCTCCATTATAATTTTTAACGTTTACCTTCTTGAAGATGAGGTCATTTGTAATAAAAATCGTATGCAGAAAGACCTGAGGGAAAAAGCCTTCTCCCTGAGCCATCACATATACGAATAACCGACCGGTGAATCGCTCTGTTTTTTGGCAATACAGGCATTAACCACCAAATCGAAAAGCTGTTGAGCCCCCCGGTAACCAATGTGGAGAATACGTTGTCCTCCCATGCGGTCATGGATAGGGAAACCCACCCGAATAATGGGGATAGAAAGCTTTTGCGCCAGAGGATATCCCTTGGAATGCCCCACCAGAAGATCAGGGGCAAGCTCTTCCGCCATCTCACTGATCTCATAGAAATCCATTCCTTCATGCACCTGGGGCTGCTCAGGCAACACATCAGCGGTTACCTGCTGAATCATCTCGGCCAGCTTGCCGCTTTTGCCACCCGAGGCACAGAGGACGGGCATAACACCAATCTCAGCCAGGAAGGCAGTCAGGCCAACCACGAGATCTTCCTCGCCATAGACAATAGCTTTTTTCCCGTAGATATATTTGTGGCTGTCCACATAAGCATCCACCAGACGCCCCCGTTCTGCCTGATGCTTTTCAGGGATGGGCAAACCACTCAACCGACTCAGGCAGTCAAAAAAATTATCGGTTGCACTGATCCCCATGGGTATTGGCATTCTGGTATTTTCCACACCAAACTTTTCAGCCAGCAGGACACCACTGCTGTCTTTGCCCATGGTGTGACCAAATTCAATACTCCCCACACTGTTGTTCATGGCAGCAATGGCTGAAATTGGTGTGCCCCCAGGCTGTATCTTCTCATAAACCTCGGCAGCTGCGCCGTCCATGGTATCTGAGATATCCGGCAGGATCGTCGCTTTCAGAGGAAAATCAGCTGCAATTTCCTTGAGATAGCGAATATCTGCCGGAGAGACAAAACCTGGCAGGATGTTTATTACCCCACTGCCCATATCCTGCTCTCCATCTCTTCCGGCCAGAGCCTTAACAACAGAAGTGACGGCATTATGAAAACCTTCCATGTGGGTTCCGCTGTAGCTTGGTGTACTCACATGAATCATGATCGGTTTTTCCCCCTGCACCTCTTTGTCGTATTCGCAAAGCAGTGACTTCACGTCATCCCCAATGGTCTCGGTAAGACAGGTGGTGGCAATACCGATAAGCTGCGGCCGATATTTTTGGGTCACATTCATCAGACCCAGCTTGAGATTCGCACCACCACCGTAGATTGCATGTTTTTCAGACAGAGATGAGGAGGCGATGTCAATGGGCTCGTTGTAATGACTGATGATATAGCGCCGCATGTATGTGGCACAGCCCTGAGATCCATGCAGATAGGGAACCGCACCCTCAATTCCCTTGAATGCAAGAGACGCGCCCAATGGGGTACAAAGCTTACAGGCGTTAGTGGTAGAGATATAATTGGGAGGATTTTTTGACATGATTTCTCTCACTCGTTGGGGTTGGCAATCGTAATATTGGACTTTTTCCCTCGGCTGGCACCATTTTGGTACGTGAATCGCCACACCGGACTCATGACTGAGGAATAGACTTCTTGAGCAAAATTGAGCATGCCCGAGAATCCCGCCAGGATCTCCTTGCGTTCGTGGTTATGATCGCAAAATCCAACCCCCAGTTTATAGGCAATGGGCCGTTCTTTCACACCGCCAACAAAGAGGTCGACCTTTTGTTCCTCGAGGAAACTGGTAAGTTCCAGAGGATTGGCATCATCAACGATAATAGTGCCGGGATCGGTGATCTCAGCAAGCTCCCGATACTCCTGTTCAGTACCGGTCTGGCTGCCAACCATCACCACGTTCATACCAATCAGCCGTAAAGTCTTGACCAGAGAGAACGCCTTAAAGGAACCTCCCACGTAGATAGCTGCTTTCTTCCCCTGCAATGCCTTTTTGTAAAAAGCCAGTTTGGGGAGCAGTTTCTCCAGCTCTTCTTTCACCAGCTGCCTGGTCTTTTCCATGATCTCCGGATTTTTGAAATGTTCGGCCACGTCATAAAGAGCCTGTGCCATATCTTCAATTCCGAAATAGGAGACATGAAAGAAAGGAACTCCATATTTATCTTCCATGATCTGCGCCAATTCCATAGTTGCCCCCGAGCACTGCACAACGTTCAGGGCTGCACCGTGGCACCGCTGGAGATCAGCCACTCGCCCGTCTCCAGTAATATTGGCCACAACCTCCACTCCCATACGCTCAAAGTATTCACGGATTAACCAGATCTCTCCAGCGAGGTTGAAATCCCCCAGGATATTAATGGAATAGGGGGAAATACCTGTCGTATCTCCAGTACCAATGAGCTGGTCCATGGCATTGCAGGCAGCGGTATATCCGGCCCGCTTATTACCCATGAAGCCCTCAGACTTGACTGGAATCACCGGGATATTTGTTTTACTTGAAACCTCTCTGCACACCGCATCCACATCATCGCCAATGATACCCACGATGCATGTGGAGTAGACAAAAGCAGCCTTGGGACTATGTCGTTCAATGAGTTCATACAGGGCCCGTTTCAATTTCTTTTCGCCGCCGAAAATAACATCCAGCTCCTGCAGATCCGTTGAAAAAGAGAGACGATGCAGCTCCGGCCCCGAAGACAGTGCCCCGCGGATATCCCAGGTATATACGGCACAGCCGATAGGCCCATGTACAAGGTGTATTGCATCGGCGATGGGATAGAGGACAACCCGTGAGCCACAAAACACACAGGCGCGCTGGCTTACCGCCCCCGCCAGAGAATCCTGGTCACAGGACAAAGCAAAAGGCTCTTTTCCAGTGCGATAAATTTGTTTTTCTCGGTCTTTCAATAATTCCATGCTCACTCCTCCTTGTTGGTTTAACAAAGACGATTGCAACCATCGTGCCTGAAATAATTTATCTATTTTTTACCTATTATTCCAAATAGATAGATGGGAAAAAGAAATTAGAAATTACAAAAATGAATGGGAATGGATGCGACAGGAAGTGTCGTGAAGTTTACATAATTGAAGCAATCACTCTCTTTTGTCATGAAGGGAGAAGGAACCGGTAGCCTCTTTTTCCATGTATGGAGAGGGTTTATTGATCTTTTCACAGATTATGGTGGTGGCTGTCTGGCCGGGAAAACGCAGAGCAGTCAGGCGACTCAGGGCAGTACCGGGCGTTGATTGCAGGCATTGAAGAGAGTGCTGAGGGGGGGGGCATTGGGGAGTGTTAAGGCGCAAAGCACCCTTGGAAAATCGAAGAGAAATGAATACTGATACGAGTAGAAAAGTGACGGATATGCAGACAGGCAACGGAGCTATTACCAAGGCCGCCAGGAGCCTGCCGAAGAATTGATCCTTCCCCGACAGACCCCTGGCAGAAACCTTTGTTTTGTGGACACCGGCTGTAAACGGAAGAAGGCTCTTCAACGTCCCATTATGGGCACCCCTATGTCACTCCTGTCAACTGATATGAGGCATCAAACTCCACTTGATAAACCATGGATCACCGTCACTCCGTTGATCCAGGCAGACAATACCGGCGTTCTGAAATTTAAAAACAGTAAGATCAGTTGAACCGGCCACCAGATAAGAGGTCAATTTTTCCATGAAAGGCAGATGCCCCACGTACATACTGTTGTCCGTACGGGTCAAAGTTGCGGCAAATGCCTTCACATCATCCAGGGGTTTGATCCCTGCTATTTGCTGGATATCTTTGTCAGCCTGCAACGCGGCAGAGAAAAGCTCAGCGGTTTGGGCTGCTCTTTTTTTCTCGCTGTGAAAAATAGTCCCCACCGGCACCTGATACCCTTTTGCTGCCTGAGCAATTACTTTCACCCCATTGATGCCGGTTTTCGTCAGACCCTGTTCCGGATCCTGATCTTTACTGGCAGACAGACCATGTTGAACGAGGTAAAGCGCCATGATTCCTCCTGAAAAAGAATGTATCGTCTGTAATCCCAATCAATTCCTGAGACACACTCAAAATGAGTTTCCCATACCGTTCTCAGTTCGTCTGAGCAGATTGTCAGAAACGAGAGACTGGGAACAGTTGAGCCAGCATTAAAATAATACGTGGAAGTAAAAATGAAAAGTCCAGGAGTGTGTCAGAGAATTGCTATTTTGGTTCAGTTCAAGGCATTGGCAAGAAATTAAGCGGAGCCATATAGTTAATATTTCGAGCATTAATTTTTCGCCAATAACACAGAAATGGGACAAAAGAGATTTCTCCGACAGGCTCCTATGAGGATTTTTGCTTCTTTCACTCTTTTTTCAGAAAATAATTTGGGGCTGTCGCGGCGCACCCGGTTCTAAGAGAGATCCCGGTTTACAACAACAAAGGTGATTACGCTCTCACACCCAATCACCTTTGCCCATAACCAGGGTCCCTTATGCCCACCAGATTGATCGCTTGGCCGGATTCCCGTTTTTTTCAAAAACATCACCGGACGCCTTCAAAACGGCATCAAGCTCTTCTATGGTAAAGTCATAGCCGTCAGCTGCGGCAAGGACGATAAATTCTTCTCTGGTGGCCGGGACATCATATTTGGCGCGCAAATGTTTGTCCTCGCCACCTGCAATCAAGAGTGCTTCAACTTTTTCTTTAGACATTCGTATCTCCTTACGTTGCAAAATCTTTTTTTGATAAAAATTCAATACGGACATTTTCTTTATCTGCCTGACTTAACTTATAATATTTGCCTCTATTGAAGACCATGCCGCGTTCCTTCGCCTGCTGTTGCAACAGGGAAAAGACAACCTCCAGTTCATCCTCCGCAGCCTCTTCATTGACATGGATCAAGACCTCCTGCTGTGCATCAACAAACTGGAGCAGGAAACCGTTGTGTTCCAGAAAAACCAGATCGTCATAGGCATAAGAGATTCCCATTCCCGCAGATTCAACAATCTCCTTTACAATACCCAATGGTCTGAGTGTCATTTAATTTTCCCTCCTGTTGTTTTGTACACCAGCTTTTGCATCCTCACTGCCAGATGAAGCATACCTGGAATTTGTTCCCTGGAAGGAGGGACGATATTATAGGTATCCACGTCACATATTTCCTGGTAACGATCGAGATCAAGGAGAGCGTCTTTCAAGTCCCCCATGGCGCCAGGGAAAGCCTCTTCCATGGATTCCACAAGGTCTCCCATGGTATGATTATAAGGCAGGGCTCCACGCTGCATAAGAGCAGCCATTACAAATTTTTCAATGGCCATGGCAACAACATTATAAAGAATCTCCGGGGTAAAGGCCTTTCTATGCTTCGCCTCTGCACCAAGACCTGTTCGTAAATAAGCATCCCCATCGTGAAGGAACTCCTCCCACCCATCAATGGGTGGAACCTTCTTGATATCACCAAATCCTACCAGGGAAGAAACTGTGTGAATATCTGCTGGAAGCATAATCTTTACCCCTCTCTTGTATTACGAATTGATCAACGTTTACACAGACAAACAAGGTTAGTATTCTTCCAGAACTGCTTATTATAAAATTTAAGGCCAGCCACATTCGACCGGTCGGCAAGAAGCTGGAAACGCACTATCTTCATCTCTCTGGCCCAATTTTCCAAGGCCTTCAGTAGATCTGTACCAATACCCCTGCCCCGCCACTGTTCATCGACCACCACATCTTCAACCAGCAGTGAAAAAGCACCCTCTGCCGTAGAAACCATGGACTGGCCGGAGCACATGCCGATCACCCGACTCTCCACTTCGGCAACCAGGAGAACCGCACCAGCATGGTCAAGCATTATCTCCAGCCCCCGGCGCTGACGGACTGCATCAAAGTCAAAATCCTCTTCAATCGAAAAGAGCTGCTTCAACAATCCCGTCAAAGCGTCAAGATCGGCACTCTCAGCCCGACGAATATGAATACTTTCAGAAGACACTCTGCTCCTTGACACTTAAGGTTCGAATGGAACTGATTGAGCCCGGTTATAAGAACTGTTGTTGATTACCGGCTTTTTTGAACACATCCCCAGGAACAGACAAAACCTCAGGAAATCAGATACTCAGCCGCAGGTTCGCCATCTTCGAGGCCATCAAGGATGGCATCAATGGCATCCTCACTGTCGACGCCCTTAAACCACCAGTTTTCCGGCTGGATAACCATTATGGGACCTCTGTCGCACTGTTTAAGGCAGGTGGTCGCGGTCACGATACAGTCCAGACCTCGATCCAACGCCTCCTCTTCGATATATTGCAGAAAACCCTCGGTAGCTTTATGACAAATGCCCTTCTTATCCCCAGCCACTCGAAACGATTGACAGACAAGAATCATTCTCTCTGGGATAGCCATTGTTCTTCTCCTCTCATATTGTGACAGCTCACCAGGGATCTGATCCCCGAGAAACCATTCGTCTATATTTTACATTTCTTTTTTTTCTTACCGCCACCGTAGAGCACATCAACCAGCCCCTCTATATTCTCTTCGGTGAGGACAACTTTAATCCCAAGCTCAGCAAATTCCTTACGGGGAGCATCTCCGGCATGGGTCGCCAGCAAAGCAAAACAGTCATGGAGACAATCCTCGGCCAGAGACTGCCACCGCTCAGAACCGCCACCGCCCCCTGGAGTCTGGCGAGCTTTTAACAGACAAACCAGCCCGTCAGCCCTCGGGCCGTAAATCAAGACCTGCGTTGCCTGTCCAAGGTGCATGTCAACATCCATGCCATTGGTACTGACCACCGCCAGGTTGGGTCGCTCCGGGCTCGGTTCAGGCATGATCATCTCAGCACTGGAACCGGGAGTTCCCGGAGGCAAAATTTCAGAGACGGGAAGGTACACGGTTGCGGGTATATATTTCGAAGCCTCAGCAGATATTTTTTGCAGATCAAGGGTGTCCTCTCCACTGATCTCCATGGCCGCAGCACCAAGGCCAGCCATCTTTTCGGCAATGACGAGAACCTCAGCATCGTTCACCCCCGCAACCAGGTGGGTACGAATCACAACTCTGATACCTGCAGCCTGAAGGGCCTGGACAGCCTCGGCCTGCTCACGGATGAGGACTTCCGCAACCTTGCTCAGGGGAATCGTCTTTTTCCCCGGTCGAATCCAGGAATACAACTCCTTTACCGTCTCAACCGTCACCGTATCTACCAGCAAACGCACTGTTTTCACTCCAAGGCGGGCCAGGTCTGGAGCAACCTCACCCCCCCCCAGACCGAGAGAAGTGAGGCTGAGTTCTGCTTTTTGAATTTCCGGCTGGAGAAGCGCCAGACAGTCAAGTGTTGTCGAAATTGAAGCCAGGACATCCCCTGGACCGTAAAGTTCAATGCTTCGAACCGTTTTTCCACCTTTGCGCAAGGCCTGTACCCAGGCCACGGCCTCGGCCGGGATCAGGGCTGTCGCTGCTTTTTCATCCCCACCTCTGACCAATCGGTGATTGGCCAGAGGTGCAATGGGAAGTTTGACATCCAGTATCATTAAATGGTTAAACATTCCATCCCCCATGGCAGTCATCCTTACAGAACCAGTTCAAACGTCTCTTCAGAAGAATCACGATCTTTACGATCCAGGAGAACACCAAGAATCCTCTCCAGCATGCGCAGTCCACCTTTGTAGCCTACGGTGGGGAAATATTGATGCCCCTGACGATCAAGAATTGGAAAGCCCCAGCGTACAAAAGGAATATCCTCATCTCTGGCAATATACTTGCCATAGGAATTACACAGCAGCAGGTCTACCGGCTCATTTTTTATCCATTGATGGAGGAGGAAAAGGTCTCCTTTAGCCTTGACATTAACCTCACAGCCCATGCCACTGGTGATCTCCCTGATCCGTTTTTCAAACTTTTTGCCCGGTGTACCGGTAACGATATGAACCGGACACATATCAATGGAAACCAAAAACTCGGTCATGGCGATGAGTTGATCCGGATCTCCGGCCAGAGCCACTTTCTTTTTATAAAAATACTGATGCATATCAGAAATCAAATCCACCAGCTGCCCACGTTCCACGGAGACTTCATCCGGGACAGTGACCCCTGCAACGGTACGCAGAGCATCAATAAAACGATCTGTAGCTTTGAGCCCGAAGGGCATATCCAGAACACTGCAGGGCACTTTGTGTTTCTTATCCAGGAGCCGGGCCGCATCGGCAGAGCACCATTCCCCCAGAGCCAGAGTCCCGATAGAATCGCCAGTGGACAGGAGCTCCGCTATTGTGGTTCCCCCATCCGGAAACATCTTATACTCGCCTGAGAGTGGGCCATTGAGCACCCCTGATGTATCCGGGAAAAGAATGATTTTCACCCCGACCATCTTCGCCAGGCGTTTGATCTCTTCCATATCCGATGGTTCAACCCAGCCGGGAATAATGTTGATCTTGCCGTTTTTCTTCCCCGTAGGCTCCGCCATATCAGCCATGGCCGTGACCATGTTGGAAAAACCGGTGACGTGAGAACCCGCGTAGCTCGGAGTCGAGGCACTTATCAAATACTTGCCTTTAGGAATCAGACCATCTCTTTCCGCCTTTTTCTTAATCTGCGGTAAGTCATCACCAATAGTCTCCGACAGGCAGGTGGTGTGGATAGCGATAATATCCGGGTTATAGACCGAAAATATATTGTTGATAGCCTGGAGCATATTGGACTGGCCACCAAACACCGAGGCTCCTTCAGTAAACGAACTGGTGGATGCAGAAACAGGTTCCTTATAATGCCGGGTCAGGGCACTGCGATGATAGGCACAGCAACCTTGCGATCCATGACTGTGAGGAAGGCAGCCGTGGATCCCGAGGGACGCATACATGGCGCCAATGGGCTGACAGGTCTTGGCCGGATTAATGGTCAAAGCCTTGCGCTCCATTACTTCTTTGGGTGTATGTCTTAATAGCATTTTGATGAACCTCACTTGTAGAGAGAGTTACCCTGAAGGCCGAAGATGGAAAGAATGATGTTTCTTTCAATCTCAACATCTTCTGCCTTCAATCTTATTTTATTCCCAGCCATAGGTGGCGGACAACTGCGGATTTTTCTGCCAGGGCGCCTGCATGTAACTCCAGACCCTGGAACCGACCAGGCGGTCAATCTCATTGTAAAAATTGACGGCACCCTTGAATCCGGCGTAAGGTCCGCCTGAATCGTAGCTGTGCAGCTGTTTCATTGGCACTCCAAGCTTCTGGATAGAGAACTTCTCCTTAATACCGGCACAAAAAATATCCGGCTTCATGATTTCTACAAGTTTCTCGGCCTCATACTGATTGAGGTCATCAATAATAAGAGTGCCTTTATCCATGTCATGAGCGAGGCCATCGTAGTGCTTAAACTTGTAACCGGCCTCTTCCAGCGCTTCCAGCTCTGCGGAGCTTTTCCGCGGGTTGTAACGGGTCTCGTCCTTCTCTATCTCAAGCTGTTCGATATTCCGACTGTCGGCATCAAGCTTGAGACCTGGGATAACCTGACGTCCCTCATAATCATCACGATGCCCAAACTCGTAGCCTGCCGAGATGGTCTTCATGCCCATCTCAGCAAAGAGTTCCTGATAATGGTGTGCCCGGGAACCACCAACAAACATCATGGCAGTCTTCCCTTCGGTTCTGGAACGAACATCTGCTTGAACCACGTCAACTGCCGGCATCTCTTCGGCAATGACAGCTTCCACCTTGTCAATAAGCTCCTGGTCACCAAAATATTTGGAGATCTTACGCAAAGACTTTGCAGTGGCCTTTGCACCGATAAAATTAATCTTGATCCACGGAATCCCGAATTTGGTCTCCAGCATATCCGCGACATAGTTGATAGAACGATGGCACATGACGAGGTTTAAGTCGGCAGTGTGGGCTGAAGCAAACTGATCATAGGTCGAGTTGCCGGAAAAAGTAGCAATACAGTTGATGCCGCATTTTTTGAAAATCCGATCAATCTCAAAACCGTCACCGCCGATATTATATTCGCCCAACAGGTTAATTTTATACTTGCCCGGTTTTTCCTCATCATTTTGCCCCATCACATGCTTAAAGATCTGGTTGTTGGCAATATGATGCCCGGCAGACTGGCTCACACCCTTGTAACCTTCACAGGAAAAGGCAAAGACATTACAATCCCCAAACTTTTTCTTCATGTTGGCTGTCACAGTATGAATATCATCACCAATCAACCCCACAGGGCAGGTAGCAAAGACCCCGATTGACTTGGGATGCAAGAGGTCATACGCCTCCTGAATAGCGGCCTCCAACTTCTTTTCACCACCAAAGATGATGTCCTGCTCCTGCATGTCAGTGGTGAAGCAGTAGTTCATATAGTTGGCACCATCTGGACCGGGAGAAGTCTGATTCCGCCGAGTCAGCCAGGCGTAAAAGCTGCAACCGACCGGACCATGCACCAGGTTAACGATATCCCGGGTAGGTCCCATGATAACGCCTTTGCAACCGGCATAGGTACAGCCGCGCATTGTGATGATACCAGGGGTGGTACGAACATTAGCCGTAATCTCAGGCGTCTCATTCTCCAACGCCTCGTTAATCATTATTTGTTTGGCACGCTTACGGGCCACCTTGGGCGGATATTTCTTCAACAATTCCGCTTTAATATCGGCAGGTTCCCACTGAACCGTTTTGTTCTTACTTTTTGTTACCATTCCCGCACTCCTTATAAATAAGATTTCTCAGACATTTTTGTAATACTTAAGGCCTGAGAAATCAGATGATGGCCTGTTCTCCAGCCTCACCAGTCCTTACCCGTACTGCATCTCCCAGTGGCACAACAAAAATTTTACCATCTCCTGGCATGCCAGTCTGATTTGTCTCGATAATCGTTTCCACGACATCATCCACCAAACTGTCTTCCACTACGACCGTGAGTAAACGTTTAGGGTAAAGTTTCCCTTTTTCTCCCAGAAGGGAAGCTGCTTCCTCGTGGCCCTGCTGCACTCCTTCCAGAATCTCGGGATTTACAAACCCCTTTCCCCTCCCCTGGGCCTCATGGACAAAGAAAGCATCTATTCCACAATCGGTGAGAGCCTGCTTGGTCTGGTTCATCATATTTATACGCACAACGGCGATAACCTCTTTCATGCAGGAACCTCCTCGGAGGCTTCTGAGGTCTCCTCTGCCGAGGTCTCCTTAACCCCGGAACTGATAGTGTAGGATTCATCCACCTCGGTGACAAAAATTTTACCATCGCCAAAGGCTCCCTTACCTGTGCTGCGGGCGGTATTCATGATGGTATCGATAACAAATTGCTTGTCATGCTCCTGCACAACACTCATCAACATGACCTTGGGAAGCTCATCATAGGTGATATCACCTATCTTGATGCCACGCTGTTTACCGCGGCCGGCAACTGCATATTTAGTAACAGAAGGAAAACCTGCATCCATGAGAGCCGCCAGGACAGCATCTGCTTTTTCGGGTCGAATAATTGAGCGAATCATTATCATCATAGTTATATCTCCAGTTTGACAGGCACGGCAGTCTTACCTGAACAGTATATTTTTTAGTATTATAAGGACTTTTATATTGCTTATGCTGCCTGCATCAAACCGTATTCCATCAGCAGCTCTTCCAGCACCTCAATCTCCATCGGCGTCGGGATAACAAAATCCGTGTTTGAATCAATTGCCCTGGCCAGCTCTCGATAAACATCAGCCTGCGGAAGCTCAGGATTCCATTCGATAACGGTCTTACGATTAATCTCTGCCCGCTGCACATCGTTGTGACGAGGGACAAAGTGGATCATTTTGGTTCCAAGCTTGGCGGCAAACTTCTCAATCATTTCTGCTTCATTATCGACGGCTCGAGAGTTACAGATCAGGCCACCCAGTCGAACAGTTCCCGACTGGGCAAACTTCACGATACCCTTGCTGATATTATTAGCCGCATACATGGCCATCATCTCACCGGAAACAACGATGTAAATCTCTTCGGCCTTCCCATCGCGGATCGGCATGGCAAATCCACCACAGACCACGTCGCCAAGGACATCGTAAAAGGCATAATCAAGGCCTTCACTTTCCTCATAAGCACCAAGAGATTCCAACATGTTAATAGAAGTAATAATCCCGCGTCCCGCACAGCCAACTCCGGGCTCAGGACCACCAGACTCGACACACCAGGTTCCACCGTACCCCAATTTACGGATATCCTCGAGTTCAACATCCTCTCCCTCTTCACGGAGGGTATCAAGAACCGACTTCTGAGCCAGACCGCCCAAAAGTAAACGGGTGGAGTCTGCTTTGGGGTCACAGCCGACCACCATGATTTTGCGGCCCAATTCAACCAGCCCTGCCACTGTATTCTGAGTAGTCGTGGACTTGCCGATACCGCCTTTTCCGTAGATAGCTACTTTTCTCATTTTTTTCATGGCTCAAGCTCCTCTGTAAATTTGCCGGCTGTTCTCTTATCTTACCTCAGCCTTTTTCTGTGCTTCAGGATCACCCCCTATCAGGCAACCCTTAGCGTCCTTGTGACAGGGAAAGCTATTACAAAGCGCATGCCAGATAATAATATTTTTATTATTCCCTTAGATAACAGCTGGTTAGAGGACAACAAGCAAGACATCAGGGGCACGACAAGGCTGGAGGGACTTTGTACAATTGTTTACATTTTGGAAGATGTTCAGCAAAAAGGTGAACTTTGTCTCAGATCAGACAAACAGAAAAAAGAAAGAAATAGAGAGGGGGAGAAAGAAAAAAGAAGCGACTGGCCATATTCTTGCTTTCCACATTGGCAGTGGCAGCAAAAAGGAGTGTTCATTCTCTAAGAGAAACGAACCATCGTTGAATCTGAGATGAACCCGCAAAAGAGCCTGCTGACAGAGAACCCATCCCATAATTTTGAGAGGTAATTCACCATGCTTCAACCATCCCTTCCTTATAATCAGCTCAAATTTTCCCTGCAGATGTTTCACCGCCCGCTCAATGAACTTGAAAAGAGTGAATATGAGGCGGTCAAGACCCGGGCTGAGGCAGAATGCACTCTGGAACGTAAAATCCTGACCAGCGCAGAGGGCATGAAGATGAAAGTAGCACAAGAATCAATTGAAGAGGCCATTGCAGCCATTGCAAACCGCTATGAATCGCCGGAAGCCTTTCAAAACGACCTGCGTGCAAATAACATGGACCCGGCAGCCATGGCCAGCGGCCTTGAGGTTGAGTTGACGGTCAAAGCCACCCTCAAGAAGGTGGCAGGCCGGACAGAGGACCCCGATGAGGCGGAGGTTACAGAGATTTTTGAGGCAGGAGATCAGAAAAAACGCGAGCAACGCCAGTTGCACCATATTCTCATTACAATCAATGACCAGTTCCCGGAAAATCGTCGTGAGAGCGCCCTGGCTCGAATTACCAGGGTACACGAAAAAGTGCTGGCCCCTGGGAGTAATTTTGGCGAATTGGCACAACGTTATTCGGAATGTCCATCCGCCGTACAGGGGGGTAATATTGGTTCCGTGGCTCGGGGCTCTCTTCCTCCCAACCTTGAAGAGACTCTCTTTGCCTTGGAAAGAGGAGAAATAAGCAACGTGGTTGAATCAACCATGGGATTCCACATCCTGCTCTGTGAAGAAATAATCGAGGCCGGCACACTGTCGCCTGAAGAGACAAAAGCCAAAATCAGAAAAGTTCTCCACACCCAAAACAAGAAAAAGACGGTGCAGATGTGGCTCGCCACAATTTAAAAAAAATAACAAAAACGTAGATACAAAAGCATGTTATGTGACATATTTGAAACACTTTTCAAAAGAAAGGCACCACCCCGGGGCTTCTCAGCATGGTCCATTTTTTGCATATCCTTTTTTTAAAACCCAGTGCCAGGAGAAAGACCTCCGAATTTTCTGCACGGTCCGCATACAAGAGGAATATATGGAGAATATGGATAACGAAACCCTGACAAGCCTGAAGCCATCAACAACAAACCACTTGAAAACACTGAAGATTGACGCCCTGTCGGAAATCTGTAAACTTATCGGGCGGGCTGTGCATCTTGATACAACTCTGAGCAGAGTTCTCAAAGTATTGCACGACATCCTGCAGATGGAACGGGCAACCCTTGTCCTTCTTGATCAAGACAAAAAACGATTAGTGATCAAGGCCTCCTACGGGCTGAGTGTCTCAGAAGAACAACGCGGTATATATGGACTCTCCGAAGGAATCTGCGGCCAGATTTTTCAATCCGGCTCTCCCTGTGTGGTACCTGATATTCACAATGAGCCACTGTTTCTGAACCGCACAGGGGCGAGAACACAAGTCAAAAAAAATGACCTCTCTTTTCTCGGAGTTCCGGTAAAAGTTGAAGGCTCCCCTGTGGGAGTCCTTACAGTTGATCATCTTTTCGGGCCCGAAGTCTCTCCTGAGGAAGATCTGAGTTTTCTTGAAATTGTGGCCACTCTTATCAGCCAGTTCCTGATACTCCACCATGCTATCTCCAAAAAAGAAGAGAAGCTGGTTGAAGAGAACAAATCCCTGAAGGCAGAAATGCACAGTCGTTTTAATCGCCATTATATCATTGGCAATTCAGCAATCATGCAGGAGGTCTACTCGACCATCGAAAAAGTTGCCCCCAGCCGGGCCACTGTTCTCCTCCTCGGCGAATCCGGGACCGGAAAAGAACTTGTCGCCCGAGCCATCCATGAAGCCAGCAGAAGAAAGAATAAACCTTTTATCAAGGTCAATTGTGCTGCCCTTCCGGAAAACCTGCTGGAAAGCGAACTTTTAGGGCATGACAAAGGGGCGTTCACCGGTGCGAATACAGCAAAACCAGGTCGATTTGAGATGGCAGACGGTGGCACTATCTTTCTGGATGAAATCGGGGAGCTCCCTCTTCTCCTCCAGTCAAAATTGCTTCGAGTGCTCCAGGAACAACAGTTTGAACGAATTGGTGGCACTCGCACCCTTACCGTAGACGTCCGGGTCATTGCCGCCACAAATGTCAATTTGCAGGCCAACGTCGATAAGGGACTTTTCCGCAGCGATCTCTATTATAGACTGAATGTCGTCCCCCTGGAACTTCCTGCACTCCGCGAGAAGCGGGAGGATATCCCGCAGCTCATCGACCACTTTCTTCGCTCAAGTAATGAACGAAATGATAAAGAGCTGATGATGGCAACCACAGCACTGGATTTTCTCACTGCCTATGACTGGCCTGGCAATGTCCGCGAACTGCAAAACCTGATTGAGAGAATAGTGATCCTGGCCGACGATGACATTATTCGCATCGGAGACCTGAAAAATCACATGAATAAACTTTCAATCCATGTGAATAAACTTCCTGTACCAGCCAGGGCCGCGGTGCATGAAGCTGTCCCGGAACCTCCACCGCCGCCCAAAGCCCCTCCCAGTCGCAGCTCCCTGCAGGATCTGGAACGGCAGGAAATCGAAGCTTCGCTGCGCCGCAATGGCTGGGTCCAGGCCCGGGCGGCCCGGGAACTCGGTCTCACCCAGCGCCAGATAGGATACCGGATCAAAAAACTCAAGCTCACCAAACCTCCATTTGCCCTTGACGAGAACTGATGGAGCCAGCCCGGGATCCCTGCCATCCATTACAGAAGTGATCATGAGCTGATCATATTGATCAGCTCATGATCACTTCTGCCCGGCTGCAATGACGTTAAGGACAGGTCGCCAGCTCTCTGATTTCCTGATCATCGAGGGAACGTTTCTCCTCAACAGCCAGAGAACGTATTCGACGCATCAGGCGGGTAAGGCCAGACTCATCCGGCAGGGGAAGTCCAAGGCGGGCAAGGGTGGCAACAATACTGCGTCGTCCGGCTTTACTCCCTATCAACAAGTTTCTACTGGCACCGACAAGCCGGGGATCAAAAGGTTCGTAGGTGGCGGGATCGGCCAGAAGTCCCTGCAGGTGAATACCGGTATCACAGGAAAAGAGATTTTCCCCGATAATGGGACAGGATGGCGAAATCTCATGACCGCTCTCCTCCGCCACCATCCTGCTCAGTTCGGGCAGACCGTTCAGGTCATAGGATTCTCTGTTCTTCTGCAGGGTCAGAAAGGCAAGGACTTCCTCCAGACGACTGTTTCCAGCCCGTTCTCCGAGACCGAGAAGAGTTACATCTCCCCACACAGCACCATGCGCAAGGCCGGTAATGGTATTGGCTGTGGCCATGCCGAAATCATTATGACAATGGACACCCAGTTCCATCTTTACGCCATCAAACACCTTAAGCAACTTGATGACACTCCCAGGTGTACAGATACCCACGGTATCTGCCAGACGCAGCCGAAAGGCTCCAGCCTCTTCTGCCACCAGAGCCAGCTCCCGGGCATACTCCGAATCGGCCCTGCTTACATCTTCAAGACCAACCGCCACCCTGGGCACACCAGCGTCCAAAGCCTGCTGAATGGAACGTCTCAGCTTTTTCAACGCCCACTGGCGACTTTTCCCCAGCTTTTTCTCCAGATGCAGATCCGAGGCGGGTATAGACAGGGAGAGACAGGCAGGGCGCAGGGAAGCACCATAGAGGATATCCGCCTCCCGGCAACGACACCAGAGAGAAAAGGCCTGTTGCGGATGAGAGGTGCGAAGGTAATCTGCGAGGACATTGAGATCACTATTTTCCCTGCAGGCAACACCAATCTCGATCTCATCAATACCAAGCCCTGCAAGACCGCTGATAATATTTTTCTTCACCCTGAGATCAAAGAAAACCCCGGGAGACTGTTCTCCCTCCCTGAGGGTTGTGTCAATAATCTTATTTTCTCTGGAGGCACAGTTCTTCATAAGTGACAAAGCTCCACAAAATTGGTGAAAAGCAGGGAAAAATCCTGCAGGAATTTATTGTTCACTTTTTTTATTTTTTCAATCATCTCGTCCATGGTGACAGGCAAAGGGGCCCTGGAATCATGCCGTGCATACCAGCGTCGGACATCATCTGGATGGACAGCATGGTTGTCGAATTGAATTCCGATAACATAGGGTCGAGCCGCGATACTAAAGGCATCCACCTGACACTCTTTAGACGTTGCCAGTATCTCGAAATAACTGGGAAGAGGAGAAAACAGAGTATCTCCAGACCATTTAAAGGTTGAAAATCCACGATTAAATCCTTGAAAAACAGGATGCCTGCGACCAGCTGCAGTCAAAAGAGATTCACTGGGACCCGGAGAAGAAGAAAAACCTGGCTTCACTTGAGCCCCCAGAGCCTCGGCAAGCAGCTGCTGCCCCCGACACAACCCCAGACAGGGTTTATCTGTCTTGAGAAGACAATTCTTCAAATACTCTTTTTCCCTTTGCAAAAAAGGATACCCCCCCCTCTTCAGAGATACCTGCATTACCACCCAGGAGGATAAACCCGGACACGGTATGCGGGTCCGGGAATTCTCCCCTCCACGCCTTGACCAGACAAAGGGTAATGCCCTTCTCTCGTGCGACCTCTCTGAGATAATGACCAGGCTCATCCCAGAGACTGTGTTGAATAACGGCCAGTTGCATCAATTACGCTCCTTTACACTTCAGATTCGCTGCCAGACACTCAAAGACCAGAGCAAACCTTTTTTTAAAGATTAACTGGTCTTGAATATGCTAATATCATGCCAAACGAACAAAAAGCAGGGGAACTTACTTTTTTATTTATATTTCAAATTGTTACAGACATAAAGCATCTCTTCTCCGTAGAAAAGACTTGTGCATTTTTGATATTTTCCGTGTCACAGCCCTTCAATTTTGTCAGATTAGAGACACGATCCCTTTACCAGCAGTATCTCTTCCTCCAACAAAACAGACTCCAGCACAGCAACCTGCCGGGCACCCTCTTTCAATATCCATTAAACCCCTGGGAATGTATCTTTCTTTGTTCCTCCAGATTTTTTATGGACCTTTTCTCTTAGACATTTCTTCTCTTTTCCAAGATATCCGGACGGAAGTACCTGGCAAATGGTAACCGCAGAAAAGACTCTTTTTCGTTTTAATTACACGAGAGAACAGCTGGGACAAGCCCTGACAGGGCTCAGGTCATGAAATTCTGGATTACCACACACCAACTGTTACATATGCCACAGAAGAACTGGCAGTTGAAAGCGGAAATATGATTGTGACTGCGTCTAAAAGGGAAGGAACCAGAGAGGGGAATTATGCCAGAAAAGAACTTGCGAGACTCAATGCAGGTTATCTTTCCAGCCACAACAGCAAAGAAACTGCGTTGCCCCCGGTCTACATGTTGATTCTGAACAAGGGATGATTTACGGCCCCAACGGTGAAAATACAGACGATACAGATGAAACCGGGGAACGTGTTGATATCACTCGCTCCTCATTCTACATGCAGTATCATGGAAAAGACAAGACAGCTGCTGGCGAGACTCTTCAGTGCAATACACTGTCAGGCAGTTTGCAAAATACCTGTATCGCACAGGGCGAAAGTCAACGCTGCCTGAAGAACGGTCACAGGAAAAAGGGGAAAAGCCCTCACGACTCTTCCTCCTCTTTTAGTGAAACAATCTCCGCCACCGACAATTCAAGATGCTCTATGCCAATACCGGTATAGCGTTGAATCATGCTGCAGATATAGTTGCGTAACTCCTCAAGATCACTGTTGATGTTCATCCCGAAAGGAATAATCAGATCAATCTCTACACTAAAACCGGAGGAAAGGACCTTGATCTTTAATTTTTTCACTTTGACATTGCTGTCAAACTCATCAATACAGTGAAAAATCATCTGTGACAATGCGGCTTCGGTGATAGTCACCTTGCCGGAACGCCGCTGCTGACCTGCAAAATCGGGCCGAACAATCGATTTTTCAAAAAACTTTGACTGTTTTCCCTCTTCCTTTTTCTTATCCCAAAAGAAAAAGATCTTGATGGTATCGGCGAGGATTCGAGAGTAGTCACGTTTAATTTCAATAGCAGGAACAGGAATAACATGCTTTCCCTCCTCCCGAGACTTTATGGCAGCTTCAATATCTTCTTTACTGGCGATCTCTTCAATCGTGATGATCTGGGTGATGGGCGGCAGGTCAAGACGCTCAGCCACCCGATGAACCATTTTGGTTGAAGTCCCGAGCAACAGCAGTTTTTTAACCTTGTGTTCCTTGATGGCGGCCATCACCATGTCACGGTGAGCATCTTCAGTAAACAACGCAGTCTTGATGGCATTGAGATAACCAGCCGCCTGTTTAGCAGAGCGACCGGCAACAATAATATCGCCGTAGATGAGAAGTCCATCATCAATAATGAAAGAGATACCAAGTTTTTCTGCCAGCAGCCGCGCGCGAAAGCTCTTCCCTGTCCCGCTCTTGCCGACAAGGGCGTACACCGTAACGCCGGAGAGCTTGTTTTTCACCCGTGAGAAGAAGTTATAAATCTCCTTACCGGTAAAATAGATCCACTGATTATCACCTTTTTTTGCAGCACCCTTTGCAGGCTCACGCTTTGCTGATTCGTGTTTTCCCTTTCCCTCTGTGTCTTTTCGTAACTCAGACTTTTCCACGTCGTCCTTCTCAGAAGATGCAGCAACGACCGGCAAATTCCCCTCTGCATCTTCTTCAAATTCTGCATCAAAGGTTTTACCCTTCTCTGCTTTTCTCTTTTTATTGTCTTTATCGACCATAATTTTTTACAGGATTCCCATTAGGGTACCTTGAATAATCAGCCTTTCACCCATCTCCTTCGTTACAGTAAAAAATTTATCCTCGGAATATTAGACACATACCTGTGGTAAATTTCCTCCTGTGCCTCGAATATGAACGAAATACAAGATTATTTAAGGTGCCCATTAATCAACTTGAAAGGTCTCTATTTCACTTCCTTTATCTACCATACTCTCTATATTTGCAAAAGCTTTCACCACCGGACGCATCATGGCCCGGAGCTCAGCCATGGCCGGATCATCCGCTCCCAGCTCCGACTCCGCCTGTGTGCACAGTGCAGTTCCCTCAACGAGCCACTGGCGCACGTCGCCGACAAGCTCCTGCCGCTGCAGATGCTTCTCCTTCTCCTGCTCAATGAGCGGAAAAATCCGGTTAAGGGAGACAGCGACGAGAGCATCCCTCGGCGTATTGTACTCGCTGGAAACCTGTTCAAGATTTTCCAGCGTTTTCTTTGAAATGACGTACGTTTTCGCTACCCGCCTGCTCTCGCTCGGGAACGCATCAAACTCCCTGGCAATCGCTGTCAGTGCCTCCATATCTGCAATGAGGTGATCAAAAAGCGATTTCTGCTTGATTCCCAGCTGGCTGGCGAGCAGAGACAGCGCACGAATCGACTGTTCAGGCAGTTTAAAAGTTGTGCGTACCGATTGCCTGCCACGAAGCCTGGCCGCCTCTCCGCCACCGATCGGCAGTTGACTAATTCTTTCCTGATCCATTCCATCTCTCATTATGACTCCGTCATCTTGTTACTATAAATACAGATTAATAAAAGTAATTTTTTTATTTGACACACGATGTCCGCTAATTATTGTATTGGACAAGAAAGAAAAGGCGCTGAAGAAGGCGCAAAAAACAATGAAACCTTGAAGATCAATAAGTTGGCATGAGGTTTCTACAAGCACGTGGAGGTATATATTATGAGCGTCGTACGTTACAACCCACACTCTGCAGCACAAAGGAGTCAGACCGATTTTTCCAATCCGATGTTTGATGATTTTTTCGCTCCGTTTGCATATGTAAATGAAACTCTGGCAAAAAATCGCGATTTAGGACCTAAAGTAGATATCTTCGAAAAAGACAATAAGATCTTTATCAATGCCGAGATGCCGGGCGTTGCCAAAGAAGATATCAACGTAGATGTAAAAGGCAAGGTGCTCACCCTGAGCGGCGAGCGAAAAAGCGAGGAAGAGATCGAAGAAAAAAATCTCTACCGGCGCGAATGTTATTACGGAAGTTTCGAGCGGAGTTTTACCCTTCCTTTTGATGTGAAAAGTGAAGATGTAAAAGGCAAGTTCAACAATGGAATACTCAAATTGGAAATTGCCAAACCAAAAGCAGAAACCGTGCAGAAAATTGCCATCAGCTGACGAGAGAAGAAGGTATCCTAAAGGCTGTTTGTGCTCACAGGTAAAGAAAGGCGGATGCAACTTCGGTTGTATCCGCCTTTCTTTGTACCCGGTTTCACCCGTAAAGAAATTCTGTGGTATCATTGTTGCTGTCCGCTGTTCATCTCAAACCTCAAGGAGACACCTTCCATGAAAGAAACTTTTTTCCTCCACGGCCTCGACTCCTCCGGCAACGGAACTAAAGGTCAGTACTTCGCCATACACTTCCCACAGATTAAACGCCCCGACTTCACCGGTGACCTTGACGAACGCCTTGAAGTATTTGAACGACTTACAGAGGGGCAAAACAACCTTACTCTTATCGGCTCCAGCTTCGGCGGGCTGATGGCAGCCTGTTTTGCCATAAAACATTCGACCCGGGTTAAACAACTGGTGCTCCTCGCCCCGGCGCTCAACTACTTCTACACCCCTCCTGCGGAAAAGCTGGCCATTGCCACCCTCGCGGTAATCGGAACACATGATGTCATCACCCCGCCAGCACTCACCGCGCCACTGGCCGAACAGAGCTTCAGCAACCTTGATCTGCAGCTTGTGGACGATGACCATCTTCTCCATCACACCTTTCAGCAACTGGAATGGGAAAAGATTCTTGGCAAATAAGCTCTATCCGAGCAACAGAGAATCCGTGGCCAGCTCCTCGCCCTGAGCATGATAAAACTGCTCCAGCAGATCCTTCACGGTCAGCCCCGCCTTTTTCTCACCACTGAGATCAAGCAGAATCCGCCCCTGGTGGAGCATGATCAGTCGATTTCCAAAGGTGATGGCGTGGTTCATGTTGTGAGTAATCATCAGTGTCGTCAGCTTCTGCCCCTCCACAATCTCCTTCGTCAGACCAAGAATCTGTTCGGCCGTTTTGGGATCAAGCGCTGCGATATGCTCATCAAGCAACAGTACCTTTGGCCGCACCGCCGTAGCCATCAACATGGTGAGCGCCTGTCGCTGGCCACCGGAGAGCAGCCCGACCTTGTCGAGCAACCGATCCTCCAGTCCGAGCTGCAGTCTGGACAGCTCCTCACGAAAGCGTATGCGGTCCGCAGCTTTTACGCCCCGCCCCAATCCTCTCCTCTTCCCCCTCAACGAGGCAAGGGCGAGATTTTGCTCAATGGTTGCCGCCGGACAGGTACCAAGCAATGGATCTTGAAAAACCCGCGCTACCAGTGCCGCACGGCGGTATTCCGGCCAGCGGGTCACATCACTCCCGTCCACCTCAATCTTCCCGGAATCGGGGGAGAAGGTCCCCGCAATACCGTTTAAGAGAGTCGATTTTCCCGCACCGTTGGAACCAATTACAGTGACGAAATCCCCCTCTTCAAGGTGAAGGCTGATTTTGTTGAGGGCAAAAACCTCATTCACGCTGCCCTTATGAAAATATTTGACGATATCGGTCAGGGTAATCATCGCTGAAAGAGCCTCCTTTTCAGACTCGGAGTGATCATCGCCCCCACCACCAGCACGGAGGTGAGCAGATTGAGATCACTCGGATTGAAGAATGCAAGTCCAAGGGCAAAGCCGATGGCCAGTCGATAAAGGATCGAACCAAGAACTGCGGCCAGCAGAGCCCGCGCCAGAGTCCGGTCACCAAAGACCGTCTCCCCGACAATCACCGAGGCCAGCCCGGCCACGATGGTCCCCACCCCCATGCTCACATCTGCAGCACCCTGATGTTGCGCCACCAGCGCTCCGCTCAACGCCACCAGTGCATTGGAGAGACCGACCCCGAGAATGATAATAAAACTGGTGTTGACGCCGAGACTGCGGATCATCTGCGGATTGTCACCGGTGGCCAGCACCGCCTGCCCCAGTTCAGTCGTGAGGAACCAGATGAGCAGCAGCAGAACCACTGCGCTGACGCCGACAAAAACAATCAATTCCGGCCAGGGGCTGGGGAAACCAAGACTCCGCACCCCGTCAAAAACCGTCTGCCTGCCAAGCAGCGCCACATTCGGCCCGTCCATAATGCGGATATTGATTGAGTAGAGTGCAGTCATGGTGAGGATGGAAGCGAGCAAATGGAGAATGTGGAAGCGCGTAGTCAGTACCGCCGTTACCATTCCGGCGAGAAAACCGCCGCCCATCGCCAGCACCAGCGACAACCAGGGGTTCACCCCACTGGTGATTGCCACCGCAGAAATAGCCGCACCGAGGGGCAGGCTGCCATCCACCGTGAGGTCGGGAAAGTCGAGAATCCGAAAAGTAAGATAGACCCCGATGGCCATGATGCCGTAAACCAGCCCCTGCTGCAGGGCCGCGTAGAATGCGTAAATTGTCATCGTGTTGTGAGGAAAAAGTCGGAGATCCCGACGAGAGTATGTGAGAGAAACGCTGCAGGAAAGGCCACCAGCAATGCCTGTGGGTGGCCTTTTTTGTGCAAATTCTGTTTCGGGAACATCGAATATAAACGAAATACGAGCTGTTTCAAGGTACCCTTATTTATAGACCTTCGTTGCCCGATCCAGCATTTCCTGGGGAGGAGTGACGCCCATTGCCTGTGCCGATGGCAGGTTGATCCGCAACTCCAGTTTTTCCTGATATTCCACCGGCAAATCGCCAGGTTTCATCCCCTTGAGAATCTTTTCTGCCATCGCTCCGGCCTGCCGACCATGCTCATAGTAATCTATGCCGAGGGAGGCTGCCGAACCGCGTTTTACGGAATCCACATCCGCCGTAAAGAGCGGAAAATCGGCGTCCTGTGCCACTTTGACCAGCGCCTCAATGCCCGCAACGATGGTATTATCGGTGGCAACAAAAACCGCATCCACCCGACCGGCGAGACTATTGGCCGCCTGATAGACATCCGCAGTCTTGCTGGCAGTCGCCTCCACCACCTCAAAGCCCTCTTTATCCGCCAGCACCTTCAAATCTTTAAGAACCGCCTTTGAGTTGGTCTCACCGGGGTTATAAATATAACCGAGTTTTTTGAAGGGTCCCATAAATTCCCGGATCATCGCCAGCTGGAGATCAAGCGGAAGTCTGTCGGAGATTCCGGTGACCAGTTCTGGCGGATGGGCCACATCTTTGACCAGTCCCGCAACAACAGGATCAGTGATACCGGCAAAGAGCACGGGCCGCTTCATCTCCCGGGGTGCACGCTCCATCGCCTGCACACTGCTCTGAGCCGACGGAGTAGCAATGGCAACAATAAGATCCGCGTTTTCCCCCACCTGTTGACGACCGATCTGTCCAGAGGTCGCCATGTTGGCCTGGGCAACATGAACAATATAGTTCACATCCATCCCCTGCTCTTTCAGATAGTCCTGCAAACCCTGCCGGATTGCATCAAGTGACGGATGCTCGACAAACTGGTTGATGGAAAGAGTCTGACTCTTCGCCAAAACAGCACCGGCACTGCCGAGTATCATTCCCACAGCAAGCAGTGCCGCACAGATTTTCTGTTTCATAATATTTTTCACTCTCTTTTTTTGTACGGGTTCCCATTCAACTGCCTAAAAAAGACATGGGACCTCTGAAATAAAATTACGCGGTGTCCCGCGCCCGTCGCAAAGCGATGAATACAGTCAGTGAAGTGTCCCCGGCAACGGCGTCCACATGAAATTTTTTCTGCACTGCCGCCACCAGCGAAGGCTCTGCGCAGCGCAGAAAAGGGTTGGTGCGCCGCTCAACTCCAAGGGTAGAGGGGGCTGTGGATTTCCCTTCCTCACGCAGTTTTGTCACCTCGTGCAGCCGCCTTTGCAACGCAGCATTGCCGCTGTCGATGGCGGCGGCAAACTGCAGATTTTTCAAGGTGTATTCATGACCGAAGCAGACCAGTGTGGCATCATCAAGTGGTGCGAACTTCTCCAGAGAGCCCTTCATCTGCTGTGCGTCACCCCCAAAAAGTCGGCCGCATCCGCCCCCAAAGAGGGTATCTCCGGTGAAGAGATAATTATCAAAGAGGTAACAGATACCACCCTGTGTATGCCCGGGAGTGTAGAATAACTGAACTTTACAATCGCAAAAACTCACACTGTCACCCTCTTCCAACCCCTTTTCTGCTCCAGGAATGAGGGGGAGATCTAAAGTGTGGCAGAAAACTTCCGCCTGCGGCCAGCGTCTTTTCAACTCGAAAATCCCTTCCACATGGTCGTTATGGTGATGGGTGCAGAAGATATGGGTCAGGGTCGCACCAAGCCTGTCAAGTTCCCGCAGTACCGGTCCGTCATCAGAGGGGTCAACCACCGCGGCCTCACCACTCTCTTCGCAAAAAAGCAGCCATGCATAATTATCAGAAAAACAGGGAACAGACAGAACTTTCATTATTTTTCCCTTGCAAAACGCCAGAATTCCGGGGTCAGCATGACCAGAAAAGGGATAAGTTCGAGGCGACCGGCAAGCATGTCTATCGTGAAGATCACCTTCGTGGAAACGTGCAGATTGCCAAAGCTGCCCATGGGTCCGATATCCCCAAAACCTGGCCCCACATTGCCGATAGTGGCAAGGGTGCCGACAAAGCCGATGGCAAAGTCTCGTTCAATCATACTGCAGAGAAGACCAGAGAACAGCACCAAAATGAGATAAAAGAGGATAAAACTGAACATCTGCCGACGAATATCCCTGGAAACAGCGGTGCGATCAATCTTCACAGGCAGCACCGCATGCGGATGTATCAGCAGGGCGATCTCCCGCTTCAGCGAGCGCCAGATAAAGAGAATCCGTACCACCTTCACACCACCACCAGCCGATCCGGCACAACCACCGATAAACATCATGCCCAGGAGCACAGCCTGCGCCGGGATCTGCCAGAGGGCGAAGTCAGCAGAAGAAAAACCGGCAGTAGTGAGAATGGAGACCACTTGAAAGGCAGCGTCGCGCAGGGCATCATTGATTGAATCGTAATTCTCTTCAAGCAGCAACGCGGTGAGCAGTACCACGGAGACAACAATCACTCCGAGATAAAGACGCAGCTCCTCACTGCGCAGTACCATCCGTGGTCGACGGCGGAAAAGGAGCTGGTACTGCATGGCGAAGTTGGCACCGGCCAGCACCATAAAAGCAGTAATTATCCAGGTGACGGCATTGTTGTTGTAACCGTAGATAGAGAGCGGATTGGGCGAAAAACCACCGGCGGCAAGGGTGGTCAGCGAATTGCAAAGCGCATCATAGAAAGGAAGACCGGCCCCCATGAGTGCTCCAATCTCCATGAGGGTAAGCAGCAGGTAGACAAGCCACAATCCCTTGGCAGTGTGGGCGATGCGCGGTGTCATCTTCTCCTCAGTGGGGCCAGGTGCCTCAGCAAAAAAGATCTTGCGCCCCGCCACTCCAAACTGCGGCAGCACGGCCACAAAAAGAACGATGATCCCCAGTCCTCCAAGCCACTGGGTGAGACTCCGCCAAAAGTAAAACGCGCGCGGGTAGAGGCTGAAATCGGTGAGGATGGTGGCACCGGTCGTGGTCAGTCCGGAGGCGGATTCAAAGAGCGCATCCACCGGCGAGAGGCCAAAAAAGAGGTACGGCAGGCCCCCCACCACGGATGCTGCCCACCAGGTAATGGTGACAATAAACAGTCCCTCGGTCCGTTTAACATCATCGAAATCTCTCTCACTGCGACCCCAGCACCGGCAGATGAAACCAGTCCCGGCGCTGATGGCGGCAGCAAGAATAAAAGGGAGAGACTCGTTGAATTCGCTGTCGGCAAGAGCAAAGAGCGCCGGCAGGAGCATGACCACGCCATAGGCGAGGAGGATGACACTGAGTGCGCTGGCGATACGTTTAAGGTTCATGGCGATTTATCAGGTAAAGAAGAACTTGCGAACCTTCTCGGAATCTTCTTTCATGGTGAAGATCTCCAGCTGGTCCCCCGAATTGAGGATAGTTTTTCCATCAGGAACAATCAACTCCCGATCATGCAGGATGGTTCCCACCACCGCCCGGGCAGGCAGTTTGATATTTTTGAGCGCTGCCGACTTATATCCCTCCGGCAGGGTAAGCCGCAGCACCTCACCACTGTCACCCTCCAGAACTGCCACCACATTCACATCATGGGCGTGCACACAGTTAAGCACCTCAGTGAGCGCAGAGGCTTTCGGAGAAACCACGACATCAATTCCCACATGCTCAAAGACGCGATAGTTTTGCATGGTTTCAGCGCGGGTGATGATCCTCCGGCTGCCGAGCTGCTTGACCAGCAGGGAGCAAAGAAGATTTTTTTCATCGTTGTTGGTGATGCAGATACAGGCATCAGCTTTGGCAATGGATTCACTCTCAAGCAAATCCAGATCGGTGCCGTCTCCGTTGAGCACAAGGGTGGTCTTTAACGTATCTGCGAGCATATCACAGCGTTTGGCGTTCACCTCAATGAGTTTAACCTTTACCCCGATAACCTCAAGGCGCTGGGCAAGCATGAACCCAACTTCCCCACCGCCGATGATAGAAACCCGCTTCACCTCGTTGCGACTGTGGAAAAATCGCGCGGCAAGGTCGTCCAGCGCTTCGCTCTGGCCAAGAAAGAAGACCTTGTCCTCCTTCTCAATCACTGTCCGCCCATCTGGAATAAAGAGTTTCCCCGCGCGCATGATGCCGCCGATCAAAACCCCTTTCGGGAAATCGCACTCCAAAATCATCTTGCCCGCCATTTTTGACTCCTCCCAGATCCGATATTCAAAGAGCCGTGCGCGGCCGCCAGCGAGGTACTCAACATCGAGGGCATGAGGGACAGAAAGAATGCGGAAGATATCCTGCACGAGAAGCTGTTCCGGCCAGATCACCGAGTCGAGGTCATAACGGGTACGGTACTGGCTGCGGGCACTGCTGGAAAAGTTGTGATTGAGATCAGCTTTGGACAGGAAACAAATGGTCTCAATATCACCGAGTTTTTTCAGAGTCCAGCAGGCAACAATGTTGGCTTCATCCAGTCCGCTGCAGGCAATAAAGAGTTGCTTTTTCCCGGCATCAATCTCCTCAAGCAGTCCGATATCTCCAGCGCTCCCCTGGATGATGCTCACATCAAGGTCTGTGAAGCGCTCTCCGGGTGACATTTCACAGAGCAGAGTAACATTGTGCTTCTGGTGAAGACGGGAGGCGAGCAGAAAAGCTACTTCAGTAGCACCATAAATAAGCAAATCCATTTTTTTCTCTATCTTTATAGGGGATCCGAATGGGGATGGGCTGGAGACACCTGATAACGAGTTCCGAAAACAGGGGAGATACTACCACCAAACAGCCAGCAACAAAAGAAAACGCAGAAGAAGCACAGAAGAAGAGGCTCGGCTGGCTTCCAGTAAAGGATTCTTTTGCGATGAACCCGCCGGAAACAGGCAGGCAC
>Ga0172378_10000392_pt1 | contig 38094 bp, 24 predicted proteins | sample GrowelOW332metaG_FD_119755 | JGI IMG/M metagenome (GOLD analysis project Ga0172378, IMG submission 119755) | Groundwater microbial communities from an aquifer near a municipal landfill in Southern Ontario, Canada - Pumphouse #3_1 metaG | ecosystem: Environmental > Aquatic > Deep subsurface >...
CGATATGCAGCTATCACTCGTTTAGATAATACGGCTTTAATCGATTTCCTAAATGAAGGACTGTTCCAGTTAAAGCTACGTAAAATAGATGAAAAGATTAATAATAAATGGTTTAATGACATAGACAATAAAACATCGATTAAAGATTTATACCTGCATTGGAGTACTAGTATTTTACTCTTTGCACTTCTCGCTTTATTAGTTTCACTCTTTGCCAAAGCTATTAGAGAGTATAGACGCAAATTATCTTATACAAGATATGTACGAATGGTAATTGAGAACGTACCCTTTTCTATGATTATACAAGATGTTACGCATGTACTCGATAATCCATTTGCTGGAGAGATGATTTACGTTAGTCGGCGTTATCGTGAGCTCTATAATCCCTATTCTGTAGAGGAGCGTATGACCTATATGACGCCTGCAACTATTGACCAATTAAAGGAAGACTATGAAGCCGTAGTTAAAGGGCTGCAACCTTTTAAACGCTATCGCTGTGTTGAATTAGTAGATGGACGTAAGTTTCATCTTATGATTTATATGGAATTGATACCTTTCCAAAAGAAGTATTATATACTTACTACTTCGCTAGATGTGCACGAAATTATACTTGCACAAGAAAAAGCAAAACAGGCCGATAGAGCGAAATATGATTTCCTATTGTCTATTAGTCATCAAGTACGTACCCCTTTAAATAGTATTTTAGGCTTTAGTCAGTTGCTCCCTGAACTGGAAGATCCAGTAGAACGAGAAGAATATCTAAAAATTATATCCGAGAAAAATCAAGAGTTGTCAAAATTACTTACCGATATCTTGTTACTCTCTAAAATCGAATCGGTCTCCTTTAGAGGTTTGCGAGAACGATTAGATATTTCCGCTTTTTTAGAGGAGCGTAAAGCTTTTTTCTCCAAAGATATAGCAGCCAATCCAAACATTGATTTCCAAGTAGATAAGCTATATGAATATGCCTATAGTAAGATTTATGGCCCACTTCTACAACATGTTGTGGATAATTTCCTATCCAACGCCATTAAGAATACAACCACTGGCTTTATTCGTCTTGGATACATCTATTACCATGGAGAATCCATCATCTATTGTCATGACTCCGGTTGTGGTATGGCCCGCGAAGATTTATCGACTATTTTTGATCGTTTTGAGAAAATAGATGTTTTAGCAAAGGGTACAGGCCTAGGTTTAACCATTTGTAAAACGGTTGCAAAATTAGAAGATGCTAAAATTGGAGTAGTCTCCACATTGGGCGTTGGCTCTTTATTCTGGTTTAGTAAGAAAGAGCCCTATCGTGGTGAGCGCGATAAGAAAGTAGATGCCACTGCTATTCAACAACTATTGGATAAACGTTGGGGTGGTATTTGGTTTGAGAAAGGTGCCGATGGAGATATGAACTTAAAAGATGGAAGGGAGGATGAAGTATGAAATGTCAACGAATAAATAGAATGAAGTATATTGCTTTATGGATGGTGTTATGCTTGGTCCCTTTAAGTGTTTGGTCGCAAGCGTCTACAACACCTCATCGAACCGACTCACTTGTGGTTATGGGTGCATACAATGATTTTCCCCCATATAGTTTTCTTAATGAGGAGGGAGAACCCGATGGTTTTCAAATAGAATTAGCCCGTGCTGTTATGGATAAGCTGGGGCTAAAAATAGTGTTTAACCTAGCAGATAAAACCACCTTATCGCAACAATTCAAACAAAGCAAATTAGATGTTTTGTTAGCAGTAGATGGCGATTATCCATCCAAGAGATATAGTAGTAGTTTTACCTGTTCTTATGCAAATGTGGTGTTGGTTTCTAGCTCCACACATCCTATTGCTGCACTAGCCGATTTGAAAGGTATGCGGTTGGCAATAGCCACTTCGGCAGGTACTGTGGCACCTACTAGTGAATTAGACCGGTTAGATGTAAAATATGCTACCGAAAAAAATGGCGATTGCTTTTCTAAGCTTTTTGCAGACCAATATGATGCTGTGTTTTGTTTCCGCGAACAATATAATTATTACAGCGATAAACTAGACGCAGACTCTACATTAAACATCGTTTCGCTCAACTTAAATCAACTCTCTCTACGGATGATGAGTCATTCTGAGTCGGACAAGCTGATAGCTGCCATAAACAAAACTCTTTTTGAGTTAAAAGAGGATGGTCTCTACGACCGCTTACAGCACAAATGGTTAAGTTTTTCTGCTGACAAAGAGGACTATATGTCTGTAACAAGTTCTTTTCTCTTTGTTTTGCTTATTGTTGTTGTTTTGTTATTGATCAGTTATTTCACGTTGCGTCGAATGGATAAAGAGCGGGAGCAGCGTACTTTCTTTAATAATTTCTTTGAGCTTATCCTCAATAAGATTCCCTATCCTATCTATATAAAAGATTTAGATCTAGATTTAGAAGACCAATATATTTTCTGGAATGAGGTGAGTCGTACTAGTCTGGGACTAGGAACCAACCAAGCTCCGATATATGTGGCAAACGTGAACAAGATGGGTAGTACCACTAAGAGTGACCAAAAAGTGTACGACAGTGGTGTGCCTTATGAACAGATGGAGCATTTAACCCTGCTCAATGGTCGTGAATATGAGACGAAAGTACACAAACAATTGGTCTTAGACGGCAGAAAGAAATATATTCTTGTAGTTCGTTTTATTGTTAACGATTTGGTAGAAGCACGAGCTATAGCCGAGCAGTCTGAACGTTTGAAATCGGTCTTTCTAACCCATATGAGTCATGATATACGTACTCCTTTAAATGCAATAATTGGGTTTACCCAGGAGTTGGTAACTACCACAGATCCTGCGGAGATAAAAGAGTATTTATCCTATATCAATAGTAATAGTGAGCTTTTACTTAAGTTGATTGGTGATATTGTAGATTTCTCTTCTCTTCAGACCACCGGATTAGAGGCAGTTCCTACATGGTTAAACATTAATTCTATAGTAGATGAATTAGAGAAAACCTATATCAATAGATTACAGAGCTTAAAGAAAGATGTGCGTTTGATAGTGGACAATCCATACCAATCGTGCGAGTGCTATTTTGATAAACATCGTTTGATGCAGGTGCTGAATAATCTAGTTAATAATGCTATTGATTATACTAGCTACGGCTCTATTCGTATTGGTATCTCTATGAGCCTTAATCGCATGTTTCTGTATGTAAAAGATACCGGCAAAGGAATTGCACCAGAGGAACTCGACAAATTGTTATCTCGTCTTCATAGTAATCTTGAAAATGTAGAAGAAGCTACCGACTTAGGTCTCTCCATCTGTAAGTATATTATAGAGAATAAGGGGGGTACCATAGGAGCTGTATCTGAAGAGGGCAAAGGTTCTATCTTCTGGGTATCGGTCAATTGTGAGGTGCGTAATCTAACGGAAAAACGACTCTATGATTGGACAGAGATTAAATCGACCCATCGTATGATTGAGTATAAACGCTTTGATGTTTAACCCATAGGAGGTGGTATGCTTGCTGCCACCTTTATTGATAGATGGTATAGAACCGATAGGCGTTTTGCTGATAAGAGGTTATTGGAGGTATGCTAGCTGCCCCTTCTTATTGGGGTAGATGGTGTATAGCCGATAGGCAGCTTAGCCCTATTTCCTTTTAATATGCAAACCAATACTCTCAATACCTTTTACTTTTTCATCTCCCATGCAATGCCAAATGCGGTATTCTGTATGCGGAGTATAGTGGTTATATAGGAGTAGTGCACTTTGTTTGTAGATGTTACCTGCTCCCTTCCAGGTGCCCTGTTCATTTGTGATAGGGTAATTAAATGTATCTATACGTGTCACCTGATTATTTGTTCTACATTCCATGCAGAGCAGGAGTGATGTATATGCATATTTTGTGGTGTTTCTAACCTCTAGAAGCACTTGTTTATTGCTTATTGAATCGTTCACTATAGGTTTAAAAACAAGTGTATCCCCCCTTTCCCATCCATTAAGATTAACAGATAAAAAGGAGTGAAACAATGTACTTGGTAGGCAAGCACTTACTAGTATTAGTAGTGTGCTTGCCATCATATATTTTTTAATTCTTGTCATTAGAGTATGCAATAGAACTATTCAGCAGGCGTTTCCTTAGGCTTATTTGTCCGGTTATTCCTTCTTCTTGGGTTTCTATTTGTTTTCTTTGCATCATTGGCAGGAGCTTCTTTATTCTCGACCTTTTTGGTATTATTTACCTCTTTCTTTGCTCTTTTAGCTGCCTCCGGTTTTGTTCTTTCGGGTTTATTTCGTTGCTCTTTTCTAACTGTATCTTTTTTAGCCCCGTCATTCTTGCCCGATGGACTATTTGTTCTTGTAGGCGTTGGTCTATTGTTACCACCTGCTTTATTGTCGTTAGGTGCTATTCTTTTTCTTCTTTTGTTGTTTCGTTTTGGTTGTTCCTGATTTTTCTTGTCGAAACGAGTTAGACTGTCTTGGTTAAGAATTCCCGATTCGGTCTCGGATTTTTTGTCCACCTCTTCGAGTGAGAGTCTTTCAGGTTTTTCCCCTTTTCTATTCATGTTGATAATCTCGAAAGCTCTTCTGCCGCTGATAGCAACCAGATTAGCTGCAAAGTTTTTATCGCTGGAATAGGTTATTTCATTTTTCAGGATATCTGCTTTAAAGAAGTAGAAAGTACCATCTATTGTCTCTAGTTTAATCTCTCTTGATGGTAAGCGTTTCTGTGCCTCCACATATTCATCTACCTCATAGTTCAGACAACATTTCAGTTTAGCACATTGTCCTGCAAGTTTCTGTGGATTTAGTGAGATATCTTGTATACGTGCTGCATTGGTAGAAACAGAAACAAAATTTGTCATCCACGAAGCGCAGCAGAGCTCTCTACCGCAAGGTCCAATACCACCAATTCGTCCAGCCTCTTGTCGTGCACCAATCTGTTTCATCTCTATACGTACTCTAAACGCATCCGCAAGCACTTTGATTAAACGTCTAAAGTCCACCCTTTCGTCGGCAATATAGTAGAAGATAGCTTTATTGCCATCCCCTTGGTATTCCACGTCGCCAATTTTCATTTTTAGATCTAAGTCTTCCGCAATTTTACGTGCACGAATCATTGTTTCGTGTTCTTTTGCTTTGGCCTCATTATATTTATCAATGTCGATAGGTTTGACCTTTCTGTAGACACGTTTTATTTCAGAGTCGGCTCTAAAACGTATTTTTTTCATTTGCAGGCGCACCAATTTACCGGTAAGTGTAACCGTTCCTACATCGTGTCCAGGTGAAGATTCAACCGCCACCACATCTCCTTTTACAAGCTCTAGGTTATTGCTGTTTCTATAATATCCCTTGCGTGTATTTTTAAATTGCACCTCAATCAAATCCTCCTCTTTGCCATTTTCTGGTATATCCGCCAGCCAATCATAGACATTCAGTTTATTATTTTGTCGGGAGCAACCTTTAGCGCAAAGTTGTTTTTTTTGTTTATATTCTATATTACTCATATTATTCTATTTATACCGTTATCTTTTCAGAAGCATTATCATTTTCATAGAGAAATCGAAGAAAACCATTTTAGGGTTTACGTTTTGTTCAATATGTTGTTGTGCTTCACTTAGTTCGGTCATTATATCGACCACATTTTTCTCATTGATAAAAGGGGAGAATCGCGTAGAGAACTCTTTTTCTCTAGCCGTAAGATAATTCATTTCTTCCTGATGAAAATTATAGACAAAATTTTCTCGAATCATCTGTTGTGCATATTCTAAAAAGGCTTTTTGTCGTTCCCGTCCTATGCCTGCCAATTTAAAGCTCCAAGCATGCATCTCTTTTAGTTTTCGAAGATAAGACATTCTCATGAGCTCCACAAAGAGTTCAAAATAATACAATGTCTCTTCACTCACTTGCACTGCTTCTACCGCTTTGATGAAATTGCCATTGGCATTATGTGCAATATGTGTGGCCTCCTTTGGTGGAAGTGCAAATCGATTAATCAGTTCTGTGCTAATCGCTTCGTTCTCAATAGCAGGAATTTCAATACGTTGCGTCCTACTTATTATGGTAGGTAATAAAAGTCCAGGATTTTCTGAAACCAGTAAAAAGATGGTTTTTTGCGGTGGCTCTTCTAACAATTTCAACAATTTGTTGGCACACTCTGTCATCATCTTTTCTGGTAGCCAGATGATGGCTATTTTGTATCCGCCCTGGCTCGCAACATAGCTTAGCTTCTGTGCAATAATGTCACTCTCTTTGGTGTAGATGCGTAGTTGTTGGTTCTCTGCACCAATCTCTTTGAGCCAAGTGGCATTATTAAAATAGGTAGAGTGGAGCAGCATTTTTCTCCATTCCTCTAAGCAATCGCTAGAGAGTGTTTCTTTACTTTTCTTTTTAAATACCGGAAAGATAAAATGTAGATCGGGGTGTATCAGTTTAGAGAATTTTACACACGATGGGCATACGCCACAAGCATCTTTTTCTCCCTTATTAGTGCATAATAAGTAGCGAGCATAAGCCAAAGCAAGCGCCATTTTTCCTACTCCTTCTTTTCCGCAAAAGAGCTGCGCATGTGCCATACGGTTATTATTAATCTCTTGGATTAAACTTTTCTTAATGGCATTCTGACCTATTACATCTGAAAAAAACATGTTTTTATCTTTTCTTTTTTATAAATTAAGCTACTAATAATCAAGGCTCTTTTGCAAAAATAAGAAAAAAGCGTGCTATTATGGCATATATTTCAATTAACTTCTTTCTTTCTTGACCGATGAATAGATCTAAGTTCGTCTGCTCATTTGTAATTAGCCCATAAAAAAGTAGCTTCTCTATTCTTACGCTTTACGTAGGTTGTTGTAATACGTATCCAATAAATATTTTGCAGCAACAAACGAAGTCTTTGAGCCATTGAGCACCATGTTTTCGTTTTCCGCTAATAGACTGTTGATTGCTTTATCGTTGTAGAAACTCTCTTTTAGCTGTTGATTAATGGTTTCGTACATCCAATATTTAGCCTGTTCGTTTCGTTTGTGGTCAAAATAGCCATTCTTTTTTACGAAATCGATGTATTGGTCAATCATGGTCCAGATCTCTGCAATGCCCAGTCCATAGAAGCCCGAATAGGTAAGCACCTGTGGTTCCCAATCCGATTCAGGTTTAGGAAAGAGATGCAGTGCATTTTTAAACTGCGTAGCTGCAAGGTTGGCTTTATCAATATTGTTTCCATCGGCCTTGTTGATAACAATACCGTCGGCCATCTCCATGATACCTCTTTTGATACCCTGTAACTCATCGCCAGTACCTGCTAGTTGAATCAGAAGAAAGAAATCGACCATAGAGTGACAAGCTGTTTCACTTTGTCCTACACCCACAGTCTCCACAAACACCTTGTCGTATCCCGCTGCTTCACATAAAATGATAGTCTCTCTTGTCTTTCGTGCTACACCTCCCAATGAGCCTGCTGTTGGGCTAGGTCGGATAAAAGAAGCAGGATGCACCGCCAATTTCTCCATTCGCGTTTTATCGCCTAATATACTTCCTTTCGATCGTTCACTACTTGGGTCAATGGCCAACACCGCTAGTTTGCCACCTTTCTCTAGCTCATGCAGTCCAAACACATCAATGGATGTACTCTTTCCAGCTCCTGGTACGCCACTAATACCTATTCGGATAGATTTACCGGAATAGGGTAAGCATTTTTCAATAACCTCTTGTGCCACCGCTTGATGCTCAGGTTTTACGCTCTCTATCAAAGTGATAGCGCGACTTAGAATTGTCACATTTCCTTTGATGATGTTTTCCACATAATCATTGACCGAGAGTTCTCTTTTAACCTTTCTCTTTCTCTTTTTTAGATAAGGGCTCACAGCAGCTGGTTGTTCGATACCTTTGTTAACTGTTAAACCTGTATATACTGTTTCATTTTCATGATGTTCCATAGTGTGATGATTTAATCGTTATTTGTCTAATAAGATGGACGCAATAGGATTTTGCGGATCGTTAGAGACTAATATAATTCGGTTGTATACCTTCGACTTTGATTTCTTAAGTAGTTTTCCGGAGACCTTAATCTTCAGCTTAGCCACTGTTCCCGGTAAGATTTCTTTGTGAGAAAGACTTACACTAATTGCTGGGTGAAAGAGTTGTATCTCTTTTATTTTCAGTGTCGATTTTCCTTGATTTGCAATGTAAACATTAAATTTCGTTTTCTTGTACGTGGGCAATCCCTTAATGCTAATATGTTTTGTAGAGAAATCAATCTTAGGTGCCATTTTACGTTGTTGCTCCGTAAGGTTAGAGAAGTTGGGTACTAATGTAGCTGCCACGTTTATCTCGTTCTCCTCTCCTACCTTATCTCCTGGGAATCGGGAGATGTAGATAGAGGTCTGTGTTAACCCATAGTGGTGTAGCTTGTCGGCTAGTAGTGTAAGTGTAAGCGTTGCTTTTTCGCCCGATTTAACTGTTTTAGCATCACTCTCTAGTTGTAAGAAGGGTGGGAGATGCATTAAAACAGGTTTGTAACTCTCACTCGATTGATTAACCACCTCCAATTGTATGGTCTTGTTTACCCCCTCTTGCGTGGTTTCAAACTCTAGGTTTCTGTTGTTCACTGCAAGATTACCAATTTTAAAGGGATGTGATTTAGAAAAGTCGAGCTGTTTGTAGCTCACATTGCCCAGTAGAGTGAGGTAGACGGGATAGTCGGATGTATTGGTGTAGATGCCAATTGACTTATTGAAATGGCCTAATGCCTTTGCATCGTAGGTAGCATTTACAATACCGGCCTCCCCTGGTGCGATTGGTGTTTGTGTCCAATTAGCGATAGTACATCCGCACGAAGAGGTCACATTAACGATAACCAATGCACTGTTGCCTGTGTTTTGAATAGAAAAAGAAGCCGTTGAAGGCGTTTTCCAAACGATATTTCCAAAGTCGTACTTTTTCTTATCGATTTTAAGTTTTGGTTGTGCCACTAGTGTGGATGATACCATTAAAAACAGCAGTGCTGTGAGTGTGTATATGCGTTTCATTCGTTGAATTCTTATCGTATCGTTAATAACTTCTACAAATTTACAGAATTTCTCCTAATAGCTCTACTATATTGCAGAATATTAACGAAGAAATCCTTTCTCTTTTGTTCTGTTCAATAGAATCGGTTTTAACCATGTGTTCAACACAAGCAGGTAAAAACACCTGTTTTTTTAGAAGCAAAACCCCCTTTTTGAAAAAACAGCTGTCTTTAGATCAAAAAGGAGCTGTATTTGGAGTAAAATACAGCTGTTTTTACCTCAAAAACTACCTATATATTCAGTCAATTACTACCTCTATTTTACAAAAAAAAGCCATCTTAGTAAGAGTATTACTAAGATGGCTTATAGGGTTTGGGCGATAAAAAAGGACTATGCCTCTTTCATGGATGCATTGATTGCTTCAATTTTTTTATACACTAAAGCTTGCTCTATTTTTAGTTGATCCACCTTCTTGGTGATTTCGTTAACAAGACTGTTTCCTTTTTTAGAAGTACTCGTTAAGAATCCTATATTGTTTTCGTAGGTGAGTATCTCATTTTTCATTCTATCGTAGATACGAACCAGTTTTTCTCGTTCTCTATATAGTGAGTTACTATCCTTCTCTTTTCCAATAGACGATTTGAAGTTATTCAAACGTTCGTTAGAAGAGTTGATATGTAAAGCTTCAAATAGATCGTCAACAAGTGAATGGAATTGTTTAAACAATTTATCTTTCTCTCTGTAAGGCACATGTCCAATATTGTTCCATTCTTTGATAATCTCTCTAACTCTTTTCTGATCCTCTTTTGCCACTGTTTTTTTGATGGTTTCTAGTTCAGCAATCAGTGCTTTTTTAGCGGTTGCGTTTTCTGCCTCTGCAGAGTGTTGGGTAGCATTAGCTGTATTTCTTTTTTCAAAGAAATAATCGCAAGCAGTAATGAAACGTTGCCAGATGCTTTCGGAGTGTTTTTTTGGTACAGGTCCAATTGTTCTCCACTCTTTTTGTAGAGCAGATAGTGTAGCAGATGTTTCTTTCCAATCTTCGCTATCTTTTAACGCTTCTGCTTGTTCACAGATAGCTGTTTTTTTCTGTAGATTAAGTGCAAATTGTTCTTTTTGTTGTTTAAAGAAGAGTCCTTTTTTACCGAAAAACATGTCGCAAGCAGCACGGAAACGTTCAAATATTTTTACATTTTCTTTACGAGGTGCGTAGCCTATACCTTTCCACTCCTGTTGCAATGCTATAATTTTTTTGGTAGCAGCGTCCCATTCGGAGAAATTGTGTAATTTCTCATAGTCGATATGCTCTATTGTTTCGCATAAAACTGTTTTTGCAGCTAGGTTCTTTGTTTCTTTCTCCTTTTTTACCTCAAAATAGTCTTGATGACGCCTGTTAATCTCGGTAGAGGCTTGTTTAAATCTCTTCCAGATACCTTCGCGTAACTCTTTGGGGATAGGACCAGCGTTTCTAAACTCAAGATGCAAGTTTTGCAGTTGATGGAATGCAGAGATAACATCTTCTGTTTCTAACAATTTCTCGGCAGCTTCGCAAAGACGCGTTTTGATTTCTAGATTCTTTCTTAAATCGTACTCTCTAAACTCATTGTTCAGTTTAAGCGTATCGTAATATTGTTCTATGTGTAATTGATAGTTCTTATAGAGTTCCGTAATTTTAGACTCCGGAATGAGCTTAGATTCTCTCCATTTTTGTTGCAATTCCTTTACCTCATGGTAGCAGTTATCCGCTTCCTCTGGGTTGTTTGTCAATGCTTTTAAACGGTCGATAATACCTAAACGAATGGCCAAGTTTGCCTCTTTCTGTTTCTCCAGCTCTTGGTGATAGGCCATTTTTTGTTCTTTAATGATGGCTAATAGACGTTTAAGCTCCTGCTCTCGTGCATCTGGTTGTGCAATAAAATCTTCTGCTACACCACCAGCGGCAATAAAGGCTGACTTTTCTTTGTCTTGTGCAGCTTTATGTAGCTTATAAAAAAGAGGTTTCAGTGCATCGACTTCTTGTTTTTTGCCTTTTGTAGAATCCTCAGAAAGGACTTTCAAACGAGCTAATACATCGTCAATCGTTTCCATCTTAGTTGGTTCGGTTGCGGTAGTAACAACTGTTGCGTCTGCTTTAGCTGGCTCGGTTGCCGTAACAACAACTGTTGCATCTGCCTTAGCTGGCTCAGTAGCTGTAGCAACAACAGTTGCATCTGCCTTAACCGCCTCGGTTGCTGCAACAGTAGTAGTTGCATCTGCTTTGACTGTATCGGTTGGTGCAACAGCAGCGTTTGCATCTACTGTGTCTGTTGAGTCAGTCTTAATCTCTTTTTCGTTTACAGTTTCGCCCTTTTGTGGTTGAATCATGTCTTGAGAATCCATCATTGTTATTCTTTTAATAGTTGTGGAATAGCTCCACCGTTAATTCGGGTACAAATTAATAAAATATTATTTGTATATGATACAAATACGTCTACTTTTTTTTATAAATACTAAATACGTAGCTCTTTAGCTTCTTTATGCGCCTAATAGTACTGTAATACCCATATATAAGAGCATGCCGATAATATCGTTTGTGATTGAGATAAAGGGTCCAGTAGCTATGGCAGGGTCAATTCTTAATTTTTCTAGTGTCATGGGGACTAATGTTCCAAAAATAGAGGCAAACATCACCACTGCAAATAGACTGATAGGTACCGAATAGGTTACCGTTGCAGCTGTGCCAAAACGGAACAGGTTGTAACCATATACAATCAAGGAGATGATAGCGGCATTAATCATAGCTACCAACGACTCTCTAAATACTTGTTTAGTGATATCTTTTGCTTCGAGTGTTTTGTTGGCTAGGCCTTGTACCACGATAGCAGAGGATTGTGTTCCTACGTTTCCTCCTGTTCCACCAATAAGTGGGATAAAGAGTGCCATCTCTGGGTGTGAGGCTAGTGTAGTGCCAAAGTTACCTAGGATAACCGAGTTACCTATTCCTCCTAGCATACCGATAATTAACCAAGGCAACCGCGCACTGGTTTGTTGAAAAATACTATCGGTGGTTTCTATATCTTTTGATAGTCCAGATGCCAATTGATAGTCGCGCTCTGCTTGTTCACGCACCTCATCCATTGCATCATCTACTGTGATGCGTCCTAATAACCGACCAATACTATCTACTACTGGCACTGCTACTAAGTCGTATTTCTCAATAATCTGCACCACCTCATCAATAGGAGTATCAACATGTACTGCTATTGGGTCTTTTTTCATCACATGCTTCACCTTAGAGGCAGAAGGGTTGGTAATCATCTTCTTTAATGGGAAAACGCCTTTTAATCGTTCCACATCATCAACAATATAGACATAATAAATCTCGTCCATATCTTCGGCCTGTTGACGCATCTGTATCAAACATTCCGGCATACTCCAGTTCTCGTTTACGACAACCATTTCGGTACCCATGATACCACCGGCAACATCCTCGTCATATTTTAACAAGTCGACAATATCGCCAGCTTGTTCTAGATCTTCAATATGCGAGAGAATCTCCTCTTTTTTATCATCGTCCATGTCGCGGATAATCTCCACGGCATCATCGGTGTCCATATAATCGAAGAAACGTTTAGCAATAATTTCAGAGGGGATAAGATGTAAGAATTCATTACGAATATCCTCATCCATCGCCACTAAAACATCGGCTGCTGTTTCATCGTCTAGTAAGATATATACAAAACGAGCTTGTTCTGGTTTTAATTCGTTACACAACTCTGCAATATCTGCATGGTGTAAGTCGCTTAATAGCTCTTTAACCTTGTTGGTTTCTTTCTGCTCTATTAAGTTTTTTATTGTGTTAAGTAGTTCCTCTTCCATCTCTTCGTGCTTTTTGGAATGATTACTCTTTTTTTTGCTCACTCGGTAAGAGTGGGGTTGGCTGCTTGTTTAGCTAATTCTTCTGCTACCTGATTGGTCATGGTTACAAATTCTGCTACCGACAATTGTTCTGGACGTTTGGTAAAGAATGGATCGGCATAGATAGCACAGTCTTTCCCCAATAAAGGTTTAAGTGAATTACGTAGTGTCTTTCTGCGTTGGTTGAACGTGGTTTTGATAACCGTCTTAAACAATTTCTCATCGCATCCTAAGGTGGTTACATCGTTACGGGTCATACGTATCACTGCACTCTTTACCTTCGGAGGAGGGTTGAACACCGTTTCTGAAACGGTAAAGAGGTATTCTATTTTAAACCAAGCTTGTAGAAGTACACTTAAGATACCATAACTCTTTTTGCCCGGAGCAGATGCGATACGTTCGGCCACCTCTTTTTGAATCATACCCGTGCAACAAGGAATTTGGTCCTTGTTCTCGAGCACTTTAAAAAAGATCTGACTCGAGATGTTATAGGGATAGTTGCCTGTTAACACAAATGGTTTGCCCTCAAAAAGGGTAGATACATCCATGGCTAGGAAGTCGCCCTCTATAATATGGTTCTCCAATTGTTCATAATGCTCTTTTAGATAAGCAACCGATTCGCGGTCTAACTCTACTACATCTAATGGTCGCTCTTTTCGGAGCAAGAATTGTGTAAGTACTCCCATACCAGGACCTACCTCTAGAACGGGTAGCTCAGGATAGATGTCAACAGTGTTGGCAATGTCTTGGGCTATTTGTAAATCTTTCAGGAAGTGTTGTCCTAAGCTCTTTTTGGGTCTTACTTTATTCATTATTTTCTTTTTTAGCTAAATAGTATGTGCTTTACTACAGATACTGTTATATTTGCAGTTCGCAAAGGTATGAAATATAAGAATATAGTAGCTTGAAAAAGATAATTAAAACAGTTTTGGAGGTCATTTTTCCGCTTATTTTAGGTGGTTTGATATTATTGTGGGTCTATCGCGATTTCGATTTCTCCAAATTAAAGGATGTAGCATTAGAAAAGATGAACTATGGATGGATGGTAGCCACCCTTTTCTTTGGTGTAACCAGTCATGTGATTAGAGGCATGCGATGGCAACTTGCTTTAGAGCCATTGGATATGTACCCCAAGCGGCGTAACTGTATTTATGCCATTTTTATATCGTATGCCGCGAGCATTGCTATCCCACGTGTGGGGGAGGTGTCAAGATGTGGTATCCTTAAAAAACAAGACCAAATACCCTTTGCCAAGTCGCTTGGAACAGTAGTGACTGAGCGCATGATTGATATGTTGATGGTGGGGATACTGGCCTTTGTGGCTCTGCTCTGGCAAGAGGAGGTTTTTAGAACCTTTTTTTTAGAAACGGGAACAAAACTTGAATCGATACAGGGCATTTTTCATTCTGTTGATTTTTATATTGTGATAGCCTCTGTTGTGGGCGTGTTGATTTTGTTGTATCGCTTGCTAAAAACACTCTCTTTCTTTGAAAAAGTGAAGGGCATTGCTTTAAACATATGGCTTGGTGTGAAGTCGCTTAAAGATATTCCTCAACCTAAATTATTTATTTTCTATACGCTACTCATTTGGATTTGCTATTTTTTGCAGTTCTATTTAAGCTTTTTCTGCTTTGCATTTACCGCTCAGCTAGGGCTAGAATCTGCTTTAGTGCTGTTTGTGGTGGGAAGCATCGCCGTAGTGGTGCCTACTCCCAATGGTGCGGGTCCGTGGCATTATGCCATCATCTCTATGATGGTGTTTTATGGAGTGGAAAAAGGGGATGCTGGAATTTTTGCCATTATCGTGCATGGTATTCAAACTTTTTTGATAATTTTGTTGGGAGTATATGGATTAATTGCATTAACGTTCTCAAATAAAATAAAGAAGATATGAAAACAATTCAATCGCTAGAACCACAAAACTTGTGGAAAAACTTTCATGCTTTGACGCTAGTTCCTCGCCCTTCAGGCTTGCTACAGCCTATTCAGCAGTTCTTAACACAGTTTGCAACCGACTTAAAGTTAGAAAACTTTATTGACGAAATAGGCAATGTGATTGTGCGTAAGCCCGCTTCTGCAGGAATGGAGAATAGAAAAATTGTAACGCTACAGGCACATATGGACATGGTGCCACAAAAAAATAATGACAAAGAGCATGATTTCCAGAAAGACCCTATTCAAACGGTTATTGATGGAGATTGGGTTCGTGCCGATGGCACTACACTAGGTGCCGATGATGGTATGGGTGTGGCTGCTATGATGTGTGTGTTAGAAGATGACACCCTTAAACATGGTCCTATTGAAGCTATCTTTACGTGTGATGAAGAGACCCATATGGTGGGTGCTTTTGCCATTAAGGCGGAGACTATTACAGGTGAGATTCTGTTGAACCTCGATTCTGAAGATGAGGGTGAGTTATATATTGGTTGTGCTGGTGGATCCGATTTAACGGCTACACTTCACTACAAAGAGATAGAACCAGAGAAAGAGGATATTGCACTCAAAATAAATCTAAAAGGTTTACGAGGTGGACACTCTGGACTAGAAATCAATCAAGGCAGAGCTAATGCAAATAAACTATTGGTTCGTTTCTTAAGAGAGGCTGTAGCTTCTTACGAAGCGCGTCTTGTTTCGTGGGTAGGTGGAAATATGAGAAACGCTATTCCTCGTGAGGCAACCGCTGTTCTTACTATTCCAGCAGAAAACGAAGCAGAGCTGATTGATTTAGTGGCTTACTGTGAGAAACTCTTTAACGAAGAGTTTAAAGGTATTGAAACACCAGTTTCATTTACCGCTGAACGTGTTGAACTACCTGCTGGTCAAGTACCTGCTGAGATTCAAGATAATTTGATTGATGCTATTTTTGCTTGCAGAAATGGTGTACTTAGAAACATAACGGATATTCCAGATACCGTAGAGACCTCTTCTAACTTAGGTATTGTGGAGATTGGTGCTGGTAAGGCTATGGCTACTATCTTGGTACGTAGTTCTTGCGACTCTATGAAAGAGTATCTTACTACTAGTTTAGAATGTTGTTTCTCTATGGCTGGAATGAAGATTGAAATCTCTGGTAGCTATTCAGGATGGCAACCTAATGTAGAATCTCCTATCTTGCATGCCATGAAGGATTCTTATAAGAAACAATTTGGTGTAGAGCCTGCTGTAAAAGTGATTCATGCAGGTCTAGAATGTGGTATCATTGGTGCTATCAAACCTGGAATGGATATGATTTCGTTTGGTCCAACACTTCGCTCTCCTCATTCACCTGCAGAAAGAGTGTTTATCCCATCGGTAGATAAATTCTATAAATTCTTAGTCGCTACATTGGAGCAAACGCCCATAAAATAGTGGTATAAAAACAGCCCTATCTTAGGGGATGGATATAAACCTAGGGCAGCAAATTTAATATAACAATTTGCTGCCCTATTTTTGTTCTTTTTTTTTAGGGTCCTTGATCGATTATTGTTGCTTTATCCGTATCTTGCATCATTAAACTAACGTATTGGACTATGAGAAAGAAAATGGCTGTTGTATCGCTCGTTGTATGTTTGCAACTATTTCTGGGTAGTGCTGTGGCACAGACTTATCGAAAAATGTGGAAAAAAGTAGACCAGATGGATCAGAAAGATCGTCCTACTACTGCTTTACAACTCTCTCAAACTATTTTTAAGAAAGCTGTAAAACAGCACGATGTGCCTCAGATGATGAGCGCCTACTTGCATGCGATGTATTATCGTAATAAGGTGACACCCGATAGTTTCTATGTAGATGTGGATAAGTTAGAGCAATGGGTGGCCACCTCCGAGGATGCGGTGGAGTCGGCTTTGCTGCACGCTATGCTAGGGGAGATCTATTTCTCTTATCTACAGCAAAACTATTATAAACTATCGGATAGGTCTATTACTGCCTCCTCGTCAATAGATATGCAGACATGGAGCCGGTTCTTATTGGCGCAAAAGGGGGCGGACCATGTGGAAAAGGTGTTTTCTTTTCTGCCAGAACTCGCGACAGTTCAGCTAAAAGATTGTCCCGCTTTGGTTGTTGTGCCACCTGCTTTAACACAAGCCACACTGCTCGACTTTGTTGGAAACAGAATGGTCGATTTACTCCTTAACGTGTCGCTTACCTCTTACCAACTCTCGGATAGCTTTCCTATCTATGTTGGATTATTAAAACAGGAGACCTTTCTAACCACCGACTTTTTCTTGCTCTCTTCTGCTGATTATAGAACAGAACTGTTTCGTTGTATGCAGCGTCTGTTGCGCCATTATGCCTCACAGAATGATAAGGAGGCTTATATTACGTTAGAACTTAAACGTTTGCAGTTTATCCACGATGTGCTGGTGCGTAAAGATCGGCAGTTAAAGGAGGAAGCTGGTTCGGCTTATCAAGCGGAGCTGCGTCGACTTATCACAACCTATGCCGCTTCAGATGCTTCTCTCCCGGTGTATGCACAATGGGTGGAACTGTTAATGGATACGGATAAGGCAAAGGCGTTGCAGGTGACCAATCAATGTATCGCCAAGTACAAAGGGGCTAAGCAGATAGTGCTTCTTAAAAATCTGCAGAAGAAGATAGTACAACCCGTTTTAAACGTTTATATAACAAGTGCGTTGCCAGGAGATTCCCTGTTACTACGCGTGCGCTACAAATCGTTAGATAGGGTGAAGGTGACACTTCGAAAAGTACATCTAGCAGCTAATGATAAACATTTAGACTTTTCTAGTGCGCAACAAAAAGAGCAGCAGGAGTGGGTGCAGAAACATGCTACAGCCTATCGCGAGAGCTCCTTTACCTTGAGTGGAGCGACCGATGTGCGCAACGTAGATACCACATTTACCTTAGCTCCTCTACCCATTGGCATCTATGCGGTAACGGTAGATCCTTTGGTAAAGGGGGTAAAGCCCTCTTTTGATTTGTTACATGTGTCTAACTTAAAGATACTCTATACGGCTGGTGTGGATACGCTTTCTGAGGTAAGAGTGTTAGATGCTCGTACTGGACATCCCATTGAGGGCGCTACGGTGCATATTACTACCTCTCCTAATTTGAAAGCACGTGGAGAGGAGAAAACAGCGACAGTTGCTTCTTTTGTGTCGGACAAGGAGGGGCGTGTTGTTTATCCGAACGAACCGTTCACTCACCGTATTTATGCTGCTAAGGGGATGGATAATGCATTACCTTTTTTACGTGTCTATCGCTATCGTTATGGGCAAACCGAGGAGGAAAACCGTGTGGAGGAGCGGGCAACAATTTATACGGATCGTTCTATTTATCGTCCAGGTCAAGTGGTACATATTGCTGGATGGGCTTATCAACAAAGTGTAAAGGGCGAAAAAGTAGTGCCCAATAAAAGGATGCAGGTACGGATAAAAGACAGTAGCTATCAGCTATTAGCCACTCTGCAGGTAACCACCAATGATTTTGGGTCCTTCTCTGTGGATTATCCGTTACCAACGGTGATGCTTTCTGGAACGCATGTTATTGAAGTAAATGGTGCCTCGCAACGCTTCCGGGTGGAGGAGTATAAGCGTCCTACCTACCGTGTGGTGCTAGAGGAGCCAACGGAGAAATATGAAACGGGAGATACCGTTCTTATACATGGATGGGCCAAGCGCTTTTCTGGAGCGCCGTTACAGCAGGCTAAGGTGAAGGTGGAGATACAGTTGAATTCTTCTTACACGCAACGGGAACTGCCTATTCTTTTGGAGGTGGAAACCAATGAGGAGGGTGCTTTTTCTTTCCCAGTTACCATTCCTGCGGCAGCGGGGGCTTCTCTACAGAAATGGCCAAGCTATAGCACCATCCACCTGCAAGCTACTGTGGTAGATAGAAGGGGAGAGGTGCAACCATCCAATTTAGATCTACCCATCGGTAGGGCCGCTTTATCGGTCTCCTCCTCTTTGTCGGCTACTGTTTGTAAAGAACGATTGAAAGAGGAGTTGTTTCGGGTATACAATGCGAACCATCAACCGTTGGTTGTAAAGGGTACCTACCAGTTAGTGGCCTTTCCTGTATCCGATACTCCTTTTAGTTCAAACAGCTTATTAAACGATGCATTCGACCAGACGAAAGTCTCTTTTGTTTCGTTAGCTAAAAAAGAATACGATACCTTGTTACGCGAGAATCGAAAGGTGGGAGTGGCACAACCTTTTACCACCGATGCGCCCTTGGATCTATCGGCATGGAAAAAAATAGAGAGCGGTGCATATGGCTTACTGCTTTGTTTTACAGATGAGGCGGGAGAAGCGCATTACTATTCTGCCCGTTTCCTTCTCTATTCGCAATTGGATAGCAAAACGCCTGTTAAATGTAGGGGATGGTTTAAGGTGTTGCGAGCAGAGTACGATGCCACACATCCTGCTGCTTTGCTATTTGGAACGAGTGAAAACCAGGTGTATGTGATGTGCCGTGTGTATAGTGGAAAACGTCTTCTTACCACCTCCTCCTTCTATTTATCCAATACGGTGCAGCGTTTTGATTATCCACAGACCGATGAATCGGGTCAACCGATTAAAGTGGAGTTTGCTTTTGTTCGCGATGGTGAGCTATATCGTATGGATGCTTCTTTCTCCAAAAGTAAACGCTCCAAAGAATTAAAGCTGAAATGGAAGTCGTTTAGAGATTTATTGGAACCTGGACAACAGGAAACTTGGACATTACAGATAATGGGGATAAACCAGGAGGCACAAAAAGCGGAATTAATGGCTACTATGTACGATGCCTCGCTCGACCAATTGGCTTTTCATACATGGAACTTTACCTTAAATAGAATGGTGCCCTATTATCCTACGATTTGGAAATTTTCTGTAGGAGAAAATGCGCGTTTTTGGTTCCATTTCCCACTTCAGCTACAGGAGATGGAGCAGCATCTGCTGCGTTACCAAACGCCAAAGACTATTGATGAATATCCGTTTTTCTCAGCTTATAGACAACCTGGAAATGTTCGAATGATGGCTCGTGCGGGTGGAATACGTATCAAAGGGGCGGCTTCTTTATCGAATGAGGATATTGTGGCGAAGGAAGAAATGTCGCGTTTTTCACGCATTGAAGATGCTGCAGAGGAGGTGATTTCCACAACTGAAAATGGAGCGCAAAAACAATCGAAAACCGCCACCCCACCCCGTAGTAATTATGCAGAAACGGCTTTTTTCTATCCACATCTACGTACCGATAAAAAGGGGGAGGTAGAAATCTCCTTTACCCTGCCAGAGGCGTTGACTTCTTGGAAGGTAATGTTGCTTGCGCATACCCAAGAGATGGAGTATGGACAGTTGATAAGTAAGGTGGTAGCTAATAAAGCCTTTATGGTGTTACCTAATATACCGAGATATGTTCGTGCGGGCGATGAGGTGACTATCTCTTCGGCCATTATGAATCGTTCGTTGCTTGTACAAAAAGGGAAAATTCGTCTCGAACTGTTCGACCCTGCTACGGAGAAAGTGGTGTTGTGTCAGAAGAAATCTTTTGAGGTAAAGGTTGCTAAAACGGCAACGGTCGATTTTCAGTTTAAAGTAGATGGCGATCTATCGCTACTTGCGGTTCGCATAGTGGCAGAAACAAAGCAGGCTAGTGATGGGGAGCAACATTATCTGCCGGTGCTAAGTAGTAAACAGTGGATAACCGAAGCTGTTCCGTTCTCCTCTTATCAAAAGGGAGAAATCAGTATTGCTACCGATACACTCTTTAACCATGCCAGTCAAACGGCTACGAAACGTAGACTCTTGGTAGAGGTTACAGCGAATCCGCTTTGGAGTGCTTTGCAGGCACTACCTAGCTTGAGCACATCTACCACTAACGATGTGTTGTCCATAGCTGCAGCTTATTATGCTAATACGTTAGCTTCTACCATTGTGACCACCTATCCACGTATAGAGCGTGTCTTTGAACAATGGGAACAAAAGGGTGGAACACATCACGCCTCTCCTTTGCAACTAGATAACGACCTTAAGAAAATCTTAGTAGAAGAATCGCCCTGGATGGTAGAAGCCGACCAAGAGCAGACGATGCGTCAATTGCATACCCTGTTCTTAGATAAAAATGCGATGCGTGCTAAGAATGCGGTCCTCGTCCGACAGTTAGTGGAGCTACAGTTATCCGATGGTTCTTGGGGCTGGTTCCAAGGCATGTCGGGTAATCTATCTATCACGAATAGGGTGATACGCCTATTGTTACGCCTACAACAAAACGATGCTGCTGCTCTTTCGCCATCGTTGGTTGAGGCTTTAAGAAGGGCTAGAAGCTATGTCACGAATCAGCTGACAGAGCGTTACGCGCTTCTAACCGCAGCGGACAAAGAGCATATTACCTCTCTAGATGCGGCTACCATGCACTATCTCTATTATAATGCACTAGATAAAACGGCTTTATCGGCTGCTGATGCTGCGCTGCATGCTTCATTACTACCTTTATTGCTAAAGGTAAAGCAAGAAACCATAGCAGATAAAGCTATAGCAGCTATGGTACTCTTTAAGGCTGGAAAGAAAAAGGAGGCACAAGCGTTGCTCCTTTCTATTCGTGAATATTCGGTCTATACTGCCCATGCTGGTCGTTACTTTGAGCGAACTAAAACCGTTGGTCGTGATTTGATAGCTACACAGACGTTGGTACTAGAGGTTATGCATCAGCTTGCACCCGACCCACAGTGGGAGGAGCAGCTAAAACGTTGGTTACTCTTGCAGAAGAGAGTACAACAATGGCGTTCGCCACTGGCCACGGTAGATGCTATTGCTGCCTTATTGCTGGAGGAGGATAATCGTCTGCAAGAGATGCCGCTAACACTAACGTATGGCAAGCAGCAAATCCATAGTGATAAAGATGGTGTAGGTTCTATAAAAGTTACGTTTACCGATAATCAAATTCTAGCGAAACAGCCTGTTGTAATTCAAAAAGAGAACGATGGACTAGCTTGGGGGGCTGTTTATGCACAATTCCTCGAAGAGACAAGCAAGATAAAAGCGAGTCGTGGGGTCTTGCAGATGGAGCGACAATTACTGCTTCTGCGCGCGGATGGAGCACTAAAGAAAGGCGTGCCTATCTTGCCCGGAATGGTTTTGCACAATGGTGATAAGGTGGTTACACGACTAACGATCCATGTGGCACAAGATGTTGATTATGTGCAGCTGATGGACCAACGTGCTGCTTGTATGGAAGCGGAGCAGCCGCTTTCTGGTACTGTTCACCAACCTTCGGTAAGTTATTATAAATCAATGAAAGATGCTACTACGCACTATTTCTTTGAGCAGCTAAAAAAGGGAACTTATGTGATAGAGGAAAGCTATTTTATTTCCCGAAGTGGTGTTTATCAATCGGGCATTGCTACCCTGCAATCGGCTTATGCACCTTCGTTTATATCGGTAGCTCCATCTATCCTTTTAAAGGTGAATAAATAGGATGCGTTTATTTTGTTTATTTCATGCGAAAAATCTACCTTTGTTAATTCTAAGTTTAAAAATTAAAAAAATCAATATGAAAGATTTTCTGAAAATGACAGGTGCATCTATCCTTGGTGTATTTTTGTCGGCTATACTATTGTTCTTTGTCGGGATGTTGCTTCTAGTTGGTGTGGTTGCTACAACCGATTCGGAAGTAAAAGTACGCGACAATAGTGTAATGATGTTGAAGCTGGATGGTGCTTTAACGGAACGTTCCATCAGTAATCCTATTGCTGATTTTTTGGGTAAAGAGGAAGATAACATGGGACTGAATGATGTGCTTTCAGCCATCAAAAAAGCAAAAGAGGAATCTAATATCAAGGGACTATATCTTCAGATGGGTAGTATGGGCGTGGCTCCTGCTTCCTTGTTAGAGATACGTAAGGCTTTAGTCGATTTTAAAAGCTCGGGTAAATTCTTGGTTGCTTATGGTGATAGCTATTCACAAGGTGGCTACTACTTAGCCTCTCTAGCGGATAAAATTGTTTTGAATCCTATTGGTGCAGTAGATTGGAAAGGACTTGCTGCAAAACCAATGTTCTATAAAGAGTTATTAGACAAAGTGGGTATTGAGATGCAGATATTTAAGGTTGGAACATTTAAATCTGCTGTGGAACCATTTATCATGAATGAGATGAGTGAACCTAACCGTTTGCAAATAACGGAACTCTTATCCTCTTTGTGGGGACAAATCCTTACGGATGTATCTGCTAGTCGCCATCTTTCTAAAGAGGAACTCTCTACTTTAGCCGATAATCTTGTTTCTATGCAATCGGCACAAGCTTGTGTGGATGCTAAGTTAGTGGATACGCTGCTCTATAAAGATGAGATGTTGAGCTATCTTAAAGAATTGGCGGGCGTAGATAAAGAGGACCGATTGCACACGCTTGAGGTCAACGAGATGAAAAATGTAAACAATAAAATAGCTAAAGATAAGAGTGGCAATGTGATTGCTGTTTATTATGCTTTTGGTGGTATTGACGATGGAAAAGAGGGCACTGGTATTCATTCGGAGAAGGTGATGAAAGAGTTACGCGGCTTACGTTTAGATGAAAATGTAAAAGCTGTGGTATTCCGAGTAAACTCTCCTGGTGGTAGTGCTTATGGCTCGGAACAGATATGGCGTGAGTTGATGCTGCTAAAAGCTGAAAAACCATTGATTGTTTCTATGGGCGATTATGCGGCATCAGGTGGATATTATATTTCTACCGCAGCGGATACTATTGTAGCAGAACCTAGTACTATCACAGGATCAATTGGTGTGTTTGGCATGTTTCCCAATAGTGAAAAATTAATCCAAAAAGTGGGCTTACATTTCGACTTAGTAAAAACAAATAAATACGCCGATTTTGGTTCTCTTAATAGACCCTTCAATGCTGGCGAAAAAGGTTTTATTCAATCGAATGTAAATAGAACCTATAAGCTCTTTGTACAACGTTGTGCAGATAGTAGAAACATGTCTACATCTGCTATCGAGGCTATTGCTGAGGGGCGCGTATGGACGGGTGAGCGTGCAATACAACTTGGTTTAGTAGATGTTTTAGGTAACTTAGACGATGCTATAACTATTGCAAAAGAAAAAGCGGGTATTGAAAATTATACCCTATTGTCTTATCCCGATAAACCCTCTATCTTTGACCAATTCAAGATGGGCTCTTCTGATAACTATATCACTACTGCACTCACCTCTCTTTTTGGTGAGTATATAGATGGTTTTGTTTGGTTGAACAATCTAGATAAAATGGATCGCGTGCAAGCTCGCTTGCCTTATCAATTAATTATAAAATAAATGAGTCATTTTTCATTTCGAGTTTCTAGATGGATGTTCCCATTTGCTTTGCTATATGGCTTAGGCGTTTGGGTAAGGAACCTATTGTTCGATTTGAAAATCTTACACTCTCGTTCGTTCCAATTACCGGTTATCTCGGTTGGCAATATGACAGCTGGAGGAACGGGTAAGACCCCTCATGTTGAATATCTGATTCGTTTGTTAGCTGGCCAACACCAAGTGGCGGTGCTAAGTAGAGGGTATAAACGAACCTCCAAAGGCTTTCAATTGGTAGAAGAAAACACCCCAGTTGACGAAGCTGGCGATGAACCTCTGCAGATGAAACGTAAATATCCAGCCATCTATATGGCTGTTGATAAAGATAGATGCCATGGTATTGACCAATTGTGCAGCAATCCGAAAACCGATAACCTAGAGGTGGTGCTCCTTGACGATGCGTATCAACATAGATATGTTACACCTGGTGAGAATATTTTACTGGTGAATTATCATCGGTTGATTAGTGAGGATTGGCTTTTGCCAGTGGGACGATTAAGAGAACCTTTTATGCAAAAAAGAAGAGCCTCTATCATTATTGTTACCAAATGTCCGGAGATGTTGTCTCCTATTGAATATCGAATTCTACGGAAAAAGATGGGGGTTTATCCCTATCAATCCCTTTTCTTTACCTCAATAGGTTATCGTAAACTGACTCCTCTCTTTACTACTTCATTGCCTGAGTTAGAACTAAAGGAACTAAAAAAGACGCAACAGATATTGCTTGTCACAGGTATTGCTTCTCCAAAAATTCTAAACGAAAAATTGAGTCAGTATACTTCGCATATTGACCTCTTATCTTTTGCGGACCATCACCGCTTTACAGAAAATGACATGAAAATAATGGAGCAGCGCTTCTTGGCTCTAGAGGAGAATAAGCGCTGTATTGTTACCACCGAGAAAGACGCAATGCGCTTGTTTACATTGCCCTATTTTCCCGATGCTTTGAGACCTTTTGTGTATGTACTGCCCATAGAAGTTAATTTTTTGAGAAACGGACAGACTAATTTTAACAACTTAATAACAAACTATGTTAACAAAAATTCAAGAAACAGCAAGTTATCTTAAAGGAAAGATGACAACAGCTCCTGAAACAGCTATTATTTTAGGAACAGGATTAGGTAGCTTAGCTACTGAAATCACAGAAAAATATGAAATAAAATACGAAGAGATTCCTAATTTTCCAGTATCCACAGTAGAGGGACATAGTGGAAAACTTATCTTTGGTAAGTTGGGTAATAAAGATGTGCTTGCTATGCAGGGACGTTTTCATTACTATGAAGGCTACGATATGCAAGCAGTTACTTTCCCCATTCGTGTGATGCGTGAACTAGGCATTAAAACACTCTTTGTGTCAAATGCAGCGGGTACTACCAATGATACTTTTGAAATTGGCGACTTGATGATTATCACCGACCATATCAACTTCTTCCCCGAACATCCATTGCGAGGTAAAAATATCCCTTACGGCCCTCGTTTCCCAGATATGAGTCAGGCCTACGATAAAGGCTTAATTGAAAAAGCAAAATCTATTGCTGCAGAATTAAAGATTGCAGTAAGAGAGGGTGTTTATTTAGGTACACAAGGACCTACTTTTGAAACGCCAGCCGAATATAAGATGTTTAAAGTAATGGGCGCGGATGCGGTAGGTATGTCTACTGTTCCAGAAGTGATTGTTGCTAATCATGCCGGCATAAAAGTGTTCGGTGTTTCCGTTATTACAGATATAGGTGTGGAGGGTAAAATTGTTGAAGTCTCTCATTTAGAGGTTCAAAAAGCAGCCGACGAAGCACAACCAAAGATGACAACCATTATGCGTGAGCTCATCAATCGTTCTTAATTAAAATTATATATGCAATCTAACAATCGAACAGAAATAGCTACTTTAGGTGAGTTTGGTCTTATCGACCATCTCACAAAAGATCTTCCTTTGCAAAATGCGTCTTCTCTTTATGGAGTAGGCGATGATGCAGCTGTACTTAACTATGCACAGAAAAAAGTATTGGTAACCACCGATTTGCTTATGGAGGGCATCCATTTCGATTTAGTCTATACGCCTCTAAAGCATTTAGGCTATAAATCGGCTATGGTTAACTTTTCCGATATCTATGCCATGAATGGTACACCAAAACAAATAACGGTTTCAATAGCTCTTTCAAAGCGTTTCTTTGTAGAAGACTTAGAGGAATTTTATGCAGGCCTGCGATTGGCTTGTGCAGAGCATCATGTGGACATTGTAGGTGGAGATACCACCTCCTCTTTAACCGGATTGGCCATTAGTATCACCTGTTTGGGTGAGGCGGATGAGGATGAAATTGTTTACCGCAATGGAGCTAAAGAAACAAATCTTGTTTGTGTCTCTGGTAATCTTGGAGCCGCATATATGGGACTTCAATTATTGGAGCGCGAAAAGGCGCTGTTTGGCAATAAGACAGATGTTCAGCCCGATTTCTCTGGAAAGGAATATCTGTTGGAACGTCAATTAAAACCAGAAGCTCGCAAAGATATCATCGATAGCTTACGCAAAGAGAAGATTAAGCCAACCTCCATGATGGATATCTCCGATGGATTATCATCCGAGATGCTACACATCTGTAAACAGAGTGGTGTGGGATGTCGTTTGTACGAGGAACACCTCCCTATTGATTATCAAACAGCGGTTATAGCAGAAGAGTTTAATATGAATCTTTCTACCTGTGCTTTAAATGGTGGAGACGATTATGAGCTACTGTTTACCGTGCCTGTGAGTGATCATGATAAGGTGGTGGCTATCAAAGATGTACATGTGATTGGTTATATTACAAAACCTGAATTGGGTAGCGCATTAATCACACGTGATGGACAAGAATTCGAGTTAAAGGCGCAAGGCTGGAACCCGTTGGAAGATAAATAAACAAGTAAAAAAGCTCTCTGCATTTCTGTAGAGAGCTTTTTTTTAAATAAAACTGCTGGTATTGTTTGGAGTATGTAGTTATTTTTATACCTTTGCAATCGCAAAACAGAAAGGTGCCATAGCTCAGTTGGTAGAGCATAGGACTGAAAATCCTTGTGTCCCCGGTTCGATTCCTGGTGGCACCACTTTTCAAAAAGCAGAAAAACCCTGATAACTAACCTTATCGGGGCTTTTTTTTGTCCAATCCGCTCCTTCCTGTCCCTAAAAGGAGGTTCTTCTGTTCCACTACATCTAGCTATTGGCTTACTTCACAATACTACTTAATAGGTATTTCTTATTCTGTCTTTTTTGTAGACCTTTGTAACCAAGAATTAGAAGAGGTTATTTTTTCTTCTAATAGATTAAGAGACTAGTAGATAAGTTGATAAAATCCATCGTAATATAGCTGATTTTATAAATTAAGCAGTAACTTTGCCAACGGATATGAAAAGAAATATACAACATAAATGGTTTGATAGGGTGAAACTAATTCTCCCTGTTTTCTTCATAGCCTATATTCTCAATGTATCGCTGTTTCTCCATACGCATATTGTAAATGGAGTAACCATTGTCCACTCCCATCCTTGGAGCGATGCCAACCATCATCATACCTCCGCACAATTCCAATTGATTCACTTGTTGAGTCACTTTGATTCGGATGGAGATATAACCTTTGATTACTCATTAGTACCCACTTATCATTTTGTACGGTCACTGCATAATTTTATTTCGATTGCAGTCCCCACTATAACCGTTCATTTCAATGAGCTGCGAGCCCCCCCTCTTTCTTTATTTTATAAACTAGCAGATTAGGCGTCTATTTTATGCGCCTACATTTAAAACATATGCAACTTTGATATCTATCTGAGTGGCTTATTAAGTATGTATTTACTTTGGGGGGTGTGTTACATCCTCTCCTATAAATCGTTTATTCTATAAAGATGAAAAAATATTTTGTCCTATTTCTAGTATTGTGTGTAACGTTGTCTCACGCAGCAGCAGATGAGTTTCCAATAAACAGTGAAATTCGCAAAACCGATGCCAATATCATTGGTCATGTAATTGATAAAAACAGTAAAGAGCATGTGGGTTATGTAACCGTTTCGTTAAAAGGTACCACCATTGGTGCTGTAACAGATGGTAGTGGTCATTACTTCTTAAAAAACCTTCCCGAGGGCAACTTTGTTATCACGGCCAGTAGTATAGGTTATAAAACCGTCACTAAAAATGTAGTCACCAAGAAGAGTAAGATGTTGGTTATCGATTTTGAAGTAGAAGAAGATCTAATCGCATTAGATGGTGTAGTCGTTTCTGCCAATAGAAGTGAAACCAAGCGCCGATTAGCCCCAACGCTAGTAAATGTGCTTAGTCTTAAAACCTTTGAAAACACCAACTCCTGTAACCTGTCGCAAGGTCTTAATTTTCAGCCAGGTGTTAGAGTTGAAAATGATTGCCAGAACTGTGGTTTTACACAGGTACGAATTAATGGTTTAGAGGGTCGTTATACCCAGCTGTTGATTGACTCGCGTGCCATCTGCTCCTCTTTATCTGGTGTTTATGGTTTAGAACAGATTCCTACCAATATGATTGACCGTGTTGAGGTGATGCGTGGTGGTGGATCCGCTCTTTTTGGTTCCTCTGCCATAGCAGGAACAATCAATGTGATTACCAAAGAACCACTTCGAAATGCAGGCTCTGTGTCGCATACCATCACCAATATTGATGGAAGCGGTGCTTTTGATAATAACACCTCTCTTAATCTCTCCCTTATTTCTGACGACCAAAAGATGGGTGCTTATGTATATGCCTACAACAGACATCGTTCAGCTTACGACAAATCGGGAGATGGGTTCTCTGAGATTCCTCAGTTAAGTGGCCAGACTTTTGGTACACGTGGCTTTTATAAAACCTCTGATTTTTCTAAGTTAACCTTTGAATACCATCATACGGAAGAGTTTCGTCGTGGTGGAAGTAGCCAAGACTTACCCCCACATATGGCTGTAGATCCATTGCTAAATGGTACAGGTGAACCGGGTATAATAGAGCAAATAGAACATTCCATCAATAGTGGAAACTTGAAATTCGACCTTTTCTCGCCTAACGAGAAAGACCGTTGGAACATCTATGCTGCAATACAAAAAATTGATAGAAAAAGCTTTTATGGTGGATATGGTGTAACCAGCGATTTAACGGCTCTACTCGGAAGTCAATATGTACATTCCTTTGAAAAGCTGTTGTTTATGCCAGCCGATTTAACCTTGGGTGTAGAGTATAACTATGACGACTTAAAAGACCGTTCATTAGAGGTGACACCAGAGGTGCAGAAATACTTACCCCCAATTCATCAAACCACAAAGATAGCAAGTGCCTATGCACAGAATGAGTGGAAAACAGAAAAGTGGAGCATCTTGCTTGGTGCTCGTTTAGATAAACACAATCTGATTGATAAAGCAATCTTCAGTCCCCGAGCCAACCTACGTTATAACCTAAGCAAAAACGTTAATTTCCGCTTGAGTTATGCAGAAGGATTCCGTGCACCACAAGCCTTCGATGAGGATTTACACATCGGTAATGTAGGTGACGATTTGAAAATTATCAAATTGGCTAAAGATTTGAAAGAGGAGAAATCGCGTAGTATGAGTGCTTCTGTCGATTTATATAAAACATTTGGTGATGTGCAGACCAATCTTTTAATTGAAGGTTTCTATACAAGTTTAGAGGATGCCTTTACTACCCGTTTGCTTTCGGAAGATAACATTGGGGAGAAATACAACTTCTTTATAGAGGAACGTATCAATGGATCGGGAGCGAAAGTATATGGTGGTACAGTAGAAGCGAAAGTAGCCTATAAGAATTTGCTACAACTTCAAGCCGGTGTAACCCTACAAAACAGTTTCTATAATGAAGCAGAAGAGTGGAGTGCAGCTAGTGGAAGTAAATCGGGTGAAGCTCGCTATAGTAGACAGATTTTGCGTACGCCTCGCTTATATGGCTATTTTACAGCGACTTATTCTCCAGTACATGCATTGACTATTGCAGCTTCTGGTACCTATACCGGTAATATGTATGTGCCTCATTTATGGTCGGAAGTATTAGGTGCAGATGCCAATGGAGTATTAGTAAAAGAGGATGAGCTTGTACGAACCGCTCCCTTCTTTGAACTTGGCTGTAAAGTCTCTTATGAGTTCCATCTCAGTCAGACTACCGAGTTACAATTTAATGCCGGTGTGCAAAACATCTTTAACTCCTATCAAAGTGATTTTGATGAGGGGGCAAGTAGAGACTCTGGTTACATCTACGGACCAGGTATGCCAACTACCTATTTTGTAGGGGCAGAGATTCGTTTCTAAAAAAACAGATTCTATCTTTTATCGGTGTATGCTTTAAATACGATTAAAGCATACACCGATTTTGTATACTAGGTTTTCTGATTGTTCGTTCTAATGCGTTTTACTAAAATTATTTTTCTTAATAAAATATAATTTCCATTGGAAATCTTGTGAGCTGTTTAAAAAGTTCTACCTTTGTATTATTATTTCCATAGGATAATATTTACGATTAACAATATAAAGAAAAATAGAGAGATAGATGAAGTATATTATAGTAGGTGGAGTAGCAGGAGGAGCCACTGCAGCGGCACGTATTCGTCGCATCAGTGAGCAAGCAGAAATTCTTTTAGTAGAAAAAGGAAGTCATATCTCCTATGCTAGTTGTGGTTTGCCTTATTATATTGGAGGTGTTATCGAAGAGCGTTCCAACTTATTTTTACAAACGCCCGAGAAATTCTCGCACGATTTACATATAGATGTACGTGTAGAGAGCGAAGTAGTAGCCATAGATGTTGCTGCTAAAGAGGTGCGTATTCGTAAACGTTCGGGTGATACCTATAAAGAATCGTACGATAAGTTACTTCTATCTCCCGGTGCCACTCCAGTTGTTCCTCCTTTAGAGGGCATTCATTCCGATGGTATTTTCACCCTCAGAAATGTTGCGGATACCGATCAGATTATGAACTATCTATCCCATCATACTGTAAAAACGGCAGCTATTATAGGTGCTGGCTTTATCGGTTTAGAGATGGCAGAAAATTTGCATCATCTTGGAAAAGAGGTCTCTATTGTAGAGATGGCTAATCAGGTGATGGCTCCCATGGATTATTCTATGGCGGCACCTATTCATCAACATCTCCTCTCCAAAAATGTACATCTCCTCTTAGAGGAGCGTGTAGAGAAATTTGAGAAATTGCCCAACGGTCAGTTATGTGTCTCCATGAATAGTGGTAAAACACTAACTGTAGATCTAGTTGTTTTATCTATTGGTGTACGTCCTGCTGTGCAATTAGCAGAGCAAGCCGGTATAAAAATAGGCGAAGCTGGTGGCATCTGGGTAGATGAACACTTAGAAACCTCCACAAAAGGTGTCTATGCTGTGGGTGATGTTATAGAATATCCACATCCCGTTTCGGGCAAGTCCTATTTAAACTATTTGGCCACTCCCGCTAATCGTCAGGCTAGAATAGTAGCCGACAATATGGTGCTTGGAAACACCACCACTTATGAAGGTGCTATTGGTACAGCTATTGCAAAAGTGTTTGATTTAACCGTAGCAACCACTGGATTGCCAGCAAAGCGTTTAAAACAATTGGGGATGGATTATCTAACCACCGTTACACATACCAATTCGCATGCAGGTTATTATCCAGGAGCTATTCCTTTAACTGTAAAACTAACCTTTGCACCTGTAACCGGTCTTTTGTATGGTGCTCAGGTACTTGGTTATAAAGGAGTAGATAAACGAATTGACCAGTTAGCCCTGTTGATAAAGATGAAGGGAACGGTAGCCGATTTGATGGCGTTGGAGCATGCCTATGCCCCTCCTTTCTCCTCTGCCAAGGACCCAATTGCTATTGCAGCCTATTCGGCCAACAACATATTAAACGGTTCGATGCCAATTATCACTTGGCGCGAACTAGACAAAAAAGATTTTAGCAGACTTACCCTAATAGATGTACGTACTGCTGATGAATTTTCACTAGGTTCTTTAGAAGGTGCGATAAACATTCCTCATATAGATATTAGGGAGCATCTCGATGAGATTCCAAAAGATAAGCCTATTGTCCTCTTCTGCGCCATCGGTCTACGTGGCTATTTAGCACAACGTGTGTTGATGGATAACGGTTTTACCAATGTGCGTAATCTATCTGGAGGAACGAAAACCTATCTAACCGCTATTGCACCAATCCAGAATTCAACAAAGATGGAAACAAAAAAGAATACACCGTCAGAACAAGATGCTTGTCCTGTTGTTAATAAAATAAAGGTAGATGCTTGTGGATTACAGTGTCCTGGTCCTATTCTTAAAGTAAAAGAATCGATGACCCACCTAAAAGATGGCGATCAGCTCTCCATTCTGTCTACTGACCCAGCCTTTCCTCGCGATATAGAAGCTTGGTGTCAATCCACAGGCAATGCACTACTTAGCTCTACTGCCGAACAAGGCAAATACGAGGTAGTGTTAGAAAAGAACAAACCGATGAACAACTCTTCTGCTCCAGTGCTGCAGCAGGTGCCAAAGGGAAAGAGTTTTATCATGTTTAGCGACGATTTAGATAAAGCCATTGCTACTATGATATTAGCTAATGGTGCAGCCGCAACCGGTCAGAAGACCGTTATCTTTTTTACTTTCTGGGGTTTAAATTTCCTAAAGAAAAGTAAGAAACCATCGGTAAAAAGAGATTTCTGGGGAAAGATGTTCTCTATGATGTTGCCTAGTAGTTCTAAAAAACTGGCACTCTCTAAGATGAACATGTTTGGTCTAGGTGCATTAATGATTCGTGGTTTGATGAAGCAAAAAGGAGTAGCCTCTTTAGAAACCTTACGCGACCAAGCTTTGCAGCAGGGCGTTGAGTTTATAGCTTGTCAGATGTCAATGGATTTATTAGGCGTAAAAAAGGAAGAACTAATCGATGATATAACAGTAGGTGGAGTAGCCACCTATATGCAATACGCCAATCAGTCGAATGTGAATTTATTTATTTAATGTGTATTAAAAAAAGATGGTGTGTATGAAAAATAAAAAAGTGATTTTATCGTTTCTTTTTATGCTTAGCATATTAGGAACATTTGCTCAAACAACTAAAAAACAAAGTAATATGAAAACAATTCATTTAACAAAAGCAGAATTTCTAGCAAAAGTAGCCAACTATGAAGCTAATCCAAAAGAGTGGAAATATTTAGGAGACAAACCCGCTATAGTAGATTTCTATGCTTCTTGGTGTGGACCATGTAAACGTATTGCTCCTATCTTAGAGGAGTTAGCAGCAGAGTATGGCGAAGAGATTTATATCTACAAAATTGATACAGAAGAGGAGCAAGATTTAGCAGCCGCTTTTGGTATTCGTAGTATCCCATCTCTTCTATTTGTTCCTATGAAAGGTCAACCTAAGATGATGCAGGGTGCCATGACGAAAGCTGGTTTCAAAGAAGCAATCGATAAAGAGTTATTAAATAAGTAAAAATGCCCTATTCTATCTCCGCTGCTAGATGTCCACAAAATCATGCTTGTCCCTTGGTTAAGCGATGTCCGGTAGGAGCTATCACACAGCAAGGTTTTCATCTTCCTGTTATTGATCGTGAGAAGTGTATTAATTGTGGTTTATGTTATAAGAAATGCCCGATGAAGGCAGTAGAAGAAAGGATATAAATGGATTCATTTTGTAAAATAAGAGAAATACATCGTGCTATTATAGGCTTTGAAAATCAGTTAATAACTGAATATGGGCTATCTCTAAACGAAGGTATGGCACTCTGTTGCTTATCTAAGAAAGAAGCGTTGACTTCTACAGAGATAGCAGAGCTATTAGATTTAACTTGTTCCAACACCTCTAAAGTGATAAAATCTGTTGAGAAAAAAGGATGGATACATCGCGATTTAGGAAATGACGACAAGCGTAATATGTTCTTTTCGCTTACACCAGAAGGAGTAAAAAAGCTCAAGGAGGTAAAAATATGCTCCATTGAGGTTCCCGAGGAACTAAAGTGTATTATTAAGGACTAGCCGTTGTAGATTCTGTTCATAAATAGAACTCCTGCACCCTATTTTAGAGGTGCAGGAGTTTTTTTGTGCCCACGCTTTAGGTTGCATTATATCCTCACTCTGCACCCCATTTATCCTAATTCTCTCTACCTGCTGTTTCATATGTTAAAAGACCCCCCTCTTTTTAAAATAGAGAACCTAATAGTTGTTAAATGATCAAGAGAATCCTATATTTGGGATTGTCTTATAGGACTGAAAATAAGTCCGTCAGTGTTATAAGGAGTAGTAAAAGGGACTTGCCTTACACTAGTAACTATGTTAACACCCATTTTTTGGATAATTCCTATCTCCGCTATTGTTGCTTTGAGTTTTGCTGGTTTGTTTTATTATAAAATGAAACAGTTTAGCGAGGGAACCGATCGGATGAAAGCCATCGCGTTGTATGTCCGTAAAGGTGCTATGTCTTATCTAAAGCAGCAATATAAGGTGGTAGGTATTGTTTTTCTCTGTATGGTATGCTTATTTTCCATTATGGCTTATGGGTTCGATTTACAGAATCCATGGGTACCCATTGCTTTTTTATCGGGTGGTTTCTTCTCCGCCTTGGCAGGCTTTTTAGGGATGAAAACGGCCACCTATGCCTCGGCAAGAACGGCGAATGCCGCCATAACCTCGCTAAACAAAGGACTGCAAATCGCTTTTAGAAGTGGGGCAGTGATGGGATTGGTAGTAGTGGGACTTGTACTTGTTGATATATCCGTGTGGTATCTTATCTTAAATTATTTTACACCCATAGATGTGGCACATCCTACACAACGTTTGATGCTCATCACCACCACCATGCTTACCTTTGGTATGGGTGCTTCTACACAAGCCCTTTTTGCTCGTGTGGGAGGAGGTATCTATACCAAAGCTGCCGATGTTGGTGCCGATTTAGTAGGAAAGGTAGAAGCAGGTATTCCCGAAGATGACCCCAGAAATCCAGCAACCATTGCGGACAATGTGGGAGATAATGTTGGCGATGTTGCAGGTATGGGTGCCGATTTATACGAATCGTATGCTGGTGCCATTCTAGCCACAGCAGCCTTGGGCGCATCCGCCTTTGCACATAGTGAGAATGTGATGGTACAATATAAAGCTGTATTAGCTCCTATGCTGATTGCAGCGGTTGGCGTGGTTCTGTCTATAATCGGTATTTTTGTAGTACGTTCCACGGAGAAAGCCGATATCAAAGAGCTCATGAATTCCCTTAATAGAGGGATACATCTCAGCTCGTTGTTGACCGCCTTTTTTTCCTTTCTTATCCTATGGCTTCTTGGTGTAGAGAATTATCACCTCATTGCCTCCTGTGTTGTGGTAGGCTTATTAGTGGGTACGGTGATTGGTAAGTCGACAGAATACTATACCTCCTCCTCCTATTGCCCCACACAGCAGTTAGCACAGAGTGGAACAACGGGTCCTGCCACACTCATTATTAACGGCATTGGAACCGGTATGATCTCTACAGCCATTCCCGTATTAGCCGTTGTAACCGGTATAATAGCCTCCTTTTTATTTGCCTCTGGAGGCGATTTCTCTAATACGAGCATGGGACTCTATGGCATTGGTATAGCAGCAGTAGGTATGCTGTCTACTCTAGGAATCACCCTAGCAACAGATGCTTACGGTCCTATTGCAGATAATGCAGGTGGCAATGCAGAGATGGCCGGTTTAGGCGCTGAGGTTCGTAAACGTACCGATGCACTCGACGCTTTAGGCAACACCACTGCAGCTACAGGAAAAGGGTTTGCTATTGGCTCTGCCGCTTTAACCGCTTTGGCTTTATTGGCTTCTTATGTAGAAGAGATAAAGATAGGAATGGTACGTATGGGCGAAACTGTAGTACACGTAGGCAATACAGATATCCCTATCTATAACGCTAATTTTTCCAATTTTATGGATTACTATGCAGTAAATCTGATGAATCCAAAAGTGTTGTGTGGCGTGTTTCTTGGCTCTATGATGGCCTTTCTGTTTTGTGGACTTACCATGAATGCAGTGGGAAGAGCTGCCGCTCAAATGGTAGCTGAGGTGCGCCGACAGTTTCGTACAATAAAAGGCATATTGGAGGGTACTGCTACGCCCGACTATGAACGATGTGTAGCTATTGCTACCCGAGGAGCGCAACGAGAGATGATATGGCCCTCTCTATTAGCTATTATCATGCCTGTTTTAGTAGGCGTTGTTTTAGGGGTTCCAGGTGTGTTGGGATTGTTAACTGGTGGACTTGCTTCTGGCTTTATTCTTGCTGTCTTTATGGCGAATGCAGGAGGAGCGTGGGATAATGCTAAAAAGTTCATTGAAGAGGGTAACCTAGGTGGAAAAGGATCGGATGTCCATAAAGCAGCTGTAACGGGAGATACAGTAGGCGATCCATTCAAAGATACGTCGGGTCCTAGTTTAAATATCCTCATTAAGTTGATGAGTATGGTCTCCATTATCATGGCAGGATTAACGCTTTCGTTTACCCTTCTCTAGGTACAGTGTTTTCTCTGTTAGTCGCAGTCTTATTTCCTCTTCTTGCTATACTGCAAGAGGTATGTATAGTAACTATCGTTAGATAGAAGCTTAAAAGAATAGCTCGTAATCCAGCCATTTCGATTACGAGTTGTTTTTTTATGCCTGTTTCTAGGAATGGCAAATCGTTATAGACTCCTCCAAAAAAGCCAACTCCAGTTGTGCCGCCCTCACTATTGCTTGCTTCATCTCTCCCTTTTGTGTAGAAGTTGCTTTTTTAGCTAAAGATTCCACAGTAGTCAGAAACGTATCTGTATAGGTTAGATACTCCTCTCCCTGATAGGTGTCTATCCATAGCTGGTAGGGGTTCGGCTGTACAGCTATTTTCAAAATCTCTCTGGTTAATAACGCATAGAGCCAGAAACAGGGTAGTAGTGCAGCTGTAGCAACAGCTATCGTATTAGTTTGTACCTGTTGCTGTAGAAAGGTGGTATAGTTTTTAATGGCTGGGCCTAGTTCTGTTGCTTTTGTAATGGAGAACTCCTTTAAAAACTGCTTTTCCATCCAAAGCTCCGTAGCAATATTGTCCGTCGCCATATCTCTAAAAAAACGAGCTCGCTCCTCTCTCTCTTCCACGTTCGAGTTCTCTTTCTCCCATCTATCGGCTAGCAGATTGAAGACCTCTGCATCTATTCGTAGATAAAGCATATCCTGTTGTAGATAATGCGTAAAACAGGCGATTGGCAACACTCCTTTTGCCAATTCTACCACAAAAGGATGTTCTTTCATCTTTTTATAAATCGGCTCAACCTGTTGCCATACCTCTTCCAGAAACAATTTTTTATCTTTTCTCATCTTCGTGTTGAGTTATGCTCTTTTTACCAATAGTTGTAGAAATGTTTCACCGCACCATGTCCTTCGCCAATTTTATAATCTGCTCCCTCCACAATTGCTTGATGAATATATTCTTTTGCTGCAATAGCCGTTTCATTGAGCGATAGCCCTTTGGCTAATCCCGCTGCCAAAGCAGAGGAGAGTGTACAGCCTGTTCCGTGTGTGTTCTGTGAGTAGATACGTTCCGATTTTAGTTCTAGCACCTCATCGGTTTCTGCATTATAGAACACATCAATCAACTCATTATCTTTGAGGTGACCCGCTTTAAGAAACACCGATACCGTACCATTTGCCGATAGCTGGCGTGCAAACTTGCCCAGCTCCTTTTGTTCCGTTATCTGCTCTCCTAATAGGAGCTCCGCTTCTGGAATATTGGGTGTAATGATACGCGCCATGGGTAGAAGCACCTTTTTTAAAGTATCGATAGCTTCATCCTCTAGTAGCTTGCTGCCCGAAGTGGCCACCATCACTGGGTCGAGAACAATATTTGTCTGCTTAAATTGCTGCAACACTTTTTGCACCGCTCTAATGGTCTCGCTATTGTGTAGCATTCCAATTTTAATGGCATCTGTGCCAATGTCAGATAGTACCACGCTGATCTGTTCGC
>Ga0172378_10000393_pt1 | contig 38013 bp, 31 predicted proteins | sample GrowelOW332metaG_FD_119755 | JGI IMG/M metagenome (GOLD analysis project Ga0172378, IMG submission 119755) | Groundwater microbial communities from an aquifer near a municipal landfill in Southern Ontario, Canada - Pumphouse #3_1 metaG | ecosystem: Environmental > Aquatic > Deep subsurface >...
AAAGGTTTTGGTGGAGCTGGCGCTGGTGCTGGTGGTGGTGCTAATATGCAACAACTTATGAGGCAAGCTCAAAAAATGCAAGAAGATATGAAGGTTGCTCAAGATGAATTAGCAGATACGGAAGTTGTGGCAACTGCTGGTGGTGGTATGATAGAAGTTGTTATGTCTTGCGATAGAAAATTAAGTTCTATAAAAATTGCACCGGAAGCAGTAGACCCTGAAGATGTAGAAATGTTGGAAGATATGATAGTTGCGGGCATAAATGAAGCTATGAAAGAAGTAGAAGAAGAACAACAAAGAGTTATGGGACCACTAACAGGTGGACTTGGCGGGGGTTTGTTCTAAGCTATGGAAATACAAAGTTTAACAAAATTAATAGCCAAATTCCGCTCTTTGCCAGGTGTCGGTGCAAAAACTGCTACTCGTTATGCTTTTAGTATAATTGAGGGTGACAAACAAAACGCTAATGAATTTGCAAGTGCAATTGTTGAAGCATCGGAAAATATTCATTTTTGCAAAGAATGTGGCAATTTTACGGACAAAGATATTTGTGATATATGTAAAACCCGTAGTAAAGACACTATTTGTGTAGTTGCAGAACCTAAAGACATAATAGCATTTGAAAAAATGGGTACTTATAACGGCGTATATCATTGTTTACACGGAACTATTGATTTTCAAAAAGGTATTGGCGCTGAAGATATAAGAATAAAAGAATTATTGTCAAGGCTTTCTGGAGTTAAAGAAATTATTATAGCTACAAATCCTGATATAACAGGAGAACTTACAGCAACTTATTTATCCAATCAAATAAAACCGCTAGGAATAAAAGTCAGTAGATTAGCTTACGGTATTAGTATTGGAAGTGAAATAGAATTTGCAGATGAACTTACTTTGCAAAGGGCATTACAAGATAGAAGGGAAATTTAGTATAATAAGTTGCAAATTTACATTTGCTAGATAAATATAATAAATACATAAAAATAAAGCTATCAAAAACACACATTGTGTGTTTTTTGCATATATAAGGGAAATTATTATAGTCAAAAAAGTGATAACTAAAAGAATTATAAAGCTAAAAAATATATCGTGTAATCTAAAAAAGCATCCACACCACGCCATATTAAGTATTATTATAAAAAAAAGTAAAACCAAACTTTTGTGAAGTCCTTTTTTATAAAAACCTTCCGCAAGTAAAATAGCAATAAAATAATAACTAGCAAGCGTACAAAAACTATGCAAAGTAACGGAGAAAGAAGGCATTGCCAAATTTTGAAACCAAATAGAATTGGTTGTCACAAGAAGTGCATTTATACTGCTAAGAAATAAAATAATAACAAGTCCTATACTTAACAAAAGTATTCGTTTGTAGCTATCCATAAGTTAAACTTATGCGAGAAATCAAGTCATTATGATAATACAGCATTATATAAAACAAATGAAATAAATAAAATTATTTACTTTATAATTGACAATTAATAAATTATTTCTTATACTTATACAAGTTAACTGGGTATAGCGCAGCTTGGTAGCGCGCTTGAATGGGGTTCAAGAGGCCGGAAGTTCAAATCTTCTTACCCAGACCAAAAAAGAGGTTATAAATAATATAACCTCTTTTTTTTTATTTAATTATTATAGTTTGTAACTATTTGAATATACAAATTAATATTTATTTATATAAAAAAAAGCAGTTTTGTGACATACTTAGGTCGTGGGGAAAATTATGAGAGTTAGCAAGTCCTTATCATATTACAATCGTAAAATCATAAATGTAATTATTACTAACGATTGTATTATAGTTTGTTTTTTGGGATATTGTCAAGCAAAATATATAAATTGCTATATAATTGTATTTTTTCAATTTATCTAAATAAATGTTATTAAGTATTCTTGCTACATTTTTTTGAAGTAAAATAATTTTTTTTTTCAAGGGTAAGCAGTTTTGTGACTTACTTAGGTCGAGAAAATAATTATGAGTGCTAGCAAGTAGCTATAATTATAATTATAAAATTATAAAAGTAATTACTGCTAACGATTATTATTATATGTTAGTATAACTAACAAGTCAAGCAATTTTTTCATTTTTGTATTAAAATAGTTAGTATGAATAACATTGGTAAAAAATTAAAAGCATTGAGAAGTGAAAAAAATATCACTCAAAGCCAATTAGCTGAATTACTTAAGGTAAATAGAAGTCTAATTGCTCAATATGAGAACAACATAACGACACCAAGTTGCGAAAATGTAATTAAATTGGCGGTCTTTTATAATGTAACAACGGATTACTTGTTTGGTCTTACAAATGAATTGGGCGCTAAAACTAAAGAAGCAGAAAAACAAGAATTAGAATACAAATTATTCGTATTTAATAAAAAGTAAAAAAATTATTTAATTCAACAAATCTAACTTTTATAATTCAATATTATTTTTGTGATTTTTTTCAAGGGCAAGCAGTTTTGTGACTTACTTAGGTCGAGAAAATAATTATGAGTGTTTTGTAAGTTTGTAACGGAGGTTACACGATAACTAAATATTATATTTCTAACTTATAGAAATAATCGACAGAATAGACATATAATAGTGTCGCTATTTATTATTATCAATAACTATTAAATGGATTAATTACCATACTTTACTAATACCTATTGCCCTATACGAAAAGCCAATAATTAGTCATAAAGAACCGTTTTAAGTTGTAAATAATAAAGTTGTATAAATATAACAATTATAGTATAAGTTCTATGGCATAGAATTGTCAAGCACTTTTAAGAAAAATTCTTTATAATAGAATTATGAGCATTGGAATAAGATTATTAAATTTAAGAAAAGAGTTTGATAAAACTCAAAAAGAAATTGCTACTCAATTAGGAATAGCAAAAAATACGCTATGTCAATATGAAAAAGATACAGCTAAACCTAGTATTGAAATTTTAATTAAATTAGCAATACTATACAATGTGTCAACTGACTATATTTTAGGTCTTGAAAATGAAATAGGTGCTAAAACAAAAGAAGCAGAAAAACAAGAATTAGAATACAAATTATTTGTATTTAAGAAAAAATAAATTTACTATACATTGCTGGGGGAACTATGGAAGAAAATAAAAATATATGCAAAAGATGCGGAAAAGAAAAAGAATATCCAGAACAGCCACTATGTTTAGATTGTTATAGATTAGAAAAACATTTATGTCGAGACTGTGGCAAACCTTTAGATAAAAATTACCCAAATTCAAAATATTGTTTTAATTGCGTTGGTAAACATTTTAAGACATTTTAAATACTTAGACTTGATATAAAATAAATAAATTAATACTAAGGAGAAAATTATGAAATGTATAAAATGTGGCAAAGAAACGGAAGGGAATTTTGCATTATGCAAAGATTGTATAAAAAAATCACCAAGCACTGAAAGTTACCTCATGGCTGGCGATTTAAAATCAGATAATCTTGAGACTAAAGAAAAACCCAATTATAGGTTTACAGTAAATTGTGATGGGAAAAAGTCTGTTTTTAAATTAGTTAACCCAGAAGATAATGTTATTTTTAAAAAATATATTAATGATAATTATAAAATAAAAAGTAAAACTTATTGGTGTAGCACACAAGAACCAGATGGTCACTTCTCGACATCTTTATTTTTTATAAATGTATTTAATAGATTAAATAAAGTTATTAAACAATTTGATCTTGAAGTAGTACAAATTTTAAAATCATAGTCTAGGCATTTTGACCGGTCTTTTTATTCACATTATTGATATTAGTTCTATAAAAAACATATATATAATATAATTTATGCAAATCCATAGAATGCAAATTAGGTATTTTATCAATATTTTTAATACTAATAGTTTGAAAATATTTTAAGATTACACTAGATGAATTTATTTGAATATCAAAATTTAGAATTTTTTTACCATAATTTTGGCAAAGGGGGAATTTAGGTAAGTTGTGAAACCTAATTTTTCGTAGAACTTTATAGCACGCACATTATTATTGCTTACGCCCAAATTTATTCCCGTAACGCCTTTTTCTTTTAGGTGGGTAATAAGGGTACTAATTAATTGTTTACCAAAGCCTTGTGATTGTGCGACCTTAAGTAAATCTATATGTAGGTGGGCGGGATATAATTTGCCTACCTTTTTATCTATTGTGTTTAGCGTAATCCATTTTGTTAGGAATGCTATAAAAGAAAGTTTTTTGATTTTGGGTAAGAATACTTTTTGGAATGTCTTTTTATATTCGGTAAAGTCCTCACTGCAAATTATGTATCCGACTGCTTTGTCTTCTTCATCAGCTACTACAAAGCAATTATCTTTTTCAAATTCTGTATAATAATCATTATAAAGCAAAGTTAGCAATATGCGACCATTGTTGTTTTTTTGCATAGGTGCTGTTGCTATACATATTTTGCGTAAATTTTCTTTGTCACCAACTTGATATTTTCTTATTTGCATAGTATAATAATATAAATCCTTAACAATATTTATACTAATGCTATCATTATTTAATAAAAATGTCAAACTGGAGGAAATATTGTGAAAAGAAAAATTATGAGTATTATCGCTATAATATCTATTATGGCCATTTATTTTTGTCTAGTTGCAGCAACGACTGCTAATGATGATAATTATAAGGCGGCTTGGCCTAATACACATTTTTATGAAACAGCATCATTAGAAAGTGATGTTATTGCTATAATTCCACAAAATGCACCAGTTGTAAAAATCGATGATGCTTTTTTAGTAGATGACGATAATTGGCAAAAGATAGAATACAATTCGCAAGTTGGTTATGTTTTGGCTAGTGATATTTTTTGTAGTAAAGAACTAAAAGAACTTACATTTAACCACGCTAGGGCAAAATCAACGCATTTAGGCGATAAAATAAATATGTATCTTTCCAATTCTACCGATAGTGAGATAGTCCTTACTATTAATGATGGCGAAAAGATGGATATATTAATTGAAGATGTTGACTATGGAGAGTTTTATAAGGTTGATTATAAGGGGAATAAATATTTTGTAGATAAGGATAATGTGACTACCTCGCTTAGTTCTAATCAAGCGTTGGCATTAATTATTATTGGTGTTACTGTGCTACTTTCAGTAATTGTAGCAATTGCCTATTTTTCACTTCGTAAAAAAAAGGCAACAAAGTAAAAAATTTGTGTCAATAAATGTCCTTAAACTCTTGTAAATAACAAATTATAGTGGTATAATCAATAACTGGTCGGGAAATGTAATAACCGAACTATATTAATAACATAAATACCTTAGAAAGGAGTTTTAAATTATGAACAAACTTACAATCCGTGACGTAGAAGTAGGTGGCAAAAGATGTCTAGTTAGATGTGACTTTAATGTTCCTATGAAAGATGGCGTTATTACCGATGACAATCGTATTAATGGTGCAATACCTACTATTAAGTATTTAATGGAAAAAGGCGCAAAAGTAATTTTGTGTTCTCATATGGGAAAACCACATAACATTTTTACCGAGGGTTTCGGACTTAACAAGAAAGAAAAGAAATTAGTAGCCGCTTTACCTGAAGCAGAGCAAGCACAAAAAACAAAAGAAATTTTGGCTGCTGCTATGGTAAAAGATGCAAAGAACCTTACCTTAAAACCAGTAGCTGATAAGCTTAATGAAATTTTAGGGAATAAAGTTACTTTTGCTACTGATATTGTTGGCAAAGATGCGAAAGCTAAAGTTGCTGCATTAAAAAATGGCGAATGTGTTTTACTAGAAAATTTGCGTTTTGACGCAGGTGAAGAAAGCAGAGGCGAAGAGCTATGCAGAGAACTTGCAAGTTATTGTGATATCTTTGTAAATGATGCTTTTGGTACTGCTCATCGTAGCCACGCATCAACCGCTGGTATAGTAGAATTGGGTTTTGTAAAAATTGCTGTATGCGGATTTTTAATAGAAAAAGAATTGGCTGTTATGGCTGATGCTTTAGATAATCCAGTACATCCTTTTGTTGCTGTATTAGGTGGTGCTAAAGTTGCTGATAAACTTAAAGTTATTGATAATTTGCTTGAAAAATGCGATAGCTTAATTATTGGTGGTGGAATGGCTTATACCTTCTTAGTGGCTCAAGGTTATGAAGTAGGTACTTCTCTTGTTGATAGTGATAAAGTAGACTATTGTAAAGATATGTTGGCTAAAGCAGCAAAATTAGGTAAGAAAATTTATTTACCAGTTGATGCTGTTATTGCTAAAGAATTCCCAAATCCTATTGATGCTGAAATTGCTGTTAGCGTAGTAAATGCTGATAGTATTCCTGCCGATATGATGGGACTTGATATTGGACCAAAAACCGCTGCAAATTATACCAATGCTATTAAGGGTGCAAAAACTGTAATTTGGAATGGACCTATGGGTGTATTTGAAAATTCTATTTTAGCAAAGGGTACTATTGCTGTTGCTAAAGCTATGGCTGAAGCTACTGGAGCTACTACTATTATTGGTGGTGGAGATAGTGCTGCTGCTGTAAGTCAACTTGGATATGCATCAAATATGACACACATTTCGACTGGTGGTGGTGCATCTTTAGAACTATTTGAAGGAAAAATACTTCCTGGAATAGCTTGTCTTAACGAAAAAAAATAACAACGAATAAAAAATTAATAATATATACGAGAAAAAAAGGAGAAATTAAATGAAAAAAAATATCATTGCCGGTAACTGGAAAATGAACAATACACAAGCTGAAACTAAAATTTTAATTGAAAAATTAAAACCTTTAGTAGCAAAAGCTGATTGTGAAGTAGTATGTTGTGTACCTTTTACAAACATTGAAGCAGCTAGAAAGGCTGCAAGAGGTTCTAACATTCAAATAGGTGCTCAAAATATTCATTGGGCTGAAAAGGGTGCTTTTACTGGAGAAATTTCAGCAGATATGTTGAAAGAACTTAAAGTTAAATATGTAATTACTGGTCATAGTGAAAGACGTCAATATTTTGGTGAAACTGATCAAACAGTTAATCTTCGTACAAAAGCAGCACTTAATGCTGATATGAAAGTTATTGTTTGCGTAGGAGAATTACTAGAAGAAAGAGAAAGTGGAAAAACTAATGAAGTTGTTACTCGTCAAACAGTAGAAGCTTTGAAAGATATCACAAAACAAGAACTTAAGAGAATCGTAATCGCTTACGAACCTATTTGGGCTATTGGTACTGGTAAAACCGCTACACCTCAAGAAGCTAATGACACAATTAAGGTTATTAGAAGAGCTGTAAGAAAAATTTATGGTAGAGCAAGTGCTGCTTCACTTCGTATGCAATACGGTGGTAGTATGAACCCAAGCAATGTTGATGAATTAATGGCTATGCCACAAATCGATGGTGGTTTAATCGGTGGTGCTGCTTTAGTTGCTGAAAAATTTGAAAGAATAGTTAATTATAAGGTTGTTGAATAATCTTACATATTAGCAAAAGTTAGAAAATTGTAAATGGTGCATATCTTTGCAATAAAAGATTTGCATCATTTTTACTTTATTGAGAGGAATAAAAAATATGAAAAAAATTTTTGGATTGATTATTTTAGATGGCTTTGGTATTAGTACTTGTGTTAAGGGTAATGCTATAGCAGCTGCTGGAGTACCTTATTTTAGGTCTTTAATGGATAATTATCCTCATACTTTAATTGGTGCTAGTGGACTTGATGTCGGCTTGCCTGATGGACAAATGGGGAATAGCGAAGTAGGTCACTTAAATATGGGTGCAGGTAGAGTCGTTTATCAAGCACTAACCCGTATTACAAAAAGTATTAAAGATGGCGATTTTTTTGAAAATGAAGCCTTACTTGTTGCTATTCGTGACGCAAAGAAAAATGGTAAAAAATTGCATACTTATGGATTACTAAGTGATGGTGGTGTGCATTCTAATATAGAACATTTATTTGCTGTAATTAAATTAGCAAAAAAAGAAGGTCTTGACAATATTTATGTTCATTGCTTTTTAGACGGTAGAGATGTTCCACCAACAAGTGGCGCTGATTTTATTAATCAACTTACCGAATTTATGGCTAAAGAAAATTTTGGTGAAATAGCTAGCGTTATGGGCAGATTTTTTGCAATGGATAGAGATAACCGTTGGGAGAGAGTAGAAAAAGCCTACAATGCACTTACTTTAGGTATTGGACAGCAAGTAAACGATGCTAATACTGCAGTTCGTGAAAGCTATGAAGATGGAGTAACTGATGAATTTTTAGAACCAAAAATAGTTATGAAAAAAGGGAAACCTGTTGCACTAATTGAAAAGGGTGATAGTATAATTTTCTTTAACTTTAGACCTGATAGAGCTAGAGAAATAAGTCGTGCTTTTATTATGAAAGATTTTGATAATTTTGAAAGAATATCAGGATTTTTAGCACCTAATTATGTAGGTTTTACCCAATATGATGCTAGTTTTGAACCATTTTTAGGTGTAGCTTTCAAACCACAACCTATGAATAATACTCTTGGTGAAGTTTTGGCAAATAATGGTAAAAAACAATTGCGTATTGCTGAAACTGAAAAATATGCTCATGTAACTTTCTTCTTTAATGGTGGAGTAGAAGCTCCAAATGAAAATGAAGATAGAGTGCTTATTCCTTCGCCTAAAGTTCTTACTTATGATTTGCAACCAAGTATGAGTGCAATGGAAGTAGCAAAGCAAGCTGTTATAAGAATTAAAAGTGGCGAGTATGATTGTATGATTCTTAATTTTGCAAATTGCGATATGGTCGGACATACCGGTATTTTTAAGGCTGCAGTTGAGGCTGTTACAACAGTTGATAATGCCCTAAAAATAGTAATGGAAGCAATTAATGAGGTGGGCGGTGAGGCTATTATTACGGCTGACCACGGAAATGCGGACAAGATGTGTGAAGAAGACGGATGTCCATTTACAGCACATACCACAAACCCTGTTCCTGTAATTATTGTAAGCGAAGCTAAAGCTGAATTACGAGATGGCGGAGTGCTAGCAGACATAGCACCTACATTATTACAACTTATGGATATTGAAAAACCAATTGAAATGAGTGGAAAATCTTTAATAAAATAACTTATTTAACAAAAATACGACACTTTGTTTTAGGAAGTGTCGTATTTAATTTATTTTTCAAAAAAGTCTTGCAAATTAAGTCTATATATACTATAATACTATCATGTGTATAGTTCACAGAATGTAATTAAAGGAAGTGTTTTAGAACACTATTTGGTAAAATAATGACTCGTTTATTTGTACATTTAAAGCCTATGGTTAAGTTTTTATTAGTAGCTATTGTGCTTCTCGCTTCTTCAGCTATGGCAGAATTATTCTTGCCACAGATGATGAGTGATATTATTAATGATGGTATATATTTAGAATATGAACCTATGTACGAGTACGAATCAATGATTAATCCTTTTGGAGAAATTGATGTTTCCGGTGATTTAGACGGATTCGAAAAAGACAAAATACCAGTTTTTGAAATGAAAGATGGGTTTTCAACCTCTGATTTAAAAACTGTTTGGAACAGACAATTTAATTCTTTTCAAATGCAATTCAATTTTATGGATATACCTGTAACGGATTCTCGTGAGTTATTTAACGAGGTTCTAATTCCATTTATGGATTCCTTGAAAGATTATCAAATGTATAAAATGCAAGAAAAATATCGTGCTAAATATAATGATAATAGCATAATCGTAGATGGTTATGAGGATTATGAAGAGGCTGATAAAATAAAAGTTCGTGAAGCTATCAGTAATCTTATAGATTATGATTCACTAATTGCGGCAAATGGCAGTGCAATTGATATTGATACTTTCCTAACTATATATGATGAAGAAAGTGAAGACAGTGAAGATAAGGCTGATGTTTGGGAAAATGAAGATGCAAAGCGTTTACTAACTAGTTGCGTACTATGTATGAAGCATAGTAGCAATGGTAACCTTTTACCAATTCCAACCACTACTATAAACGGAGAAACCGTTAGAGTAGAAGTAGATGCAATGGGTTATGCTCTTGACAAAAGCCAAATAACATATGTTTATGATGATGAAATAGAAAGATATACCGCTTTTCCTGATTATGAAATTATATTATGCAACAAAGTATTAGGTGTTGCTCACATATATAAAGATGGTCAAAAATGGTATAAAAATAAATTAGGTATGAATCAAAAAGATATCGATTTGGCAGTAGGTGCAAACGCTATTCCCAAAACTGGTATTGATAAAATATTAGATAGCTTGCATTTATCTGAAGTCGGAAATACCTCTGATGCATTAAGCAAAAAAATTGATAAAACCGCTGAGGAATGGATTACTCCTGATGGTGTTTGTATTCAAACCTCTAATATGAATTTTATTTTGAAAAGAGGTATAACAATGTTGTGCCTTACTATTTTGGCTTCTATATTCACAATAATAGCAATGGCGTTTATTAGTAAAATAGTAGCTTACTTCAGTAGAATTCTTCGTAGTATGGTATTTAGAAAAGTAGAAAATTATTCTTTAGTAGAGTTTGATAAATTCTCAACAGCAAGTTTAGTTACTCGATCTACTAATGATATAAATCAAATACAAAACGTATTTTTAGTAATTTTGCGAACCACATTGTCTGCACCAGTAACAATTATTGGTGGTTTTATATTCTCATTTAAGGCGAATATTTCTATGACAATGGTTCTTGTTTATATCTTGCCAATTCTATTTGCATCGGCAGGAGTAGCAGCAAAGATATGCCAACCATATTTTAAGGTTATCCAACGAAAGGTTGATCAACTTACTTTGATTATGCGTGAAGGCATAACAGGAATTAGAGTTGTTAGAGCATATAACAAACAAAAACTAGAAAAAGATAGGTTTAATGTTGTAAATGTAAGTGTTACACGTTCTGCAGTTGTTTTACAAAGATATAGTGCGGTATTAGTTCCTCTTATTAATATTTGTCTTAACTGTGCAACAGTAGGAATATTCTGGAGAGCAGCTAAACAAGTAGCTAATGATACAATGACTGATGTAGGAAGTATGCTAGAGGTTAGTTTGTACATAACTCAAATAGCAATGGCAATGGTATTCGTTGCAAGTGCTGTAGTTATTTATCCAAGAGCAGTTGCGTCAGCAGAAAGAATATTGCAAGTATTAGATACCGAGACACAAGTCAAAGATGTAAAAAATGCAACTAATAGTAGTGATGGTTCGGGTACTGTAGAGTTTAAAGATGTTTGCTTTAAGTATACAGAAAAGGCAGATAATAATATATTAGAAAACCTAAATTTCAAATGTCAAAAAGGCAAAGTAACAGCAATAGTTGGTGGTACGGGAAGTGGTAAGAGTTCTATTATTAATCTAATACCACGTTTTTATGATATTACTTCAGGTAGTATTTTAATTGATGGACAAGAAGTAAATACTTATCCACAAGATGAATTGCGTAAAAAAATCGGTTTTGTACCACAAAAAAGTATGTTATTTAGTGGCACAATAGAAGAAAATTTGCGTTATGGTAAAGAAGACGCTACTGAGGAAGAAATGTGGGAAGCATTGCGTATTGCGCAAAGTGACACATTCGTTAAAGAAAAAGAGGGGCAATTAAAATACCCTGTAGAACAAGGCGGACAAAACTTTAGTGGTGGTCAAAAACAAAGATTGGCAATAGCTAGAGCAATTGTTAGACGTCCTGATATTTACATATTTGATGATAGCTTTAGTGCATTAGATTTTAAAACGGATAACCGTTTGCGTAATGCCTTATCTAAAGTTACACAAAATAGTATAACCATTATTGTAGCACAAAGAGTTGGTACAATTATGGAAGCAGATGAAATACTAGTATTAGATAATGGCAAATTGGTCGGCAAAGGTAAGCACGAAGACCTAATTAGAAATTGTCCAATGTATCGTGATATAGCATTGAGCCAAATGAGTGAGGAGGAACTAGGACTATGAAAGATAATGACGAAATAGTAAAGGTTCAGGAAGAAGGTGTTTCCTCAGTTGGCAAAATGGATATGGCTGGTGCTTTTGGCGCTAGTTCGATAAATGTTAAAAAAGTTCAAGGTGCAGAAAAATTTGGGAAAACTTTAGTAAGATTAGTAAAATATATGCGTCCCGAACTTATTGCTTTATTGTGTATGATTATATTGGCTGCTGTCGGTGCGTGGTTTGCTGTTTGGGTACCAGATATCTTAAAAAAAGTAACTAATCACTTAATCGAAAGTATTCAATATTTTAAGGAAGTTGATTTAAGTTATGTAGGACAAATTTGTTTGACTGCGGGTGCCTTGTATTGCTTAAATGCGTTATTTATGTTAATAAGTGGATTAATAGCTGCGTCAATGGCACAACATGTCGTACGTAGAATGCGTTTTGATATTAAAAGGAAACTAGACAAAGTACCATTATCATATTATGATTCAACAACAACGGGAGAAATTCTTTCAAGACTTACTAATGATGTAGAAATGGTAGCGGTTACTCTGCAAGATACAATTAATCAAATAATAAATTTGGTAATGACTGTTTGTGGTGTTTTGTTTATGATGTTTAGAATTGATTGGCTACTAAGTGTAATTGCAATTTGTAGTGTGCCAGTACTTATGATAGTAACAAAACTAATTATTAAACGAAGTCAAATACAATTTGCAGAACAACAAAATTTGATAGGTAAAATAAACGGACATGTAGAAGAAATGTATGCAGGACATAGAGTGGTTTTACTTTATAACCATAGAGATAAAAGTATAGAAGAGTTTGAAGTTACCAATACAGAATTGTTAAAAACAACAAGGAAAGCACAATTTTTAGCAGGTATTATTTTACCTTGTATCAAATTTGTAAACAACTTGTCATATGTCGCTGTTTGTGTATTTGGTGGACTTAGAGCAGGTTTGGGTATTATAAGTATAGGTGATATACAAGCTTGTATCCAATATACAAGACAATTTGCACAACCTATAGAAAATGTTAGTAATATAGCTAGTACAATACAATCGGCAATAGCTAGTGCAGAAAGAGTTTTCAAAATGCTAGACTTAGAAGAAATGATTCCTAATAAAGAGCATATGGATGTTTCAAATTTCCAAGGTACTGTTGATTTTGAACATGTTGATTTTAGTTATGCAGATGATAATCCATTAATAACTGATATGAATTTACATGTAAATGCGGGTGAAAGTATTGCTATAGTAGGACCTACTGGAGCTGGAAAAACCACACTTGTCAATTTATTGATGAGATTCTATGAAACTAATAGTGGTGAAATTAAAGTTGATGGTGTGAATATTACTGATATGCATCGTGATGATTTGCGTAGCTTATATGGTATGGTTTTGCAAGATACATGGCTATTTAAGGGCACTGTTGCGGATAATGTTAAATATGGTAACGATTCTTGTAGTAGGGAAGAAATTATTGAAGCGGCAAAGAAAGCCCATGCACATGAATTTGTTATGAGTATGGAAAATGGCTATGATACCGAACTTAATGATGATGCAAGTAATATAAGTCAAGGACAGAAACAATTACTTACAATAGCTAGAGCAATCTTGAAAAATCCTAAAATTATCATCTTAGATGAAGCAACAAGCAGTGTAGATACTCGTACAGAACAATATATCCAAAGTGCAATGCTCGCAATGATGGAAGGAAGAACAAGTTTTGTTATTGCTCATAGATTATCTACGATAAAGAGTGCCGCAGTAATATTAGTTATGAATTCCGGCAATGTAATAGAACAAGGTAATCATGAAACATTAATGGCGAAAGGTGGTTTTTATAAGAGCTTATACGAATCACAATTCCAAGGTAATAGTATAGATGATTTTGATGAAGAAGATATAACTGGATTTATCCAAACATAAAACTTAAAAGGGCGAAAATAATAATATTCTCGCCTTTTTTATTTGCCATTAGTAAATAAATATGTTAAAATAAGTTTACAATTACAGGAGAGAGATATGCCTACTTTTTTTACTGAAATATTTGATGAACCGAATGCAGTAGCCCCTTTAGGGCTAATTGTTTTAGAAGGAGCCGATGTTCTAGGTAACAAGATTGATAAATATCTTGTTAACTGGTATAATAGGGATCTTTCAAAGAAAAAAGCTGATTTCCAAAAAAAAGAAACTTTTATTATAAAATCATCTTGTCCTAGATTTACTACAGGTGATGGTAAAGGTATTATTGAAGGAAGCGTAAGAGGCAGAGATTTATATATAATAACCGATATAGGTAATTATAATAAATGTTATAATATGTTAGGGTTTAGTAATCATATGTCCCCTGATGACCATTATGCGGATTTGAAAAGAATTATAAGTGCTGCTGGTGGTAAGGCTGAAAGAATTACTGTAATTATGCCTATTATGTATGGTGGTCGGCAACATCGTCGTAATGCAAGAGAATCTTTAGACTGTGCACAAATGTTGCAAGAATTGTACGCTATGGGTGTTAGTGAATTAGTTACTTTTGATGCGCATGACCCAAGAGTGCAAAATGCAGTCCCACTAATGGGATTTGACAATTTTTATCCTACATACCAAATTTTGAAAGTATTATGTGCAAATTATCCAGATTTAGATTTTAATAAGAATAGTTTTATGGTTGTTAGTCCAGATGAAGGAGCTATGCATAGAAATATATTCTTTGCTTCAGTTTTGGAAGCGGATTTAGGTATGTTTTATAAGAGAAGAGACTATACTACTGTAGTAAATGGTCGTAATCCAATTGTTGCTCATGAATATATTGGTAGTAGCGTAAAAGGAAAAAATGTAATAGTTGCTGATGATATAATAGCTACGGGTGAAAGTATGTTAAAATTATGTAAACATCTTAAAGCTGATGGCGCAGAAAAAATATTTTTAAATGCAACATTTTCAATATTTACGGAAGGTGTAGAGAAGTTCCAAGAAGCGTATGATCAAGGTTTGTTTACTGCAGTTGTTAGTACTAACTTAACATATACAGACCCAGAATTAAAAACAAAATCTTGGTTTATTTCAGCCGATTTAAGTAAATATATTGCCTATATTATTGCTTATTGTAACCAAAATAAATCAGTAGCAGATTTATTAAGTAGCAACGAAAGAATACATCAACTTTTGAAGAGATAAAACAAAAATATTTACTTTTAAGAATAATGCAAATAGTAAATAATATTGTTAAATAGCAATTATTAATGCTTTTTTGCTATTATTTTACATTTTTGATGTTGACAAAACAATTTATTTTTGGTAAAATTAATTCAAGAAGTAAAGTTTTTTATGTTTATGATATATTGTTTTTATCATAGCAAACGAATTCAAGATGATTTTAATTATAAATTTAATATAAGAAATTAATAATTTTTTATGTCAAATTTTATATTTATTATAAACTCAAATGGAGGAATAATGGAAAAATTAGTATTTTTCAGTGACAAAGAACTCAATGATCAAACAATCGGAGTCCTCAGACCTTACGCACGTTCTTTAGGTCTCAAGCCAGGAACTAAAAAGAAGGCAGATCTAATAGCAGAATGTTTGGATAGGATAACTGAAATAAAAAAAGGTTCCTATGTAATGAATAATCAACATCATAAACAAGTTGGGAGACCAAGTAATAGTAATCAAAATTTAATTTTTAAGCAAGATGATTCATTTTTTGAATCAGAATCCAAGGAAAGTATGAGAGAAAATAAAAAAGAAGTTGCTAGCGTAGTAAAAAAAGAAGCTAATACTGTAGCAAAAAAAGAAGCTAATACTGTAGCAAAAAAAGAAACTGCAAGCGTAGTAAAAAAAGAAGCAAAAAAACTAGTTGACAAAGAAGAAATTCAAAAAGTTGAAGTTGTCAATGTAGATTTAAATGAAGATGAAAATTTATCAGATAAGCCTGATGAAAGAAAAAGTCAGGATAGGTCAGTTAATAATAATTTTCATAAAAAAGATAATAATAAAGAACCGTCTATTGAAGATTTTGAAATAAAAGAAGGCGTTTTGGAGATTATGCAAGATGGATATGGTTTTTTAAGAGCAAAAAATTATGAATCAAGCAGTTTTGATGCATATGTATCAGCTCAAAAAATAAAAAAATGTGCATTAAGACGTGGCGATTGGATAAAAGCTGAAGCAAAGAAGACTTGTGAAAATCGTCCAGCGGGTGTAATAAATATTCTTGAAGTAAACGGAAGAGATTTAGAACAATCGTATAATCGTAGAAATTTTGATACGCTAACACCAATTTATCCAGAAGAGAGATACAGATTAGAGATACCTAATGTAAATAATGATTTTGCCATTAGAGCAATTGATATGATAGCCCCTATCGGTAAAGGACAAAGAGCAATGATTGTTAGTCCACCGAAGGCAGGTAAAACAACATTATTGAAAAAAATAGCTAATAGTATAAGCGTAAATTATCCAGAAGCTCATTTATTGGTATTGCTAATTGATGAAAGACCTGAAGAAGTAACGGATATGCAACGTTCTATTAAAGGTGAAGTTGTTTATTCAACTTTTGATGAAATGCCAGACCATCATACAAAGGCAGCCGAACTAGTGCTTGATAGAGCCAAAAGATTGGTAGAGCTTGGGGATAATGTAATTATTCTAATGGATAGTTTGACAAGGCTAGCAAGAGCCTACAACCTTACTATAGCTCCTACTGGAAGAACATTATCTGGTGGTATCGATCCGGGTGCATTACACAGTCCTAAAAGATTCTTTGGTGCAGCTAGAAATATAGAATTTGGCGGAAGTTTGACAATTATTGCTACTGCTTTAGTAGATACAGGCAGCAAGATGGATGATGTTATTTACGAAGAATTCAAGGGCACAGGTAATATGGAAGTGCATTTAGATAGAAAGCTTAGTGAAAAACGTATATTCCCTGCTATTGACCTTAATAGAAGTGGTACAAGAAGAGAAGAACTTTTACTTACTCCACACGAAATGCAAGCTATTTGGGGAATGCGTAAAATCCTTAGTGCAGGCGATGTATCAGAATCGACTGAAAGACTAATAAACAGTATGTTGAAAACAAAAACTAATGAAGATTATTTCAAAGTAATAGAAAATTATATGAAACGTATCGAATCATTAAAAAAGCAAGGACATACAATCAAATAAAGTAATTATTAATTAAAACATTATTAATTAAAACATTATTAATTAAAACATTATTAATTAAAAAACCACATAATAATTGAATTATGTGGTTTTTTTTAGGAATTATAATAGTGAAATTTATTATTTTTTGGTATCTTCGTGATATTGAGCTACTTTTTCACTCATTTTAATTATTGCAGTACTAAACTTTTCTAATGTGTTCATATCTAAATCTTCGTATTTATCATTAGAAGTATGATAATAATTAGTTGCTACTGGATTTTGTGCTATCATAGTTACTGTAGGAATGCCTTTGCGGCAAAATGGAGTAGAATCACAACCGCCTACTGGATTATAAATTTGTCCACCTTTTCTTCCAACTTCTTGCATACTTTCGCAAGCCATTTTTATCATATTATCATCAAAATGAGTACCTAACCATAAATCGCCTTTTACTGCATAAAAATGTTCAAAATCTCTAATAGAATCTATATTAACTACATAAAGATTGTTTAACATACCGTCATTTTCGTGTTGCTTACAAAACGCTAAACTACCTTTTAGCCCTGCTTCTTCCGCATCTAAAGCTGCACAAATTATGCGACAATTTTTAGGCTGTTTATCAGGATTTTCTTTATAATAATTTGCCACTAATATAGAAAAACCAACGCCGGTAAGATTATCCATAGCGCCGGGTGAAGCTTTTGTTTTATCCCAAGATAGATATTGGCATAAAAATATTGTACCAGGAATACAAAGCAACGGAAGAACATATAGTACTATTTGAAAAACACTAGCACCAGCTCCTATAAAAAGAAGTGGACCAACTATTATTCTAACTAAACTTATTATTGCGGCAGTTAATACACTTCCGACACCTATGCCCGTTTTGATAGGCACAGTTTTAGCATTTTTTAAGCTATGATTCCAACACCAACTACTATCTTTGTGTCCACTAAACATTATACTATATTCTGCTTCTTCGCCGTTTGCCGGTTCTAATGTGGAATATACATTGTGGCTTGTTTCTTTTTTGAATAAAAAGTCAAATACACCTTTATAAGTAAATATTTGAAATATAGCGAATACTAAACAACTTATACATACAACAAAAGGGATAATTGGACTAATAAATCCTAATAAAATACTAGGTAATGAAAAATATCCGAGTAAAGATATAGCTCCGATTGAAGCACGTGGTGCAAAAGTAAAAGGTTCGACTATTGCCTTATTGCCCGTTGCTTTTTCCATTTTTTCAGTAATTATAGGAATAGACATAGCCTCTTCTTCACTTCCGGGAAGCCTAGGGCCTGTCGTATCAATTACTTTTTTTACAAAATCATATACAAATTCTGCACTTTGCTTTTCAAAATTCATTTTATTCTCCTTTGTTACATAATACAATATTATTATAAGGTATGATGTTAGAATAATCAATAAGGATATAAGCATATAAATTAGACAATTTGATTGAATTGTCTTAAAAAAGTACATATTATGATAAGACAATTTGAGACATTTGTACAACTAGATATTGACCACTATATTTGTGTGTGATAAAATAACTATAAACATAATAAAAATACTATTGTTGGAGGTAGATAATGAATAAAGATAATAAAGACATTTTAAAAGATGAATCACGTTGGGAAAAAGTTCAACTTGATCCTAATTATGGTATTTCTAGATGGGAAAAAGCAGATAGAATTAATGAAAGATTGGAAAATATGAGAGCTCAACCTATTTATGATGTTAATGATGATGCATTAAAGGGTATATTAGATTTTTATGATAATAAATGTGGTAAATCTAAAGAAATAACGACTAAGGCTAAAGAATTTATTCCAGGTGGAGTACAACATAATCTAGCATTTAACTATCCATTCCCAATATGTGTAACTCAAGCAAAGGGTGCATATATGACCGATATGGATGGTAATAAATATATTGATTTTTTACAAGCAGGTGGTCCTACTATACTAGGTAGTAATAATGATGTAGTTCGTACAAAAATTAAAGAATTATTGGATAACTGCGGACCGGTTACTGGATTATTCCACGAAGCTGAATATCTAATAGCTAGTGAAATAAATAAACATATGCCTAATGTAGAAAAATTCCGTATGCTAGGAAGTGGTACAGAAAGTGCTATGGCAGCAGTTAGAGTTGCTCGTTGTGCTACTGGAAAGAAAAGATTAATTAAGGTAGGCGGAGCTTATCACGGTTGGTCTGACCAAATGGTATATGGACTAAAAGTTCCGGGAACTCGTAATTTCTTAGAAAGCTATGGAATTCCTTCAAAAATGTTTGCCTATATTGACGAAGTACGCCCAAATGATTTAGATATGTTAGAACATTTTTTGAAGAGAAATAAATCACGTGGTGGCACTTGTGCCGTACTTATAGAACCAGTTGGTCCAGAAAGTGGAACACGTCCTGTTGATTATTATTATAATCAAGCAGTTAGACAACTTTGTGATAAATACGGTTGTTTGTTTATTATGGATGAAGTAGTTACCGGGTTTAGAGTAGGTCTAGGCGGCTCTCAAGGATTCTTTAATGTAAAACCTGACCTTACTATTTTTGGTAAAATTGTTGCTGGTGGATATCCTGCAGCTGGTGGTGTTGGCGGTAAAAAAGAATACGTTGACTGTATGGCAGCTGGTGTTGCTAGTGGTATGAAGAGGGCTTATGTCGGCGGTACTTTAGCTGCAAATCCTATGAGTGCTTTAGCTGGTTACCTAACTATTAAAGAAATAGAAAAAACAAATGCTTGTGTAAAAGCTGGGCAAGCAGGTGATAGACTTGCTGATGGTTTACAAACATTGGTAGAAAAATATAGTTTACCATTTGTAGTTTATAATCAAGGTAGTATTGTGCATTTAGAGTGTGCAGGAGCTATGAGTTATGATTTTAGTAGCTATAATGTACTTAGAAGTATGTTATGGGCATTAAAACAAAAACCAGAAATTATGCTTAGAAAAGTTGCTATGGAGCATATGGGTGCTGCTTATATGTCACATGGCTTGGTTTCGCTTGCAGGTAGTAGACTTTATACATCATTGGCAGATACAGATGAAGTTATTGATGAAGCACTTAATCGTTTTGATGACGTATTTGCTTTGGTTGAAAAAGGTGCTCCTACAAAAATAATTTTAGCTGAACAAAAGGCTGTAAGAGATGCAAAATCTTCAGAAAAGAAAGCTACTAAGAAAGCTAATCAAGCTAAATGGAAACAAGAAAGCGAAGATAAAGCAATTAAAGCTACAGCTGAATTGGTGAAAATTAAATCACAAATAGAAGCATTGCATAGCGAAAAATAATTTGGAGAATTATAAATGAGTAAAATTATTGATAGTATAAAAGAATATGTATCTTTACTCAAAGAAGAAGGATTATGTGCGGAAACCGGTGATATGGTAGCTGTAAAATGTACTGATGGTTATTACCGCACATCTTCTACGGCTTCTTTCAAAGAAATATTAGATAAAGATATTATTAAAGTAACAAATGAAAATAGTGGTGATGATATAGTTGCTAATATATTTAACGCAAGAGGCGATATCAATATAATTATGATAACTCATCCACAAAGCATTTGTACTGTTGCAAAATCGGGAGCTACAATTTATGCAGTGCTTGATGATATGGCTCAAATAGTTGGAAGAAATGCTAAAGTTGTACCTAACGTACAAAGTAGTATTATTTCGGGTCTAAAACGCCGTAATTCAACGCTAATTAAAGATGAAGGTTGTATTACCCTTGGTAGAACACTAAACGAAGCATTTACTAATTGTATGGTGCTTGAAAAAGCAGCTAAAGTATTTATTTGTACTAGTGTAATTGGCAAAGGTAAGAAAATTGGTTTTATTGATGCTAAGTTGATGCATTTTGTTTATAAAATTAAGTATTCAAAGAAAAATCAAGAACAACTTGCACAGGAGGAAATGTAAAATGACTGAAACTCAACTACGTGAAATATTGGTAGAATCGGGCATTGATTTACTTAAATCCAACTTAGTTCAAGGAACTTGGGGAAATACAAGTGTTAGACTTGATGAAAAATCTATGCTAGTTACTCCATCAGGATTAGACTATTTAAGTTTAAAACCTGAAGATATGGCAAAAGTAGATATAAACACTTTAGAGTGGGAGGGTAAATACAAACCCACAAGCGAAAAAGGTATCCACGCAGGTGTTTATAGTGCAAGAAAAGAAGTGGGAGCAGTAATTCATAGTCACCCAACATATTGCAGTGTTTTTGCAAGTGCACATATACCTCTTCCAGTAATTAATGATAAAATGAAAAATTTAATTGGTGGAGAAGTCAGAGTAAGCGGTTATGGGTTGCCTGGTTCGTCTAAATTGTGCAAGAACACATTAATTGGTCTAGATGGTCGCAACGCTACCTTTATGGCAAATCACGGCGTTTTATGCGTTGGGAAAGATATGAAAGAAGCTTTTGAAATAATGGCAACAATGGAAGAATGTTGCAAACTTTATATTGAGCAAATGACTTGTAAGATAACGGGGGAAAAGGAATTTACTCAAGAAATACTTGACAACTTTTTTATTAAGAATTTTAGTAAGTAATTAATAAAAAGTACAAATTATAAAAAAGAAAAGCAAGCAAATATTTTTGCTTGCTTTTCGCTTATATTATTTATTATGTTTTTTTATTCAAATTGCTTCCAATAATTGGACATATTGTCCACATATTCTCCATATTTATCGAACCAATCTTGAGTAAGAAAAGGTAAATTTTTATGGTTAGGTACACTTTTTGCTAATTCATCTACGGTAACAGTAAGATTATGAGCTAATTCTTTACGTTGTTCTTTGAAATCTTTAGTATGGTCATATTGCAACGCATCGCCTATTATCATTGTTTTAGGGTAGATGTATATAGGTACAAATTTTAATTCTTTTCCTGTGTTTTTATAATAAAGCCTAGCAACATCGACAAATCCATTCTGAAATTCAAAAACATATTTACTATATTTTTTTGGACTTTCAGGGAAAATAACTAAATTTTCATTGCTTTCCAATGATTTTAGACTTTCTCTATATGTTGACATCATTCTTTGATCGTGATAAACAGGAATTCCTCTATAACTTTTAAGTATAGGGACAAGTAGAAAAGCAATTATATGTGATAAAATTTTATAAAACCATTTACATTTTTTACCTTTAGCGTGCAAAAAATCGTGAAAAATATAATTAGGTGCTTTTTCTTTATCTAGAGCATATCCAATTATCCAAGGTCTATGATTTACTTTTAAATATTTTGTAGTATAAGCAGGACCTAAAGCTGTGGCGTGATTACAAACATAAATAGCAGGTTCTTCTGTATTTAATTTATCTTCGCCAATTATTTTAGGTTTTGGAAATATTATTGAAGAAATAATATCTATTAGTTTAATGTAAAGATTTTTCATTTTTCACCTATGTTATGGGATTATTGGTATATATACAATATCTCTATTTTTACCTGTAAAAAATAAAGCGACTGTTCCCGGCCCGCTATGTGCACCGATTGTATAATCAAGAGGCATAATAGTAACCGGTAAGTTAAATTCATTTTCAATTAGATGAGCAACAAATCTTGCATCATCATAACAGTCTCCGTGTGTAATATATATGGTTTTGCAATCTCCATCATATTTGTTTTTCATTAATTCTACAAGTTTGCGTAAAGACGCTTTTCTTGATAATATTTTTAATAGTGGAATAAGTTTACCTTGCGTGTTGGTATATAAAACTGGTTTTATTGCCAGTACATTACCGATAAAAGCACTAAAATTGCTTATACGACCATTTCTTGCTAAGTAAGTTAATTTATCAACTACAAATAAATGACAAATATGACTTTTATTTTCTTCGGCATATTGAACACATTCTTCAATGCTATGACCTTCGTCAGCATAGTCACACACCATTTTTACTAAAAGTGCTTGACCGCCAGATTGCGCAGTAGTGTCGATTACATAAATTTGATTTTTATTTGTTGAATTTAATTTTTTTGCAACTTCAAAACAGTTTTTGTATTGACCGCTCAAAACATTAGAAAATGCTAAATGTAAGATGTCTTTTCCATCTAATAACATTTCTGTATATAATTGTTCTATTTCATATCTATTTGCTTGGCTTGACTTAGTGCTTGCGCCATCTCGCATAGAATCATAAAATTCGTGAAAAACTTTTTCAGAATTATCGGGAGATTGTTCTACACCATTTACATAAGCGTGTAAATAGCTTATGTGCAAATCCATTTCTTCAATTAGTTTTGCAGTGAAATCACTAGTATCATCAGTGGATATATTAAAATTTCGCATTGTAAAAACTCCTAATATGTGAATTATATTAAAACGAAGGGAGTTGTATAAATTAAATTAACAACTCTCTTCGTATAATATTAATTTTAGTATTATCTATTTATATAATGTTTATGCTTTACCATTACATCCAAGAACATTAACAAGTTTGTGTCTAACAATTTCTGTTATTGCACTTCTTGCAGGCCCAAGATATTGACGAGGGTCAAAGTGACTTGGATTGTCTTGAAAATATTTTCTAACAGTAGCAGTAACAGCCATACGAATATCACTATCTATATTAATTTTGCAAACTGCCATAGTAGCTGCTTTACGAAGCATTTCTTCAGGAACACCTTTAGCACCAGGCATATTGCCACCGTAAGCATTAATTTGTTCTACAAGATATTGAGGAACACTGCTTGCACCGTGTAGTACGATAGGGAAGTTAGGTAATAATTTGCTAACATCTTCTAAGATATCAAAACGAAGTTTTGCTTCACCTTTGAATTTGAAAGCACCGTGACTTGTACCTATAGCAATAGCTAAGCTATCTACATTTGTACGACGAACAAATTCTTCAACTTGATCTGGGTCAGTATAGCTAGAATCTTTTGCAGCAACCTTAACATCATCTTCGATACCGGCAAGTTTGCCCAATTCTGCTTCAACTACAACGCCGTGGTCGTGTGCATAATCAACAACATTTTTTGTTATTTTTATATTTTCTTCAAAACTATGATGAGATGCATCAATCATTACAGATGAAAAACCGTGATCTACGCAATCTTTACATAATTCAAAAGTATCACCGTGATCTAAATGCAAAACAATAGGAAGGTCACTATCGATAACAGCGGCTTCTACCATTTTTGTTAGGTAAATTGTGTTAGCATATTTTCTTGCTCCGCTACTAACTTGTAAAATTAGTGGGGCACGTTCGATTTTTGCTGCTTCAACAACGCCTTGGATAATTTCCATATTGTTGACATTAAAAGCGCCGATAGCATAACCGCCATCATATGCTTTTTTAAACATTTCTGTACTAGTAACTAGTGGCATAATAAGTCCTCCAATTTAAATTTTTATTCAATTTCTTTATTAAAATTATACAACAAAAATTGGTTAAGGTCTAGTAATATTTTGACTTTATTGAAAAAAATTTATATAATCAATATATTAAGAGGTGAGTATATGTTACACGATAATGAAAAGCTAGAAGATTTAGAATATGAAGGTTTGAAAATAATACAAGACAAAGATGGTTATTGCTTCACGAGTGACAGCGTTTTGCTTGCAAATCTTGTCAATATTAAAAAAAGCGATAATGTCGTAGAGCTAGGAAGCGGAAGTGGCGTTATTTCTATTTTACTTTCTGCTAAATACAATGCTAATAAAATTGTCGGAGTAGAAATTCAAGAAAGACTTGCGGATATGGCAATAAGAAGTATAGAATACAATAACTTATCAGAAAATATAGAAATAATAAACAAGCCTATGCAAGGTATAGAAAAAGAATTAGGGAATAATTGGGATGTGGTAATCACAAATCCGCCTTATGCAAAGCAAATTGTGAAAAAAGATAGTTATACAGAAGATGAAATATGTAAAAGTGAAATTATGGTAACACTAGATGATGTCGTTATAACAGCTAGTAAATTGTTGAAATTTGGCGGGAATTTTTATATGATAAATAAAGCAAACCGACTTATTGATGCAATTTGTAGTATGCGTGAAAACAATTTGGAGCCAAAAAAGATATATTTTATTCAGCCAAAACTATCTAAAGATATAGATACCTTTATTATAGTGGGGAAAAAAGGTGGTAAGAGTAGTATATTATTACCAAAACCAATTATTATCTATGATGAAGATGGCAATTATACACCATTACTTAGGAGAATGTACAACAAATGAAACCACAATTATTTTTAGTAGCAACGCCAATTGGCAATATGAACGATATTACACTTAGAGCATTAGAAGTGCTTAAAGATGTAGATATAATAGCTTGTGAAGACACTAGACATACTCTAGGTCTACTTAATCATTTTGAAATAAAAAAGCCACTTATAAGTTATTATAAGCAAAAAGAAATAGAAGGGAGTCAGCAAATCATTGATTTACTTAGACAAGGTAAAAAAATAGCATTAGTATCAGATGCGGGAATGCCTTGTATTAGTGACCCCGGTAGTGTATTAGTTCGAGAATTACAAAAAGAAGAAATAGAATATACCATAATTCCCGGAGCTAGTGCCGTAGTTAGTGCAATAGCTTTATCAGGAGTAATGGGTACTTTTACATTTCTAGGATTTATGCCAGAAAGGAATAAGGATTATGAAAAATTTATCAACAATTATAAAAATTTAGATAGCAATTTGGTAATATATTCGGCTCCACACGACCTAAATAAAATTTTTGATAAATTATTTATTTCATTAGGTGAAAGAAAAATTTATTTGATAAAAGAAATTACCAAAATATATGAAAATGTAATAATTGGGCAATTATCTGATTTGCGTATTGACAATCCAAAAGGTGAATTCGTTATAGTTATTGAAGGTAAAACGGAAGTAATTATAGAATTAGATGATGAGCAAATAATTGCTATATTAAAAGATAAAATAGAAGAAGGAAATGATAAGAAGCAAGCGGTTTCTTTAGTATGCAAAGAATTTGAATTAAACAAAAATAGAGTTTATAAATTAGCTATAGATATATAATTTTTGTTAAAATATATTTAATCAAAATTAATAAAAATTGTATTAATATATGTTATAAGATTTTGCACAAAATACAAGCTAAAATTGCACCTATAAATGTAGCAAAAATTGATATAGGAATTGCAAGTCCAGATTTTTTATCTTTGCTTGTACTAAAGTAAACAGCCACAATATAAAGTATGGTATCATTGCTTGCCATAATTACACTTGCACATCTTGATACATAACTATCTACACCAAATTTTTGGTATAAATTTTCTAAAATAGTAAGGCTTCCCGTACCACTTATTGGTCGAAGTATTAATAACTCAATAAGTTCTTTAGGGATACCAATATAGCTTAATGGGGTTGCCAAAACATTACTTAGCATATTACTTAAGCCACTTGCTTGAAATATTCGAAGCAACATAAATATACTAATTAGATAGGGCAAAAGGTCTAACATAAGATGAAGACTATCTTTAGTGCCTATGATAAAAGAATTGTATATATTCACCTTTTTTAATACGGCAGTTAATAGAGTAATTAAGATGACAACAGGCACAATATAAATCATAATTTTTATTTATCCTTCACTAATAATTCTACTAATAAAATTCCGATAAATGTGCTAAAAATTGTAGCAATAAGTGATGGTAAAATTATATCAACTTTGCTATTCAAAGTACTTCTTAGTGCCAAAATTGTTGTAGGAATTATTTGAATGGAGGTAGAATTTATAACAACTAACATTATTTTATTTTTTTTAATTCTCATATTTTCTACAGCCTTAATTCCGGCAGGAGTGCCCGCACTTCCCATACCTAGCATATTGGCAGAAAGATTAATAGAAAGGTAGTTATAACAATTGTCATTTTCTTTAGGAAATAATTTTTTTAATATAAATTTTAATTTATTTGCAAGGAAAGTATCGAAGCGAATTTCTCTCCATAAATTTAGTATTGATAACCATAAAGCATATATACAAAAAAGTTTGATACAGAAAGTGACAGAATCATTCGCTCCGGTTATCAAGCTTTGCATTACTAAATCAGGCTCAATAAAGAGCAAAATTATTGTACTTATTATTAAAATTATACTAAAAACAATTGCCATATATAATTAATGATATGCTTTTTATAAATGCAATTATGATAGATATAAAAATATAAAAAATATTCTTTGATATGCTGTTGCTTAGGTAAAATTTTTTTCTTGCATTTATGTATATTATGTATTATAATAATATATAATTATGAATAAAATTATAAAACGAAAGCGTTCAGCTTTTTTATTGGTAATAGTGTTATTGATTTTGATGCTTACTTGTCTTACTGCTTGCGATAGCACAGAAAGCAAATTTGTGAGTGTCCAATTTTATGTTGATGGAATTTTGTACAGAACTTGTTATGTTCCTAAAGGTGGTTCTTTAGATATTGATGTAGATATACCTAGTAAAGATGGAATGAAAGGAGTTTGGAGTTCTACTGATTTTGATGAAATCAATGAAGATATGAAAATTGATGCTATTTATTCAAGTGTAAATTGTACAATTAGATTTTTAGTCGAAGGCAATCAAATAAACGAGATGGTCGTAAAAAAAGATAGTTCGCCAACTGAACTTCCTGAAATTCCAGAAAGAGAAGGTTATATTGGATATTGGAATTATACGGATTTTACAAAAATTTCTCAAGATATTACAGTAGAAGCTATTTATGAAAAAAAATCTTTAAATATAATTTTCAAAAATGGTGAAGCGACTTACGCAACAAGAAGAGTAGAATACGGTGAGAATTTAGATTATATACCGACTTTGCCTACTGTTGGAATTAATTGTTCTAGCAAATGGTTAGATGAAGATGGTAATACTCCGATATATACTGCTATAAAAAGTGATAACGTTATTCACGCATATTATTATTTGAATATAAATTTAGTAGATAGTGAATCAGGAAATACTCAAATTAATTATGATTTAAACCAAAGTGTAGAAAGTATTGCAGTAGGGCAAAAAGAAAATTATGATTTTTATGGATGGTATTATGATGCAAGCTTTACAAATAAAGTTGTATTCCCTCTACAGTTTGTTGAAAATAAAACAATATATGCTCGATGGTTACAAACAACAACAAATACTGATTTTACTTTTGCAGATGGCGAAATTACTGGGTTTACAGGTTCAGGAACCGATTTAGTATTGCCTTACAAATATAAAAATGCTAGCGATGAAGAAGTTGAAATAACCAAAATAGCGGATAGTGCGTTTTTGAATAACACAAATATAACTTCTATTAGTTTACCAGGCACAATTGTTGAAATTGGCGAAAGTGCTTTTGAAGGGTGTACAAGTCTAACTACTATAAGTTATCCCGATACAAATAATGTGGCTACTATTAATGATAGAGCTTTTTATAATTGTAGGAATATCAATAAATTCGAATTTGGTAAAAATCTTGAAAGTATTGGGACAAGTGTATTTTTTGAGTGTAGCGACCTTACCGATATTGATTTATCAAATACAAAACTAAGTATAATAGGCGATAGTGCGTTTATTAATTTATCCAATATTAATAGTATAAGTTTACCTAATACAATTACTGAAATAAAAGAAAATGCTTTTAGTGGAGTTTCTAATGCTACTTTTACTTTTGCTAGTAATGATAATTTATCAAAAGTAGGCGACAGTGCTTTTGCACAATGTGCTAAATTGGAAAATTTCGTAGCACCTAAAATTACATATTTAGGGAATGGAATTTTTGTGGGTTGTTCAGATTTGCAACAAACGACTACTCTTAGCAATAAATGCTTATACGAATTATTTGGTGGTAGTTTTGATCAAACTTATGAGGTAATTACAAGTGAAGGCGATTTGTATTATTTACCGGAAAGCTTAAATAAAGTAACAATAGTTGCAAACAAAGGTACAGTTGATATATCAAGTGGTACAGTTGTTAGTGATGTTATGAAAGATACTTATAATGTAAAAACAGTAGAATTTGTAGGTGATTTTACAGTTATTAAAGAAAATGCTTTTGCAGTCAGTGATACTTTATTAATTACTGAAGGCAATTTAGAAATAATTTTTCCTAATAAAATTAATAAAATAGAGAAAAACGCCTTTGTCGGAAGAAATGATATATATAGTATTAATTTACCTGATACTCTATCATCAATAGGAGAAATGGCATTCAAGGATATAATTAGACTAACGCATGTAAATATTTCTAATCAAAATTCTTTATCACTTGTTGAAAAAGATGCGTTTGCAAATACGACTTGGTTTGTGGAATATGATAAAATCGTAAAATTAGGGAATATAGCTTTGGGCTTTGGTAATAATTATATAAATGCAAATCCTGTAAGTTCAATAATTCTAGATGATTTGGAAGGGGTTAAGGTTATTGCACCGTATGCTTTTAGCAATATAAATAGTTTAATCAATATTGAGTTGCCTAGCACAGTAAATAATATTGGTAAAAATAGTTTTAGCAATTGCAACAATTTAGAAATAGCTATTTTACCGAAAGAATGTTTGGTTTTTGAAGATGAAATATTCGCTAATTGTAATAAACTTAAAGAAATAAGAATTGGAATTAGTAAGGACTTAGAAAAATTATTTGGAACTACCGAAATATTAGGTCAAACTTATTATGTAAATAGAAACGAAATTAATTATGCAATTCCTAATACATTAGAAAAATTGATATTATATTCTGATAGTGTTGCTAGCAACATACAAGCAAATAAGTATAATAATCTTATTAGTTTGAAAAATATTGAGCTTAGTTATGGTATTAATAAAATATACGATGAAGCTTTTAGTAATTGTACTGGTTTATTAACATTTACAATAAGTTCTTCTGTTACAGAAATAGGTTATTTGGGAGATTCAGAAGCATCTCATAACGGAGTGTTTGTAGGCTGTAACAATCTTAATTTATTTGTTATTCCTACCCTATCACAATTACAAATAATTAATGATAAGGCTTTCAAAAATACAAGTTTGACCAATTTGACTATTCCTAATAAAGTAACGATTATTGGAGACGAAGCGTTTTATGGTACAAAACTTGAATACTTAACATTTAATAGTGGCAATGATGATTTATCAATTGGCAAGAATGCTTTTAGCCATATTACCACATTTAAAGATAATGCAATTATTAATTTACCTAATAATTTAGTTTCGTTAGGGGATAATGCTTTTAGCAATGATACTACACTTACAAATGTAGTAATAAATGATGGTATAAATTATTGTGGTAATCATATATTTGAAAACTGCAATTTGAAAGAATTTACTTTGCCAAGTAGTCTTCCAATTTCTTATGATAGTGAAACAAATGAATGTAGTGTGTTAGGCTTATTAAAAAATAATCAATTTTTATCTTCACTATATATAAATGTCGGTGTGAAAATGGCTGACTTATTTGATGGCAGTTATCCTAATAATTTGTCTACTATTTATGTAAATAGTAGTGAAATCGTTGATGATGAATTTATAAATCTAACTACTTTGGAAAGAGTAACTATTCTTAATGGAGTAGTTACTATTGGAGAGCAAGCATTTTTAGGGTGTAATAATTCTAATTTTAATTTTGTACAAATCCCTACAAGTGTAATAGAAATAAAAGATAAGGCATTTTCTTGTTGTGATAATTTGAAAAATTTCTTATTTGCTGATGGTTCAACAATTGCTACTTTAGGTAAATATATTTTTGCTGAAGATTATAGTTTAAGTGAAGTATTTTTCCCTAATACAATAACAAATACAGAATTTGAAGGAATGTTTGACCATTGCTCATCTCTAGCAAATACCAATATTCCTAGTACTGTTACGAAAATCGGTGATTATACATTTAGAGAAAATCAAGACCTTAAAGAAATTGAAATCCCAATTACTATAGAAGAAATTGGCGATTATGCATTTTCGGATTGCATAAAATTGTATTTCGTTAACAACAATTTTGAGAATTTATATATAATAGGAGAAAAGGCTTTTTGGAATTGTAAAAAGCTACAAAAATTTAAGGCAGAAAATGTAAATACAATCGGGAAATTAGCTTTTGGCGGTTGCGATTATATGACCGAAACAATTATTGTAGATAATATAATTTCTAATGATGATGTTTATAATGCAATAGGCGATAGCGGTGCAATAAAGCATATAAATATATCATCAAATGCTACAAGTTTTGATGTAAGCAATTTAAGTAGTAATCTTTCAATAATTTATTTAGCTAGTTGTGACAAAGTTATTGTAGAAAGTATATTGGATTCCATTAAAGACAATCCATTAGCTTTTGATAAAGAAATTTTTGTAAATAGAGAAGTTTATCAACAATTGGTTGTAAGTAATTATAGCAGTTTACTATTGCAGGCATATCCTTCAATATTAAATGAATCAGATTATTTATTAAATGAAGAAAATAATACAGCTAAAATAATAGGATTTTCTAATACTTCATCTACCATAGCTTATTTACCTAATATAATAAGATATAATGAAATAGATTATACAGTAACTGAAATAGCGACAGGTGTATTTGCTAATAATACAAATTTACGAACAGTAATTATTCCATCTTCCGTAGAAGTAATAGGATATAATGCTTTTGGAGGTTGTACGAATTTGCTAAATGTAAATTTTGAAACGGGCTGTAAACTAAATCAAATAGCGTTATATGCGTTTGATGGCTGTGTATCTCTAGAAACTATAGATTTGCCAGATAGTATAGTTACCATCGAAGCAGGGGCATTTATGGGTTGTTCTAGTCTAACTACAGTAAATACAACTAGTAATAGTAAACTAATTAGTATCGGGAACAATTCTTTTGAAAATTGTTATGAATTAACGAATTTTAAAGTAGTTGCTATACCACAAACTGAAGAAGATACATTCTTAAACGCTAAATTTAATGAAACGCTATTTGAAATTTGGGATTAATATATATTGTAGCATTAATATGCTATTTGTGATATAATACTTTGATACAACATTAAGGAGACACTATGTATATTTATAAAGCGACTGGTAATAACACTCTTTTAAAAGAAGAGCTTTCCGTAATCGAAGAAGGTAATTTAGTAAAGGTGAAAACCACAGCTTATATGCCTTCGCAACTCGATATAGAATATTTTGAAGGTTCTGAAAAAGTGAATTATCCACATTCTCTTGGTACTATTGCCATTGGCGTGGTTAGTGATGATAGAGAAGAATATGGCTTAAAAAGGGGTACTAAGGTTATTATTAATCCATATGTTTCTGAAATTAATGATAAAGCAGCTTTGCCTAATAATGTAAAAATTAATGGAGTAGAGTTGGAAGGTTTATTTTCTGATTTAGTTTATATAGAACCAGAAAGATTAACGCCATTTCCTGAAGATGTAAAAGAAGACCAAGCTATTTTTACAAGTAAAATAGCTATTGCCTTAAGTGTGCTTAATTCTTTCAAATGTGAAAAGGGTGATTATGTTGCTATATTAGGAGGTAGTGCTCTTTGTAATATAATTGCACAACTTGCTATGTATTTTCAAATGATTCCGATAATAATAGATTCTTTTGAAAGTAATCTAGTTATTATGAAGGATAGCGGTATTTATTATACGATAAATTCTACTTTAGAAGTACCTGTAGATAAGGTTAAGGAATTTACTGGTGGTAGAATGGCAGAACATACAATTATCGATATAGCTAGTTATGAAACGGGTAGCTATTTGTTCCAACTATCAAGAATGGGTGGAGATTGTACTGTTATTTGTGAGAATAAATATTCTAAAAAATTAGAGGTAGATTTGGACTTTGTTAGTCGTAGGCAACTTAAAGTAAGCGGAATAAGTAATGGTGCTTCCGAGTTTGATTCTGCTATTAATATTTTAGCACAAAAAATTATTAATTTTAATGGTTTGGTAGAGAAAAAAATAGGGAAAGAAGATGCAGAAGAATATTTGAAAAAAATACAACAAAATAATGTGCATATTCCTACTTCTATTATTGAAATGCTTTAATTTTTATTTATTAATAGAAATTTGAAAGCTACTAAAGACAATTGGGAATAATTTTATTATGAAAACAAGAACTAAAAATATTATATTGTTATGTATTGTTATTCTATTGGTCGTAGCTTTATTTACTATGGTTATTTTTGAAGCTGTAATTAGCAACAAAAGTCCTGAAACTTTGGATATTTATATTGACAATTCTCCTATTAATTATGAAACTGAAGATAATGTTGTTTATGCGATAAGTTTTCGTAATTCTATGGAACAATTCAGCGAAATGTTATCAATTAATCCGCAAGAAGGTGTAGTTTATGATTTAATTCACGAATTATTAGAATGTATGTCAATTGCTAGAATTCCTCCTTATAAATTGCAAACAATAGCGTATGTTGTTGACCAATATAGAAATAATATTCAAAGTAGTATGAGTTCAAGTATAAATGTTGATGAAGAATTCATATTAAGTTTGTTTTCAATTAATTCTATTACTTTCACTAATTTTTGTAGTGATTTTTTTGATGTAACAACACTTACAGAAGAAGAGTTTGCAAGATTTTTGTACCAATTTACTTTAAGAAATTCAACTCAGGCATATAAGATAGCCCTAAATAAAATAGGGCAAGAAGATTATATAGTTTTTATTGCGAATACTTTTTATTTGATAAATACTTTAGGCGATATTAAAAGTGATATAAAAAATATATCATCAAGCCAAATGCAGGCTATCCTATATCAGTTAGGTGATGATTATGTAGAAATAGTCGATAAAGTAGGCGTAGACACTCTAAAAACCATTTTGGGGCTTGGCGGGCAATTATCCTTAGATAACGAAGAAAATATTAGACTAAATTCTTATAGTAGTGATATGGCGGATAAAATAAGTCGGCTATTTGGATTATTAGGCAAAACGGCAAAGAATATTGAAAATGCACAATTGGATATAATCCTTTCTATTGATGATGAGAATGCAACAGAAAGAGAAAAAAATATAAATATTATTATTAAGAAACAAAATGTTTGCAACATAATCACAAAAGGACTTAGTGAGGGTTTGGTGTATTTTAATGATTTGGACATCAATAATATTGAAGCATTACTAGAAAGTTATAAAACAACATTCGGTAACGGCTATCGTTTGAAAACTGAATTGTCAAAAAATGAAATAAATCAAGCATATTTAGATGACATAAATACAAAATGGCAAAATTTAATTAGTACAATAAATTATTTTCAAGCTAATAATTTTACAGTAGAAGAATTAAATAATTTAAGTGATGAGAAGTTATTGAATATAATCAATAATACAAATGGTGTTGAAAATATGTCTACAGCAATTGATGATTTTGTTTTTAGTACCCTATACATTTGGAGTATGTATATAATAAATAACTATAGCTAAATAAATTGGAGGAATAATGAAAGAAATAATTTTAGAAGTTAATAATCTTTCAAAAAAGTTTGAAAATCAAGATAGAAATATTTTAGAGAATGTTTCTTTTAAGATAAATTCGGGCGATTTTGTATCAATTTTGGGCGCTAGTGGCTCGGGTAAAAGTACCTTGCTAACAATTTGCGGTGGTATGGATATCCCCTCAAAAGGTGAAATAATTTTTAACGGTGTTGATATTACCAAACTAAAAGAAAAAGATTTAGCTGTCCTTAGACGAACTAAAATAGGTTTTGTTTTCCAATTTTTTAATTTAGCTCCTTACTTAAATGCAGAAGAAAATATTGTTTTACCAATGATATTAGATGCAAAAAGCTCGAAAGGCTATAATAATGATTTGGAATATTTGCTTGATTATCTAAAATTACAAGATTTGCGTAAAAAAATGCCAAGTCAATTATCAGGTGGTGAGCAACAAAGAATAGCTATTGCAAGAGGGTTGATTTATAAACCAAAAATTATATATTTAGATGAACCTACAGGGAACCTCGATAGTAAAATAGCTAAGGAAATTATGGAACTTTTAGTCCGAATTAATATAGAATTTGGAACGACAATTATGCAGGTTACTCACAGTGAATATAATGCTAGTTATGGCAATAAAATAATTCGTATAAATGATGGTAAAATTATTGAAGAAGTAGTTATACGAAATATAGAAAGTGAACCTATTATTGTAAACGAAAATAATGTTAATTCAGAAAATATACTTATGGATATAGAAAATCAAATTGTAGATAATAAGCCCGATGAAAATCAAATGGTAGATAATAATCCTAATGAAAATCAAAATTCAGAAGTTGAGGAAGATAAATAATAAAAAATAAAATATGAATATACTGATAAAACATACATTACGAAGCATAAAAAGCAATTGGGGACAATTTGCGGTAATTATCATGACAATAATGGTAGTTACGGCAATGCTTTTTGTTGCATTTAGTATTGGTGATTTATTTTATAATTTTAATGTTTCTGTGGATTCTAGATTGGGAAGTAGTACTGATATAAGTTTGTCCGGCGATTTATATAGTAAAGCAAAATTAAATGAATTTATAAATGATAACAGTAAAGATATTGAGTTTGTAGATAACTATTTGCAAATGGGTGCATTATTCAAAAATGAAAACGCATCTGACAAAACAAGCAAATTGGTAATGGTAGAAGCTACTGATACAAAGATTATGGCAAAGCGTTATCCAAATATGCTTAAGATATCGGAAGAACTTAAAGGGAATTATGAATATCCGTCAGTTTGGGTAGGGAAGTCGTTTGTAGATGAAAATAATCTAAATATAGGTGATGAAATAAAAATTTATTTAGATATGTATCGTACTTATCAAACTATGACAATCACATATATTTTTGAAAATGAAGGATTTTTTGCTAATAATGTAGTAAATAATTTAATTATTGATTATGAATCAATCAATGCAAAAGGTATGTATAATCTTTCTTATATCAAATTAGTTGATAGCGGTAAGTATGATGAAATATCCACTAATTTATATGATTATATGGGAAATGACAATTTATCTGTAAGCAGGGCGGTTGATTATGAAAAAGTTCATAGAATTGTAAATAATAACCAATTATTACTTAATGTAAGTTTAATATTTATTGTTGCATTAATGTTATTTATTTTGTTTACTTCTTATTTAGTAGTAGCGAATAAAAGAATTTCTGAAATTGTTGTATTTCGAGCTGCTGGTGCTACCCCGATGCAAACTACCTTAATAATGCTGCTTGAAAGTGCCATTTATGGCACATTTGGTGCTGTTTTGGGAATTATGTTGGGTAGGTTAGGTATGGGTATAGCCGTTAGACAGGTTATTCCCAATTTTGCTAGTGCAGTAACCTATGATTTTTCGGATTATTTTGTATCATTAATATTAGGTATAGGTATTTCTATATTTGCTTCATTAATTCCTATAGTTAATATTAGCAAAGTAAAAATTAGGCAATTAACAACAGGAAGTAATAATCTTGCAAAAAAAGTTTCACCTTTAGTTTTTGTTATTGTTACATTGCTTATGGTGTCCAATATTTTGGTGCTTATTTTCGTAGAAAATGCAACCATAGTAGCAACTGTAACACTTACTATTATAGTAGCTACTTGGGTCGCTTTAATCGTTCCGTATATAATAAAATTATTATCCAAATTATTTTCTATGGGGAAAGGCAGTCATAGGATAGCAGGGCTTTCTATTAAGAGAAATACTTCTAGTAGGACTCTTGCAAGTATGGTCGGAAGCATTATTGTATTTACCTTTTTGGTAGTTAGTATTATTTCTATAGTTATTAGTGCAATAACACCATCAAATGAAAGATTTGAAGCAGATTTTGTTGCTCAAAGTGTAGACAAAATTGACTATCAAGAAATAAGACAAGACATAATTGGCACCGTCGGTGTTCAAGATGCATTTTTGATAAATATGGAACCTAGCAGATTGGTACAAGGAAACCAAACATACGAATATACTACATTTACAGTCGAAAATTCAGAGGCAATAAACAGTATAGCTAAGGGTGTAACTAAAGAGGTAAAAACTCGATTTGATATGACTTTGCATCCAATTATTTTAAGCTATGATATGGCACAGAGATGTGGGCTTGAAATTGGGGACAAAATGCAAATTGAGTTGGGCAATAAAGAAATTACTGAAGGTAAATTAGACAATGAATTTGTTGTGGTCGGAATGGATTATGCTAAGACAAACAATGATAGGTGTGTGGTAATTTCGGCAAGTGATTTAATGCAAAATGGAGTTTTAATTAATGCAAATAGTTCATTAATTTTAGTTAATGCCAAAAAGGGCGTTTGGGTACGTGATTTGTATTTACAATTACGAGATAATTTAGAACAAAAATATTGTTTTATACTTAAATATGATGATTGGGCTTATGCAACAAATGTAGGTATGCGTGGTATTCAAGAATTGATGAAAATTTTACAAATATTAGTAAGTGTTGTCGCACTTATCGGTGTAATTAATTTAGCTATTATCACATTACTAAATAGAAAAAGAGAATTTACGATATATTACTCTGTAGGAATGGATAAAAAAAGGTATATAATTACTATGCTTATTGAAAGTATAATAATTGGTTTGTCAGGAGCAATAATAGGTGTTATCTTGTCTATTATAGTAAATAGGCTACTACCGGTATTTGCAAAACTTATTGATAGATACCTAGTTATGCAAATCTTCCCTGTTACTATACCAATTATTGTTGGTATCGCAATGCTAATTTTTGTGATTATTTACATCATTGTATCATTAATAAAAAAGACTAATTACATTTATGACAGAAATGTTCGAATGTAATATTCAGTAATAGTCTTAGTACTAAAATATAAAAATATATAGGGTTACAATTGATATCGGACAAAAGTTAATAAAAAATATAGTAGGATAATCTCAAATGTGATATAGTTAATTTACAACAAAAAACTACACAGGAGAAGACCCTACTATGCCTAATA
>Ga0172378_10000394_pt1 | contig 38002 bp, 32 predicted proteins | sample GrowelOW332metaG_FD_119755 | JGI IMG/M metagenome (GOLD analysis project Ga0172378, IMG submission 119755) | Groundwater microbial communities from an aquifer near a municipal landfill in Southern Ontario, Canada - Pumphouse #3_1 metaG | ecosystem: Environmental > Aquatic > Deep subsurface >...
AAGGGGGGGCGATTAAACGTATTGTGCAAAAGCTTGATCCGCGTGAATATCAAATTCATAGCATTGCCGCACCTGAACCGTATGAGCTGCGCCGCCCATATTTATGGCGCTTTTGGCGACGTTTACAAACCGAAGGCGATATTAGTATTTTTGATCGTAGTTGGTATGGGCGGGTGTTGGTTGAGCGTATTGAAGGTTTTGCGCATCCAGCCGAATGGCAACGTGCCTATGCTGAAATTAACCGTTTTGAACAAGACTTAATTGAAAATAACAGTGTGATTGTCAAAATTTGGTTGGCGATTTCTAAAGATGAGCAAGAGGCACGTTTTAAGGCGCGTGAAGAAACGCCACATAAACGCTTTAAAATTACCGAAGAAGATTGGCGTAATCGTGAGCGTTGGGATGATTATTTACAAGCCGCTGCCGATATGTTTACCCATACCAGTACTCAGGCTGCGCCGTGGCATATTATTGCCACGGACGATAAAAACACCGCACGAATTGAGGTGCTAGAAACCATTTTAAAGCAGCTCAAAGCCACATAAAAAAATGCCCTTGCGAGCGTTTTTAACATTTACTTGGCAGCATCGTCTTGTTGCTGCTCAAGGGTCGGTACATTGGTCACAGGTGGTGCTATAGGTTGGCCACGCTCAACGCCTTGTTTAAGCTGAATGCCTTTGGCTAATTTGTAGCTTTCTTCAACATGCGCTTCGGCCACTTTTTTCATCACAATATAACCTAAGCTGGCAGCAATCATTTGTCCGCCAAGTGGAATAAACTTGGTCACTTGTTTGGTTAAGTATTTGGCAGCCATATTATTAAATGATTTTTTCATGGCAGTACGCGCAACCACTAAACCTGAGAACTCAACCCCACGTTTTTTGAGTTCACTCCAATGAATTTGCTTGGTTTTTGGGTCAAATACAGTCACTTGTTCAGGTGCTAAACCAAAGCGGGCATTCACCTCAGGAATCAGTTGTGACAAAATCCCCACATCAATTAAAACATCTAAAAATGGAATAGGAATAATGGCAACACCTGCCGACATATAGGCCCGTTTTTTGACCAACTCTAAACACTCTTCACGGACTTGTTCTAAATTTAATGTAGGATCAATTGTTTGTGGAATATTGTCAATTTTCATCATGAAATACCTTAAACTAATATGAATTTTTTCTATGTCTGATCGTGTGGTTTAAGCCAACTTAAGCTTAATTTGACATAGCCAATGGTGTCGGTCTAGTACAGAATCTTTGTGATTTTGTAGATAAATTTTTATTTTTATTCAGATGTTAGGAGCAGTATGGCCATTCATGTAATGCAAAGTCAGCGAATTGAAGTGTTATTTGAAGCCATGCTGCGCGCGGTGCAACACAGCAAAGCACATCCTTTGATGGTGTTAAAAGCCCAACATTTTATTGTGCCATCTTTAGCCATTGAAACATGGCTTACTCAGCGTCTGGCTGAACAGCGCGGTATTAGTGCCAATAATCAATTTCATCACCGTATGCGTGGTTTTCAGTGGTGGGTATATCAAGAAGTGCTGCATGATCAACGCGATGAAGTACGTAAAGCCAACCTGCCGCGTTTAATGATCAAATGGCGTATTTATCAAAGTCTAAAAGATTTTGTGCAAGCACCACACAATACCTTAAGTCAGCAACATCCGTTGTATCCTATCATTCAACGTATTTATGCCAGTGCCGACCGTTTAGAGGGGCTTGAACAACTCAATAAAAAACAAAGCATGTTGTATTGGGTTGCCGAACAAGTATCGCGTTTATTTTCCAACTATATGGAATACCGCAGCCATTGTGCACGTTGTGGCGCGCAGTTGTGTGCTTGTGGCAATAATTGGCTGCAAACATGGGGCAAGCAACAGGCTTTAAACGTCGAGCAATTGTTTTTTAAGGTCGGCACCGAAATTGAGCAATTTAAGCTTGAGCAAGCCTATGAGCTTGAAGCATGGCAACGTTGGTTATGGCAAAGCGTTTTTGCCGAAGATTTTAAAAACGTGGCACGGATTGATGCGCTGTTTTGGCAACGCCTTGATGACCCAAACACACGCCAAGATGCCCTAAAACGTTTGCCCAATCAAATTGTAGTATTTACCTTATTGGATTTACCCCCAGTACAACTGCAATTTTTACGTCGTTTAGGACAGTACCTTGATATTTTTGTGATGCATTACAACCCCTCACAAGAATATTGGGCCGATATGGTCGACCCGCATTGGAAAGCCCGCTATGACGCGCAGTTACGGCAAAGATTTATTGAACGTGAGCAAGCGCAAGGGCGTAGCGTCGATGATCAAGCCATTAATGCCTATATTGAAAAATTTAGTCTAGAGTTTCATGCCGAAAAACGCGATTCGCATCATCCGCTACTCACCCGTTTTGGTAAACAAGCGCGTGACCATTTCTCGTTGTTGTCGAATTTATCTTCTAACGAAGAAGGGCAATGGTTTGATTTATTCCCTGAAGATTATCCAAACACGTTATTAGGCAAAATCCAAAGCGATATTTTACATTTACGAAAGCCTGAGGCAAATCAATACTATTTACAGCCAGATGATGGCTCGATTCAGATTCATGTGTGTCATTCAAGTTTGCGCCAACTTGAAGTGTTAAAAGAACAAATTTTACATTGGTTAAGCCAAGGCACACCTGATGCACCGCGCCGTGCCAGTGATATTTTGGTGTTGTGTCCTAACCTTAAAGACATTGAACCACAAATTCGTAGTACCTTTGCCGCGCCCTTGTCTGAGCGCGAACGTATGCTGCAAGATAGCGTATATCTGCCCATTCAAATTGCCGGTGTTACACCACTCGATGCGCAAAATGCATGGCGTGCTGTACTCGGGCGCATTGAGTTATTAACAGGTCGATTCACTTTAGAAGCATTTGCCGATTGGCTGAGTTTATTTGCCACCCAACAACGCTACAATTTAGATGCCAATGCCCTTGAGCGTATTTATGAACTACTCCAAGCGGCAGGTTTTAAACGTGGTTTCGACGCGCAGCATTTACAAGAAAGCTTAATTGAGGGCGATCTGGATTATCGTTTTAGCTTTAAATTTGCCTTAGATCGTTTAGCACTCGGCATTGCTATTCCTGAGCATTGTGTCTTTGAAAACACCTTAAGTTATGCCGAAGTTCGCCCAAGTGATTTTGCTTTAATTGGTACCCTAATTGAAATTTATCAAGATATTGCGGCACGGCGTACATGGCTGATTGAGCATGAAACCCAAGAACAACGCAGCGCTGAATATTGGCTAAACTGTTTAATGGATGAAATTAATGAGTTTAAAGCCGCAGGCGTAGATGTGTTAGACAGCGTGTATCTGTTGGTTAAAAAACAAGAACGTATGCTGACTTTAACCAGTTTTTATGATGACGATGAACAAGATGCTTTACGCAGTTTAACCCTGCCTTTACCTTATATTTTAGCGGAAATTGAAAAAAGTTTAGGCAGCCAGTTAGAGCAAGCCGAACCTACAGGACAAATCACCTTTAGCCAAATGGGGCAGATTCGTCCTGTGCCATATAAATTGGTGGTGATGCTTAATTTAGACAGTGGCAAGTTCCCAAATCGTGATCAGCATATTCCTTTTGACCTCATGCAAATGTTACGTCCACAATTGGGTGATCGTTCACGTTTAGAAGATGATCAAGGTGCATTTTTAGATGCCCTGTTATTGGCCAAAGACAATGTATGGCTGTTTTATAATGCGTTTGACTTAAACGACAGCGAAGTGCGTGATCCATCCAGCGTGTTACAAGAGTTTGTACAGCATTTAAATTTGATTGTGTATCAAGATCCAACCCTTGCGCCACAGACCGATGTACATGGCGTTGAAGTACCTAGCCAATTGCTCAGTCTGTATCATATTCATCCTTTACAACCCTTTGATCCTGTAGGCTTTAGTCAAGCGCATGCTATTCGCTATCAAAACCAATGGTTTAAAGTAGCACGTCAATTGGTGGGCGCGCAGCAGCCACGTCAAGCATGGAGTACAGGCGTATATACATTGCCGGCATTAGAGCAAGCCTATGAATTATTAGACAGTGAGCAATGGATTCAGGATATTTTATTTCCGGCGCGTACTTATCTTAAAACCTTAGGGGTGAAAAATTTAAGCCCAAGTGACGTGATAGAAGATCAAGAACCCTTGTTATTAGATGGCTTAAAAAAATATCAAGTGCGTGAGTTCTTATTGCAGCATCAAAGTGCCAATGCAGATGTTTTACAAGATGTATTACCGGTAGGCAAAACCCAACATGCCACATGGCAGCAAAGTTTAATTGAGCACAGTCATTTGCAGCAGCGCTTATATCAGTTTGCTGAAACCACCACCGCTACCACACGACAGGTTTTAAAACTTCAAGATCAATTACATATCAGTATTCAAGTGCCAGAAAGTACGAGCGACACATGGCTCAGCTTAATGGCAGCCAGTGCTAAGCCCAAACGCCGTGGTCGGGTGTGGCTTGAATATTTACTGTGGCTTGCCTATTTAGATTTAGGTGATGCAGGACGAAATCTACGCCGTATCGCTGTATGCAGTGATAAAACCTTAATTTGCCAAGGGGTCAGTTCAGATCAAGCCAAAATTTGGTTACATGATTGGCTTGAGGCATGGCAATATGCCAAGCAAAATGTCTTATTATTGCCTGCCGAATTACTCCTCAAAGACGAAGCCAAAGTCGAGTGGGTAGACCTTGAAAATGGTGATATGCAAGTTAAAGACCTAGACAGACTGATTAAAGAGTGGCGTAAATCGGATGGTTTTGCCGGCTATCGTTATGACAATGAAGAGTGGAATATTAAACACCGCGATTGGCAGTTTATTTTACGTGATGCCGATAGCAATAGCTTGCTTGAACAGGCCTGTTTAACCTTCTCTTACCGACTTTATCAGCCGATCTTTTGGCATCAAACGATACAGGATGACGCATGAACAGTTTTTGTCAGATTGAACCTTCTTATGCGCCTATTGTTGATATGCAATTTTGCGGCTTACATTGGATTGAAGCTTCGGCGGGCACAGGTAAAACCTATACGCTATCAAGCTTAATGGTACGTGTGTTGTTGCACGATTATTTACCGCATCAAGTGATTTCCACCACTTTTACCCGTGCAGCAGCAGCAGAATTAAAAACCCGTATTCGTAAACGTCTGCAAGATGCTTTGCATTTTCTACAGCCTTATCAAGCTTTAAGTAGTACAGAAATTTTAGCGCAAGCGCAACTTGAACAAGACGTCTTATTCCAAAAAATATTACACGATTATGCAGATAAAATCGGTTACGCTTGCGAGCGTTTAAAGTTGGTTTTAGACCAATTTGATGAATTGTTTGTTGGAACGCTAGACAGCTTTAGTCAAAAACTGCTTACAGAATTTTCTTTTGAAAGTGGCAGAATTGAGCATGTGGCGATTAGTGATCAAGCCAAGCAATACACCCAACAGATTATTCACGATGTATTACGTGAGTGGATTCAATTACAACCGCAAGCCAACATTGATTTTTTGTTGCTAAAAGGAATTTTAAAAGCCCCTTTGGCTTATGTGGATGTGGTGCAAAAAAGTCTTGATTTTGCCTCAGCCAAAATGCAAACCGTGAAGCCACAACCTTTAGATACTGAGGTTTTATCAGCTTGTCTAAATCAACTTGCGAGTTTTACTGTAGAGGATTTACAAGAATTACAGGCCTATTATGCAGGAGAATTTACCTCTAATTTTTCTGCACATGTCTTAGAAAAACCTGAAAAAAACTTGCTACAAACCTTCACGGTGATTTTGCCGAATCTCATCAATACGTTAAAGCAAAACGAACCTTTAACAGTATTTTTTAATCCACAATTTCAAAAACAGCTAAAACAAGTCTTTAATTTATTTTTAGACAGTAAAGGCTTGCCACGTAAAAGTTTATTTAATAAACCGAGTAAAACCTGTAGCGCCGAAGATCAAGCAGCCTTTTTACAGCATCGGGTGATACAGACACTACAAGAGCTATTGCTGGCCACCCAACAATTTGAGCAACAACTTGGCGCGATTGATACACAGTTGAAGTATTTTTTAACCCAAGAAGTCAAACGTCGTCTACCACAGCGTTTACAACAACAAGGCGAAACCACCTTTACCCAACAAATGCGCAGTTTAAGTGATGCCTTAATGGGAGAGCAGGGACAGCGTTTTGCCCAATATGTGCAGAGTCGTTATTCATTAATTTTGGTCGATGAATTTCAAGACACCAACCAAGATCAAGATAATATGTTGGCGCAAATTTGGCGTAACCCCAAATGGTATAGCCAAGGCTGTATGATTATGGTGGGTGACCCTAAACAGGCCATTTATGGCTTTCGTGGCGGCGATATGTTGACCTATAGCAAAGCGCGTCAAGATGTTTTAGCCAAACAGGGTAAACTGTATAGTCTTAAATACAATCAGCGTTCTGTACCTGAGTTGGTGCAAGTGGTTGATGCTTTGTTTCAGCAGCAGCCCAATTTTGGTGAACAGGTGATTTATAGTCCTGTAGAAGCAGGTTTACGTCCGCATCCGATCTGTTATGAACAAGGCGTGCCCAATCCAAAGCCGCTGCGTTTTATCACTTTAGAAGATGCCGATCACGAGCCTTTACAGGTGGCTTGGCAAATTCGCCATCTGTTAAATTTAAGCGCACAGCAGCAATTATATTTTCAACACAAAGAGCAAAAACAACCTTTGCAAGCTGATGATATTGCTGTTTTATCACGTAATCATGATGGCTTAGACAAAGTCCAATATGAGCTAAATCGTTTAAATATTCGCGTTAATCGTGCCTCAAAACGCAGTGTCTTTGACAGCAGTATTGCCCAAGATGTTGGGGCGATCTTAACTGCAATTTTGCATCCTTTTGATGAAGCCAAAGTCAAACGGGCTTTACTCAGTCATTTGATTGGACTGCAACTTAATGACCTGATTGCGATGCAAGCTCAGCCTGAGGGTTTAAGTCGTTATATGAACGACTTTGAGCATATTCGTGAAATGTGGTTGGGCAAAGGTTTTTTAACTGCATGGCAATACACCTTAAATATTTTTGCGGTGTGGGAAAATTTGGTGCGTTATCAAAGCCGTGATAATGAACGCTTAGTGGTCAATTTACGTCATTTAACTGAAAGTCTGACCCAGCACAGCGAAAGCTATCAAGGTGCGCAAACCTTATATACATGGTATTTAAAACAAATTCAGTCACCGGGGCAACGTGATTGGGAAATGGAGCGCAGTTTAAGTAACACAGCAGGCGTGCAACTGATGACAGTGCATCAATCTAAAGGGCTTGAATTTAAAATTGTATTTTTGCTTGGGGCAAGCTCGGCTGGGCGTGAGATCAATAAAACCTTGAATTTCTCGACTCAAGTGATCAATCACAGTGAGACTGGACAAACTGAAATCCAACGTGTAGTGGCAATTAACGATAAACATTTATTAGATACACAAGCCATTGCCGAACATGACGCCAGATTAGAAGCCGAACAGCACCGTTTGTGGTATGTGGCGCTCACCCGTGCCAGTCATCGGGTGTATGCAATATTAAGTAAAAAACTATTAGATAAAGCACATGGTGTATTGTTTTGGAAAAATGTTGGTGAAGGCTTTTGTCATGCTCATTGTCAGGATGAGCCATTATTGGCGGAGTGTCCGATCTGGATTCGTCCGCCGCAACAGATTCAAACGCCTGTGCTGTATGCATTAGATTTACCCAAACAACGCTTTTATCCGCGCAGTAAAACCAGTTTTAGTGCTTTAGCGCAGCATTTAAGCCGTAAGCAAGCAATGGATGTTTTGGCTACACAGCATGAACAGCACAACAATGCTGCCGATGAAATCCATGTGGTTGCAGACAGTCATCCAAGCGAGCAAAGTTTATCTTGGATTAAACGTAACTTCCCGATGGGTACATTGGCGGGTAACTTCTTACATGAAATCTTTGAACACATTGATTTTCAAGATCAAAGTGATTGGGGTTTAGAGCTACATCGACGTTTTAAAAACAGTTATCCAAGCCTTTGGCAAGAATTAAAAGAAAAATATGTGGCAGAGTTTGAGCTGGTCAATGACGAACACTTATATGCCATGTTGGGCGAGTGGTTAGCTGAGATTTTAAATACACCATTATTTGCCGATTTCTGTTTAAGTCAGTTAAGTGCAGATGCTCATATTGCCGAATTTCCATTTTATTTGGCGCTCGCCGATCGCATCTTTGGCGTGCAGCGTATAAGTGATTTATTTCAAGAATATGGCATTCATATGGTGCCACTAAATCACGCCAATTCAGCGCGTTATCTCACAGGTTCAATCGACTTGGTGTTTTATGATGGACAGCGTTATCACATTGCCGACTATAAGAGTAATTTTTTAGGTCAACATCAAGCTGACTATAGCAATGCTCATATTCAAGCCAATATGTCACAAGCAAGTTATTGGTTACAAGCAGGTTTATATTTAGTGGCCTTACATCGTTATTTAAGTGTGCAACTGCAAGACTACGACATCCACACCCATTTAGGTGGCGCAAGTTATTTGTATTTGCGTGGTATGAATGGGCAAGCTGAGCAAGGTTTACATTATTTTAAACCTGAGGATGAATTTATTTTGCGTTTAGATGCACTGTTAGGTCGTATGCAAGGGGACATGCTATGAATATGAGCACTGAAAACGATGTAGCATGGATGAAAGCATGGAGTGGCTATTTTGCTGATACATCACTTGAGGCACAAAATTTAATTCAAGAGTTGCTGCTTGCCATACAAAATGGGCACAGTTGTGTGCAAGCTTTACCTGAACAAGTGCGAAGTTTAGGCACATTGGTGGCCGCACCACATGCAATTGCGCCGTTTATTTATGATCAAAGTCACTTATATTTATATCGTTATTGGCAATTAGAACAACAATTGGCCCAAGATGTTAAACGCTTAATTGAAGCGAAAGTTACCCAAGTGGCTGTTGCAGATGATCAAGAGCTATTAACTGATGATCATCAAAAAGCGGCTTTACACGCTGTGGCACAGCAAGGTTTAAGCATCATTACTGGAGGACCGGGCACAGGTAAAACCTATACTTTGGCGCGTATTATTGCTGCTTTAAATCAAACTTTACCCGATTTACGTATTGCTATGGCCGCACCTACAGGTAAAGCGGCACAGCGTATGAAAGAAGCTTTGCAAAATGCATTTAACGACCCAAAACTTGAGCATTTGGTCAGCGATGATTTAAAGCATTTACAACCGATTACTTTACATCGTTTATTAGGCTTAGGCACACAACATAAACCGCGTTTTTCCGCCAAGCAGCCCTTACCATTTGATGTGGTGGTGGTTGATGAAGCTTCCATGCTGGACTTAAATTTAGCTGCTTTATTGTTTAATGCTATTGCCAATGGTACCCGCTTAATTTTATTGGGCGATGCACAGCAATTGGCCTCCGTGGATGTGGGTTCAGTCTTGGCAGATTTACAACAGGTAGAACATCTAGCTTCACATCGGGTGCATTTACATACCAGTCGTCGCTTTAAAGCAGGTGCAGCGATTGGTGAGTTGGCAGGTTTTATCCAAGCCCCACATGTAAAGAGTTCAATGCTGCATGAGCTAGAGCAGTTGATTGCATCGTCTACTTTACAAGCCATCCGGCTTACAACACACATGAGCGATGTGGTGCAGCTTCAATATTTACCAGAAAAAATTACCTCTGAAGACTATCAAGCCTATTACGATCGCCTAATGTTCGGTTTTGAACCTTATGTAGCTGCCTTAAAAGCCTATTTAGCGAGTGATGAACCTGAAACTTTATTGGCAGAAGTTTTAGCACATTTTGACGACTATCGTATTTTAACGGCGATTCGTCATGGAGCTTTGGGTTTAAAACAGCTTAATCAGCAGATTGAAAAACGTTTATTGCAACAGTTGGCAAGCTATACCACTCAACAAGGTGATTGGTATGTCGGACGTGCAGTGATGATGACCTATAACGATTATCAACTTGGGCTATCCAACGGTGATATTGGTGTATGTTTACAGCGTTTTAAAGAGGGTCAGTGGCAATTTGAGGTGTATTTCCCAAGTTTAGAAAAATGGTTGCCAGCAGCACGGTTACCTAAAAATATTGAAACAGCTTTTGCTTTGACGATTCATAAATCGCAAGGTTCCGAATTTAAACATAGCGCTGTGGTGTTAGATGGTGCTGCTGCCAACCTATTAAGTCAGGAACTGCTTTATACAGCGATTACCCGTGCTAAGTCGGTGGTGAGTATTTTAGCCGACCCAAAGAGCTTGCAACAGGCCCTAACAGTAAAAACTACACGGCAAAGTGGCTTAAAAAATAAACTAAAAACAACGTGATTTTTTGATTGAATAGTCAAAAAGTGACTTTTGTACGCCATGGCTTACAAAGATTCGAGAAATTGACGCATAGAGCTTTGCTGCACTTTCTGCGAATATAGCTTTAACAAAAGCTCAACACGGAATGTTGAGAATAATCGCACAATGATAACGATAAGCCGATATGGCAGCGAACTTACAGGAAAGTAAGTCACAGAGGAAACTTACAGCCGCTAAGCCTTGTAGTTTTGGGAGAGACTACAAGGCTTTTTATTTTTAATCTTGTCCTACACGCTGTAATCCAAAACGCACAAAGTAATAGGTGAAAAACCACTCGCTGCTTTCATATTTTAATTGCATACTAAATCAATAAGGACAGCTACTGTTAAACAAGAGTACTGAGCCATATTATTATAAAATTTAGTTTTATTGCAGCGCCTCAAGCCCAAGTTTCACTTGGGCTTCTTTGTGTGCAAGGTGTGTTGGGAAAAATTTGAGCGCTATTTCACACATAACAAGCATTTGCGCAAAAGCATTTTTGCAATCTTTACCAATATGGCTTAAAATAGCGCCTTGCTGTAGTGATGCACGGCAGTCAATTTTTTAAATTGATTCATATCGAAATTTTTTATAGAAGCATCTCGGAGAAATCGAATGGCTTTAACAAACGCAGATCGCGCAGAGATCATCGCTAAATTTGCTCGTGCTGAAAATGACACTGGTTCTCCAGAAGTTCAAGTAGCACTTTTAACTGCTCAAATCAATGACTTACAAGGTCACTTTAAAGAGCACAAGCACGATCACCACAGCCGTCGCGGTCTTATCCGTATGGTTAACCAACGTCGTAAGCTTCTTGACTACCTTAAAGGTAAAGACGCTACTCGTTACAGCGATTTGATTGCTGCTTTAGGTTTACGTCGTTAATTCGATTTAAACTTTGTTTTTCGGATTATTGCATGTTGAGTGCTGTAGGACTAAAAACAAAAGCATATCTAACTTTGGTTAGATAATGGGGAAGGGGCGAATGTTCGCTCCTTCTTTGTGTTTAAAATCTAGTGAGGTCGGCTTCTAAGCTTTGTCATTTACGCAACATACTATGATTGTGAATGCCAAACCTTAGGGGTCTCCACTAGAATAAAATCAGGAAAGAAAAATATATGTCGATGTTTAATATTGTTCGTAAAGAATTCCAATACGGTCAACATACCGTAACATTAGAAACTGGTCGCGTTGCACGTCAAGCAAATACTGTGGTGATTACCATGGGTGGCGTAACTGTATTGGTTGCAGTTGTTGCACAAGCAAAAGCAAAAGCAGGTCAAGATTTCTTCCCATTGACTGTAAACTACCAAGAAAAGCAATATGCTGCGGGTCGTATTCCAGGTGGTTACGGTAAGCGTGAAGGTCGTCAATCAGAATCTGAAACTTTAATTTCACGTTTAATTGACCGTCCAATTCGTCCATTGTTCCCAGAAGGTTTCTATAACGAAATCCAAGTGACTGCAACAGTGGTTTCTTCTGATAAAACGATGGAAGCTGATATTGCTGCAATGTTGGGTACATCTGCTGCAATGTCAATTGCCGGTGTTCCATTCCGTGGTCCAATTGGTGGTGCGCGCGTTGGTTTGATCAATGGCGAATATATCCTTAACCCAACTACTGAACAACTCAAAGATTCAGATCTTGATTTAGTGGTTGCAGGTACTGAATCTGCGGTACTTATGGTTGAGTCTGAAGCGAAAGAACTTTCAGAAGATCAAATGCTTGGCGCTGTATTGTTTGGTCATGATGAAATGCAAATTGCAATTCAAGCGATCAAAGAATTTGCAACTGCTGCAGGTGCGGTTGAATCGACTTGGGTTGCTCCAGTTAAAAACGAAGAACTTCTTGCTAAATTAAAAGCAGCATTTGAAGCGAAAATTTCTGAAGCGTATACCATTGCAGTTAAGCAAGACCGTTATGCAGCATTAGATGCACTTCATGCCGAAGCTGTTGCTCAGTTTGTTCCTGAAGAAGACGAAACCGGTATTGCAGCTGAAGTTGACGAATTATTTGAAGAATTAAAATACCGTACAGTACGTGACAATATCTTGTCTGGTAAGCCACGTATTGATGGTCGTGATACCAAAACTGTTCGTGCAATTGATGTACAAGTGGGCGTATTAGGTCGTGCGCATGGTTCTGCATTGTTCACACGTGGTGAAACTCAAGCATTAGTAACGACTACTTTAGGTAATACGCGTGATGCATTGATGGTTGATACCCTTGCAGGTACTAAAACTGATAACTTCATGCTTCACTACAACTTCCCTGCATACTCTGTAGGTGAAACTGGTCGTGAATCAGGTCCTAAACGTCGTGAAATTGGTCACGGTCGTTTAGCACGTCGTGGTGTTCAAGCTGTTCTTCCTGCAGCTGATCGCTTCCCGTATGTGATTCGTATTGTATCTGACATCACTGAATCAAACGGTTCATCGTCAATGGCGTCTGTATGTGGTGCATCATTGTCACTGATGGATGCAGGTGTGCCTCTGAAAGCACCAGTTGCGGGTATCGCAATGGGTCTAGTGAAAGAAGGCGATCGTTTTGCAGTTCTTTCTGACATCTTAGGTGATGAAGATCACTTAGGTGACATGGACTTTAAAGTAGCAGGTTCTGCCAACGGTATTACTGCACTTCAAATGGACATTAAGATTGAAGGTATCAACGAAGAAATCATGGAATCTGCATTAAACCAAGCTTATGCTGGTCGTATGCACATCTTAAACGAGATGAACCAAGTGATTTCACGTGCACGTCCAGAAATTTCTATGCACGCGCCTACATTCCAAGTGATCAATATCAACCCTGATAAGATCCGTGACGTGATTGGTAAAGGTGGTGCAACTATCCGTGCTATTACTGAAGAAACTAAAGCGGCGATTGATATTGAAGATAACGGTACAGTACGCGTATTTGGTGAAACCAAAGCTGCTGCCATGGCTGCGATTGCAAAAATCCAAGCCTTAACTGCTGAAATTGAACCTGGCACGATCTACACAGGTAAAGTGATTCGTATCGTTGAGTTTGGTGCGTTTGTAAATATCTTACCAGGTACTGATGGTTTACTTCATATCTCACAAATTTCTAACGAGCGTATTGCTAACGTGGCAGACGTGTTGACAGAAGGTCAAGAGATTAAAGTCCAAGTTGCTGATGTCGACAACCGTGGTCGTATCAAGTTGACCATGAAAGAAATCGAACAAGCATAATTGCTTTGTTTTGATTGAAAAAAAGCCCGCTCATGCGGGCTTTTTTTATGAACTTTGTATTTTTTGCAACATCAAATACATTTGATCTTTGAGCTTTAATTTTTTGCGCTTTAATACTTCAATGTCATCACGAATTTGACTCAGAGGGTCAAGTTCTAACTGCATCACGGTTTTATCTAACTGTTCATGCTCCTCAAACATTTTGGCGAAATGTGGATTATCCTCACGTAATTTCGGAATCAAATCACGAAATTCAGGGAACATGAATTTGGTCTTTTTATTACATTCTTTGGTTTTCATAGTGCTTTTAAAATCTCAACTGAGTTGATTGACATATAAACAACAGGCTGCCTAAACAACACCGTAATTAGCTATGAATAAAGTTGCAGTGTTTGACTTGTTTACGTAGCTGTTGGACTTCATCAATCAAATCAAGCATCATGGCCACGGCAGAAAAACTGGCGTCAAAGTCACGTTGTAAACGATAGGCTTGTTGAGCACGGGCAAGGTCGGCGGCAAAAAACTGATGAATGCGCTCTTCTGGGCGGCGTGACAGAATCTCATACTCTAAAAGCTGCAAGACCCATTCTGGGCTTTGTCCGCAGCTTTGTGCAAAGCTGTGTAAATCAAAACTCACGCCGTCTTCTATATTCTCTAGGCTTTCACGATGATGGATGGTAGTCATGGACAACTCCTTGTAATCGGTGTTCACAAAGCAAGATTTTTGCGATAAAGCTTAAGCATGAATGCGTACAAATCGGCAAGCTATGCAGGGTGTGTTGAGTATTTGTTGTTGTAACAGCATCACAATGCGATTTTGCTTATGCTTAATGTGTTTATTATTTAATCATTATTGTATGTTTCAGCCGTGAAGGCTAGGGGCAGTTTGTGTAGCTTTGTTGCAAAGCGATAAACGGTAAAGCCAAAAAAAGGCAGCGATGAGCTGCCTTTTAAGTGATTGATTTAACTTAAATGTTGACCAAATAAGCCTAAGGCTTCTTCAGCACTAAAGGTGTAGTTGCTGTTACAGAATTGGCAGCTAATCTCAATTGGATTTTGATGTTCTAGGGTTTCACGCACACCCGTGACGCCAATTTGTTCTAAGGCAGTGGCACAGCGCTCTTTAGAACAGGTACAACCAAATTTAAGCGGTTCTGCTTCAGGTAGACGTACCTCTTCTTCGTTGTATAAACGATATAAAATGTCGGTAGCACTCAGGTCTGTCAGCTCTTCAGCTTTTAAGGTACTGGTTAGCATGGTTAAACGTGGCCATAAATCTTCATCGACACGTTGCTGTTCTTCTTCATTGTTGCGCGGTAACAATTGAATCAGTAAACCACCCGAACGCTGTTCGTTACTTGCCAATACAATACGCGTTGCAATTTGTGCAGATAAATCATAATACTGCATTAAACATTCGGCTAAGGTGTCATGCTCAAGCGGTACCACACCTTGATAACGCTGACCTACCTCTGGCTCAATATTAATAAATAACACAGGCTTAACTAAGCTTTTCAGTACCGTGCTTGAGTCATCTGCTTGATTAAAACGCGCATCGGGTTCGTATTCAGCCAAAGCACGTACTTCACCTAAATGGTTACATTCAGCCATCGCCCACTTGAGTGTACCTGAGGCTTGAATTTGTAAGCTAATGCGACCTTTAATTTTTAAGGTACTGGCAAGCAAGGCTGTAGCGCTGAGCATTTCGCCCAATAAAACTTTAATCGCAGGCGCATAGTCACGCTGCGCTAAAATTGTGGTTAAGGTGTGCTCAAGATGCACAACTTCGCCACGAACAGGGCTATCTTCAATAAAAAAGCGTTGACGTAAATCAGACATAAAATTCTCCAAACCCTGTCTTAATGGTGGCTATATTGTAAATCACAAGTCATCTAGCTTCATCTGTTGTGATGTGGATGGGCTTAAATCACGCTTGAGTTTCGCAAGGCGCTTGGCCTTAAACTCAGCATCTTGTTGAAATAAGTAAGCCAGTTCATCTAAAGCTGCCTCTTGAGTTTGATACAGCTTAGTATCATCATATTCGATATGCTGTTGTTGGCGTTGTAATGTTTGGTCGTGAATTCGAAACTCTTCTATACTCGTCATCAGAGGTTCATCTTGCTTGTTTAAAGATGCCAAACTTTGCTCGGCCAATTCTAAAGCAGATAAATAGGTTTCTCGCCAAATATGGGCAATGCCTAAATCTTTTAATAGATGTGCATGATGACGGTCACGAGCACGTACAAAAAGCTCAATCTCAGGATAATTTAACTGTAAATAACGCACAATATTAATATTGTCTTCTACATCATCCACGGCAATCACTGTAACTTTAACTTGTGCTAAGGTCATTGTTTCTAGTTGTGTGGCGTCGGTGGCATCTAAAACATGCAAACTTCCCCCATAGGCTTCTAGGGCTAAATCAGCTTTGAGATGACTGTCGATGGCTGTAAATGGGGTGTGTTGCAGATGTGCCACGCGTGCCACCAATTGTCCAAACCGCCCAAACCCAATAATCAATAAAGGAGCGTTGACTAGATGTTGTGAGCCAGTGTCTGCTTGTTGGAGACGCGGCAACAAGTAGCGTTGGACTGCAATGAATAAAAATGGTGACAGTAAAAAACTCAACATCAATAAAATTAAGTAAGGTTCAAGTAAAGCTGCATTGGCGATTTGTTTTTCAAAGGCCATATACAGCAAGATAAAACCAAATTCACCACTACTAAGTAAAGCGGCTGCGCTTAAAGTGCTGTCTGGCCAAGAGGCTTTAAAATAGCGGTTTAGTGCAACATACAGCAGCATTTTAACCAATAATAATGTAATTAAACCTAGGCCTAAAAATAACGGCTGCTCAACAATGCGTTGTAATGGCAGGCTAAGCCCCAAAACAATAAAAAATGCAGCAAAAACTAAACCTTGTAAGGGACGAATATACAGTTTTAAACGCTGTTCAAAACGTGAATCAGAAATTAAAAAACCAGCAAGCATGGCGGCTAAAGTGGCATGAATGCCTAATGCCTCTAAAGCAATAAAACTTAAACTGGCACTAAACACAGCACTGGCTAGGATGAGTTCATGGGTATGTGTTTTTTCTAATAGATCAAATACGGGTTGTAGCACATAACGTTGTAGTAAATATAAACCACTGATTGCAGCCACTAAACTCATCACATAAGCCAAGCCATGTTGAGGTGAGGCCATATTAAATAGTGGCAACATAGCCATAAAAATTGCAGCAATTAAGCTTTGCACTAAGCCAAATTGTGTTAATTTTTGGGTAATACGAGAATTTAAGATGGTATTAAGTTGCTGCTGCAATAAGCTAAAACTCAGCAAACTTAACCCACCACTGATGACTAAGCTTTGCAGCACAGTTAAACCTAAAGCGAAAACACCAAGCACTGTGCCTAGGCTGCTTAAAATGAGCCATGCAGCAATAGGCAATTGAAGCGTTTGTTTACGGATTGAAATTAAACGCGCAGGATGCAGTTGCATGCCCACTAAAAACAATAAGAACAGCAGACCTAAGTGTTGCAGTTGTTTGAGTTCCACACTTAAATCAATCAAATTTAAAGCAAAAGGCCCAAGCATAATCCCTGTGATGACATAGCCGAGCAAAGAGGGGAGTCCTAAAGACTTGGTCATAGGCACCAAGACCAAGGCAAACGCCAAGATGATCGTCAGTTGTATAAGTAAAGACATGCAGCGTCCTGTGGTAAACAGCAGTTCAAGCGGTAAGTTAGCTTAATTCTTGTGGGTCAATATCAAGGCTCAGTTTCATCTGTGAGGGTTTTTGTTGCAACAGATTTGGCCACCAGGTACGTAACTGTAGATGCAATTGTGCACGATCTTGTGCCAACATCACCATATGCGCATGAAAGCGGTTGGCTTTACGCTCCATAGGCGCGGGAATGGGACCCCAAATGGTGATGGTATCATTAGACATTTCACGTAAAAAAGTGGCATGTTGTTGCAAGAAATCTAAATTTTGTTCTTGTAAGCGTGATTCACAGCGTAGCAATGCGGCATAACGAAAGGGTGGTAATTGCGCAATCTCACGCTCGCTTAAGGTTTGTTTGGCAAATGCGCGATAGTCATTATTGACTAAAGTACTTAGTAACGGATGATCAGGCCGTAGGGTTTGTAAATATACATCACCTTTACGCTCCCCACGACCGGCACGGCCTGCAACTTGAATAATCAATTGTGCGGTACGTTCAGGGGCCCGAAAATCAACACTGAGTAAACCTGAATCTATATCTAAAATCGCCACCAAAGTCACATAGGGAAAATGATGACCTTTAGCTAACATTTGTGTACCCAATAAAATCAGCGGCTCGCTACTATGAATCTTGTCATAAATTTTTTGCCAACTGCCGACCCGACTGGTTGAGTCACGATCGACACGTAACACAGGATAATCGGGAAAAAGCTGATTGAGTTGCTCTTCAACTTTTGCAGTGGCCAAGCCAATTGGCTTGAGTTCTTTATGCTGACAACTTGGGCACTGATCAGGTTGACGTTGAATTGTGCCACAGTGATGACAATGCAAATGTAAATAAGGTTGCTGATGCACGGTAAAATTGGCGTCGCAGTGTGGGCATTTGGCTTGCCATGCACAGCTATCACAAATTAATACAGGTGCATAACCGCGACGGTTTAAAAACACCAACACTTGTTCTTGTTTTTCTAAGCGTTTGCCAATTTCACCAATCAAACTTTGGCTGATGCCTTGGACTTTATGCTCAGCTTTTAAATCCAAGACATGGATTTTGGGCATCACTGCGCTACCGGCACGTTGGTTAAGTTGCAGAGCAGTCATTTTGCCTTGCTGCACAAGCGCATAACTGTCAATGCTTGGTGTGGCAGAACCTAAAACAATCGGGCATTGTTGTAAGTAGGCACGGTACAAAGCGACATCACGGGCATGATAACGAAAACTTTCTTGTTGTTTAAAAGACAAATCATGTTCTTCATCTAAGATGATTAAGCCTAAATTATGCATCGGTGCAAAAATTGCTGAACGTGTGCCTAAAATAATGGATGCTTTGCCTGTTTGGGCGTGTTGCCATGCTTGTAGGCGTTTTGAGTCGTTTAGCCCTGAATGCATGAGGGCAATATTGCAATGAAAGCGTGATTGAAAACGGCTAATGGTTTGTGGGGTCAAACCAATTTCAGGCACCAATACCAAGACTTGTTTGCCTTGTTTGAGTACCTCGTGCATCACCTGCAAATACACTTCGGTTTTGCCACTGCCGGTTAAACCATCGAGTAAAAATGCGTGATATTTATTTTTAGCTTTTAAAATACTTTGAATGGCGAGCTTTTGTTCATCATTGGCAGTTAATGGCATGTGTGCCAAAGTCATGGGGATGGGGCTAAAGTCTTGAGCTTCCAACACACAATCAATAATGCCTTTTTTTTCCAAAGCTTTTAAAGTCGCGGTTTCAATGCCGGCTAAATTGAGAATATTTTCTGCCGTGCCGGTAGGGTGTAGCTTTAAAATTTTATACGCTTCTTGCTGTTTTTCAGAGCGTTTAATTTTATTTTCTGCGATTAAATCGAGCACTCGCCACATACGAGCCAACAAATTATACGGTCGTCCTTGACGCAATAAACTTGGCAAGGCGCTATGTAAGACTTCGCCTAAGGGAAATTGGTAGTATTTAGACGCCCAAGTGAGCAGTTTTAAGCTATTGGCATCAAAAATTGCCGCATCGTCTAATAATTCGGTAATACTTTTTAGTTTAATATGTGGCGCAATTGGTGCATCGGGTGCGAGCTTTTCAATAATGATGCCCACTAAGTTTTGTCGACCAAACGATACGGTCACACGCGCACCGACTTGGGCTTGCTGATATTGACTTTCAGACAACAAATAATCAAAGCAATCGTAGAGGTGAACCGGTACGGCCACACGAACACGATAGTTAAGATTGGACATAGTACGCTCAACTTGACAAGGTAAATGCAATGGGTATGTGATAAAGAGTTATGTTAGAGTGATCACACATTTTATAGCCCTCACTATGAATGATTTTGCGTCTGTGGCGCAACTGAAGTTCAGGGATTTTTTTAGGAAAAATTAGAGCATTCACATGCCTGCATATCAATTTACTGCGCTTGATGCTGCAGGAAAACAACATAAAGGCGTACTTGAAGCCGACTCGGCACGCCAAATTCGACAGCAATTGCGCGATCAACAGTTACAACCCATTCGTGTAGAGCCGGTAGAACAACAACAAGATGCAAGCCAACGTGCATGGTGGCATAAAAAAGTCAGCGCTTATGATTTAGCACTCATGACCCGTCAGTTGTCTGTGTTAATTGCCGCCTCGATTCCTTTAGAAGAAGCATTACGTGCGGTCAGTAAACAAAGTGAAAAAGCCCATGTGCGTAATGTCTTAATTGCAGTACGTTCAAAAGTACTTGAAGGTTATTCATTGGCCAAAGCCCTTGATCAAGCCGGACGTTTTCCTGAACTTTATATTGCCACCATTGCCGCAGGTGAACGCTCAGGGCATTTAGATCTAATTTTGGAACAGTTGGCCGATTACACCGAAAATCGTTTTGCCATGCAAAAAAAGATTCAGGGTGCCATGATCTACCCGATCATTTTAATGCTGATGTCGTTTGCAATTGTTATGGGTTTAATGACCTATGTGGTGCCGGATATTGTTAAAACCTTTGACCAAAATCCTGAAGCCTTGCCGTGGATTACCGTGGCTTTAATGCAAGCGAGTGATTTAATCCGTGTGGCATGGCCTGCAATGTTGGTCATGAGTGTGGTGGGTGGCCTGTTATGGCTACGCTTTTTAAAAACCGATGCAGGACATTATGCGTTTGACCGTTTGATTTTAAAATTGCCCTTATTGGGGAAATTATCGCGTGGCATTAATGCCGCACGCTTTGCCAGTACCTTATCTATTTTGACCCAATCGGGTGTTCCGCTTGTGGATGCACTTAAAATTGCCGCAGCGGTGAGTAATAATTGGGTGATTCGTGATGCTGTGAATCTAGCAGCAGAAAAAGTCACCGAAGGGGGCAACTTAGGTACGCAATTAGAGCGCAGTAGTTATTTTCCACCCATGATGGTACAAATGATCAAAAGCGGTGAAAGCTCAGGTGAGTTAGATCGCATGTTAGAGCGCTCATCGACCATGCAAGATCGCGAAGTCACCAGTTTAATTAGCACTTTATTGGCTTTGCTTGAGCCGTTAATGTTGGTGCTCATGGCCAGTATTGTGTTGGTGATTGTGATTGCCGTGATGCTGCCGATTGTCAATATGAATAATATGATTTAATAAAATGTGTATGAACGAGATGAACATGAATACAGCAAAATATAACATGCCACGTCTAAAACGTGCCGCGGGTTTTACCCTGATTGAAGTGATGGTGGTGATTGTAATTTTAGGCGTGTTAGCTGCCTTAATCGTACCCAATGTAATGGGACGTGGTGAAAAAGCCAAAGTGGATACCACCGCTATTACCTTAAAAGGCGTGGCAGGTGCATTGGATCAATATAAGTTAGACAACAGTCGTTATCCAAGCATGCAAGATGGTGGTTTAGAAGCATTGGTCACGCAGCCTGAGTCAGCCAAAAATTGGATGCCAGGCGGCTATGTAAAAGGTGGTTATCCAAAAGACAGTTGGGACAATGACCTACAATATATCGCGCCGGGCAGTGAAGGTCGTGCCTTTGATTTATACTCATTTGGTGCCGATGGTCAAGAAGGTGGTGAAGGCACAGATGCCGATATTTACTATCAGCCTTAATTGAGAATCATTCTAAAATTTTAATAGATTGAATATATCACTTCAGTGCATCGATTGTGTCAATCTAGACTGAAGTGATAATACATCTTAATACCATAAATTATATTAAGTTAATGATTTATATAAATTAAAATAATAATTGATAGATGCGACTTATAATAAGAATTATTCCCATATTTAATGATTACAATAATCGAAAAATATGTAGACAAATAGGCTTTTTATTTAAAAAACAAACTCGCATAATGTCCTCATCGCAACGTTTTTGACGAAGGAGGATGGAATGAAAGCGTTAATTTTGTCGGATGAAATCAACCAATTCCATTGGTCTATGTTGAAATCGGTGCTGTTGGTACTGAGCTTATTGCCGATGAGTCAAATGTTTTTAAATGGCTGGCAAGCCACCGAAGGTAGTAGTCAAATTATGGTGGGGTTTTTTGCCATTAGTTGATTTAGTGCCGTCACGCTATTAAGTTTTTACTTTGCTTTACAGGCCACGCTTGCCAAATTACAGCAGCAAGAGATGACGGTGCTTGAGCAGCGTGTAATACAGCTGTATCGTTATGTACCGATGCTATCGCTTGCCAGTATGTTGTCGTATTTAAGTTGTCAGCTGTAAAAAAAACCGAGGCATGAACCTCGGTTTTTGGTAGTTAACGACGTGATTTAAATGACACATCAACTTTCTTTGGTCGGAAGAACCAACCCAACAACAGTAATAACAGTGACACCACAATAATTGGCCAATCACTTAAACGCGTATATAAGGTCTGTCCTTGCATCGCAGGCAACTCACCACGTAATACCACAGCTTGATCCATTGGGGCACGTTTTACGATTTCCCCATGATGATTAATAATAGCGGTTACGCCGGTATTGGTGGCACGAATAAACCAACGACCATTTTCTTTGGCACGCATTTGTACCATTTGCAAATGTTGTAACGGTCCTGCTGTACCGGTAAACCATGCATCATTAGATACGGTCACCAAGAAATCACTTTGACTGGCATTACGACGGGTTAAATTCGGATAAGCCACTTCATAACAAATTGCTGCGCCTAAGTGATGCTGATGAACCTTAAGTGGTGTTTGATCACTGGCACCACGACTAAAGCCACTCATTGATGGGTCATTTTGTAAGGCCGGCAATACCCAACTTAACAGTCCTGACAGTGGAATATATTCACCAAAAGGCACTAAGCGTTGCTTTTTATAAATGCCTTCAGCTTGTGTACCACTGGCCATAATACTGTTATAGAACATGGGATGCTGTTCACGTTGCGATTCGGCCAAATCCCAATACGGAATACCGGTGACCCATGCACTGCCTGTATTTTGTGCTTGCTGTTGCATAGCCGCTAAAAATGGCTGAATGTCAGTTTGGAACATCGGGATCGATGATTCAGGCCAGACAATTAAATCGCGTCCCCATTCGCTACGGGTTAAATCTGCATAAATACTCAAGGTTTTGCCTTGATATTCGGTCAGCCATTTTAAATCTTGAGGAATATTGCCTTGAATCAAAGACACCGAAAGCGGCGCAGTTGCTTTTTGTTTCACAAATTCAATCTGACTGGCTGCCCATGCACCAATGAGTAAAACTGCTGATGGCACTAGCCAAATCAAGCGTTTGCGGCATAACTCGACCAGAGCACAGGCTAAGATAATCACCACAAATGACACGCCAAACACCCCAAACAAAGGTGCATAGCCATCTAAGAAATAACCAGTAAAGGCATAACCTGCAAACAACCATGGGAAACCGGTAAATACCCAAGTTTTTGCCCATTCAAACAATACCCACAATGGCGCAAAGGTCAGCGGTGTTTCAGGGAAAAAGCGACGATAACTCCATGCCTGAAACGCGCTAAATAATCCCATGAGCACAGCCATTACGGCAATCATTAAAATAGCAAGTGGCGCTGCGGTATCACCATACACATGAATTGAGGTATACAGCCAAAACGCACCCACAAACCATAAACCAATGCCATAACTTAAGCCAATGGCAAAAGCATGCACAGGCGAGCGTTTATGCAGCGCTGCATACAGTAAAGCCGGTGAGAGCAGGGCAAGATACCACTGTTCAAAGGGCGCCAAGCTAAAACTAAAAATTGCGCCTGCGATGAGTGCTAAGAGTAAGGGATAAATCAGTGGCAAAGCTTTTTTTTGCTCTACATCACGGGCTAATTTGTTGAAGTACGCTCTCATTGACGCACAGCCTGAATCAATTGAATGCTACGCGCATCGGCTTTTAAAATAGTGAACTGCCAATGGTCAATGGTTACGGTTTGACCTTGTAAATCACTGACCAAGCCAATCTCTTGCAGCAATAAACCGCCCATGGTTTCCACTTCATCGTCAGGGAAATTTGTGTTGAGCATATTGTTAAAGTATTCAATCGGGGTTAGGGCTTGCACTAACCATGTATTGGTAGTTTGTGGGTCTTGATCGGGAACAATATAATCAGATTCGGCATCGGCTGTATCGTGTTCGTCTTCAATTTCACCCACAATTTCTTCTAAGATATCTTCTAAGGTGACTAAACCTGCGGTTGAGCCATATTCATCCACCACAATGGCAATATGCGTTTGGGTGTTTTTTAGCATGCGTAGCACTTGATCTGAACGTGCGCTTTCGGGCACAAATAAAGGCTGACGCATGAGGGCATGTACATGAATACTTTGACCGGGATTTAATAAAAACGGCAATAAATCTTTGGCCAATAAAATCCCCACCACATTGTCGGGCTGTTCTACCGAAAACACCGGAAAACGTGAATGTGCAGACTCAACCAAGACCGGCAAGATATCAATTAACTGATCATCTTCTTGTAAACTGACCATCGCCGGACGTTGGGTCATGACTTCACGAATTTTAGTAGCCGGAAGGTCAAGTACACCTTCTAACATAGCCACTGTGTCGGGTTCTAAAAATCGACGTGAATCTTGTACTAATTTTAGCAATTCATCGCGGGTTTCTGGCGCGGTACCTAACCATTTGCGTAAACCGCGCATACCCCACGATGGGCCTGATTCCTCGTGCATGATCTTTCCTAAAGACTCTTAATATCAAAAAACATAGTTTGAATCATACCGCAGAAACAGCACTTGTCTATGGATAAACATGCCTGAGCTTGGGCAGAATTTAACTTTGCTGAAGATATGTTAAAATAATTGCGGTTTTTTATTCTGAGCGTGGTCATGGCCGATATTGTTCCAAGTATTCAACTTAATACCCGTGGTTTACGTTGTCCTGAACCGGTGATGATGTTGCATCAAGCGATTCGTAAATCCAAATCTGGTGATGTGGTTGAAGTCTTTGCCACCGACAACTCAACCTCATGGGATATTCCTAAATTTTGTATGCATTTAGGGCATGAATTGTTGTTACAAGAAGAATGTCTGGATGAACAAGGCAATAAAGAATTTCATTATTTAGTACAAAAAGGCTAAATCAAAAAATCCCTGCACATGGCAGGGATTTTTTATGCTTTAAGAAAAAGACAGGCTTGTTCTTATGGCACATTACATATTCGGGTATGAGAAGCAATGCTTGGCAAGGTTACACTAACATTACATGTTAGGGTAATTAGGACCACCGCCACCCTCAGGGGTTACCCAAGTAATGTTTTGTGATGGGTCTTTGATATCACAAGTCTTACAATGCACACAGTTGGCCGCGTTAATTTGGAAACGCTTAGAACCATCATCATTGTCCATGATTTCATAAACACCCGCAGGGCAGTAACGCTGAGCAGGCTCATCCCATTTTGGTAAGTTAACGTTCACTGGAATTGAAGCATCGGTCAGTTTTAAATGCGCCGGCTGATTCTCTTCATGTACCGTATTGGATACAAACACAGAAGACAAACGGTCAAAGGTCAGCTTGCCATCTGGTTTTGGATAGTTGGGCTTAAAGTTGACTGCATCGACTGTTTTTAAAGCACTAAAGTCAGGTACTAAGTCATGTAAGGTAAATGGCACTTTAAAGACATTTTGGTCGATAAAGTTAAAGGCACCGCCACCAAAGGTACCAAATTTATGCATGGCAGGGCCAAAGTTACGCGCGTTGTATAACTCTTCTTTGAGCCAACTGTTGTTAAACTTGTCGGTGTAGGCTGTGACTTCTTTAATAAATACGTCATCGCCTTCAGTGACACGGGCAATGGCTAAATCACCACCTTTTTCTACGCCGGCTGCAATGGCTTCAAATACCGCTTCACCACATAACATGCCCGATTTCATGGCTGTGTGTGAGCCTTTGATTTTGGCAAAGTTTAAGAAACCTGCGTCATCACCAATCAGGCAACCACCTGGGAAGGTGAATTTTGGTAGCGCGTTAAAACCGCCTTTGACTACAGCACGTGCGCCATAAGAAATGCGTTTACCGCCTTCTAATACTTGCTTAATTAAAGGATGAGTTTTCCAACGCTGCATTTCCATGAATGGATACATGTGTGGGTTTCGATAAGACAAATCCACAATCATACCCAAGGTCACTTGGTTGTTTTCTGCGTGGTATAACCACCAACCGCCTGACGAACCAGTTTCAGTTAAAGGCCAACCTGCGCCGTGCATCACCGTACCAGCTTTATGCTTGGCAGGGTCAATTTCCCATAGTTCTTTAATACCAATGCCGTAATGTTGAGGGTCGGCATCTTGATCAAGATTAAATTGAGAAATTAAGCGTTTACCTAAATGACCACGGCAGCCTTCAGCAAATAATGTGTATTTGGCATGCAGCTCATAACCCGGCATAAAGTTATGCGTAGGTTCGCCATCTTTACCAATGCCCATGTCGCTGGTTTGAATACCTTTGACTGTACCATCAGCATGATACAAAATTTCAGAAGCAGCAAAGCCTGGGAACACAGACACTTCGAGTTCTTCAGCTTTGGTATTTAACCAACGGACCACGTTACCGAGTGAGATGACATAGTTGCCATCATTGTGCATGGTTTTTGGCACCATCCAATGCGGCACTTCTTTGGCATCTGTGTCTGACATTAAGAAGTAGGTTTTATCTTCTGTCACCGGCACGTTTAATGGTGCGCCTTGTTCTTTCCAATCTGGGAACAATTCATTCATAGCACGTGGTTCTAACACCGCGCCAGATAAAATGTGTGCACCGACTTCGGAGCCCTTTTCCACGACACAAACGGACAAATCGTTTAGGTTATTTTCAATTGCAAGTTGACGAATTTTAATCGCAGCAGAAAGGCCGGCAGGGCCTGCACCAACGATAACAACGTCAAACTCCATCGATTCACGTTCGATGTGTTCCATGTAGGACTCCTCATATTATTTAAGGGTGGCAACCGATGATTTTTAAAATCGGCGCTGCCATGAGTGCTCTGAATACCGCAGCATGATTTGGCATCACACCTTGATTGTGGGTTAGTATAGTTTTAAACCGAGTTCTAGCCAATCGGCAGACTCCTTTTATTTTTACGTCTGACGGGTATTTAACTATGCAAAATCAAAATAATGCTGATCATCCGACGCAAAATTCAGCAAGTCTTGATAATAAAAACTTAAACTCAATAGCACAATACTTAAAAAGTGCACAGGTGGGTCACAAAAAAGCCATACCACCTTTAGCGCAGTGGAATCCACAACACTGTGGCAAGATGGATTTAAAGGTGTTGGCCAATGGCGAATGGTGGCATGAAGGGCAATTGATTCAGCGTAAAGCCTTAACCGATTTATTTGCCAGTGTACTTTGGAAACAGGATCAAAAATTTTATTTAAAAACGCCGGTGGAGATGATTGAAATTGAGGTCGAAGATGAGCCTTTATTGATTCAATCAGCAGCGCAAGTTGAAATTGAAGGCAAGTCTTATATTCAGTTGATGACAGATCATGATGATGTGGTGATTGTTGATGAGGCACATTCAATCTTTATGCGTGACTATCAAGGGCAAATGCGTCCTTATGTACATGTACGTTATGGGATTAACGCTTTAATTGAGCGTGCAGCATTTTTCCATCTCATTGAGATGGGGCAGCTGCTGGAAACTGATCAAGGCACAACAATTTTACAGCTACAAAGTGGTGATTTTTACTTGCAATTACAAAGCTGAGAGTTAAGCTTGTCAGATTCTTTTTCGCACTTTACTGGCTATGAGCACGCGCTATCCTTTACCTGATTTAATCGATCCTATGCCCAAAGCACAAGCTGATGCGCCCATTGGCATCTTTGATTCAGGTATAGGTGGGTTATCGGTGGCACTTGAGATTGCCCATTACCTGCCGCATGAGCGCATTGTATATTTTGCTGATACTGCACATGTGCCTTATGGGCCACGCTCTGATCAAGAGATTCGTGAACTCACCGCACATGCGATTGAATGGTTGTATCGACAAGGCTGTAAAGTGGCGGTGGTGGCGTGTAATACGGCATCGGCATTTAGTTTAGATTACTTACGTGATCACTATGGTGATAACTTTCCGATTATTGGTTTAGTACCGGCTTTAAAACCTGCTGTTTTAAATACTAAAACTAAAAAAGTAGCAGTTTTAGCCACGCCTGCAACCTTCCGCGGTAAATTGATTAAAGATGTTATCGCACGTTTTGCAGAACCTGCTAGGGTAGATGTTGTGGCAGTAACGTGTCTGGACCTAGTGCCTTTTGTTGAGGCCGGCCAGCAGATGAGCGCAGCATGTTTAGATACATTACACAAACTCTTAGCACCACTGATTGAGCAAGGGGTAGATCACTTGGTGTTAGGTTGTACGCATTATCCATTTTTAAAACCTGCAATTGAACATCTGTTTCCAGCACAATTGACCTTGGTGGACTCAGGTTTGGCTGTGGCACGGCAAACGGCAAGAATCTTAATTAAACATGGCTTGCTATGTGCTCAAAGGCAAGAGACAACCAGCCAAATTGATTGCTATGTCAGTGGTGGTAATGCAGTCACGTTAAAACCAATTTTAAATCATTTAATTACAACACAAATGTCATGGACGATTGCTAACTTAAATTAAGCACTTTGGGATGAAGACACAAATGACTTGGGGAATGGGGATGCAGGACAAACGTTATCAGGTGTTTATTGCAACATCAGGGCTTGATATGCTACCTGAGCGTATGACGTTAAGCCAAACATTGATTGGCATGGGATTTTTCTCGTGGGGCTTAGCACAACGTACGCCTGTCACGACTGCTTTTGCGCGTCGTCAGATTGATGAAAGTGATTACCTGATTTTAATATTAGGCAGTCAATATGGTGAGTTGTCAGTTTCGGGAGTCAGCTACTTACATCTTGAATATTTGTATGCCAAAAGTAAGCAAAAACCTATTCTTGTGATTGTGCATGAAGCACCAGAAAGCCGTGCAGCGGCTCTGGCAGATGAGAAAATTGAATCACAACAAAAATTTTATGAATTTCGTCAGCAAGTGTGCAATGAAAATGAGCATATATTTTACTACCGCAGCCTGCGTGATTTAGAGTTGGTATTGCGCCGCCAAATGCCACAAATGCTTGAGCGTTATCCGGCACAAGGTTGGGTGCGACCAGAAGGTACGCAAAAGCTACTGGATGAAATTGAAAAGCTTAAACATCAACTGACGCAACTTGAAGTTGATCAAGGCAAACGTGAAGCTGACCCTGTGCTGAATATTCAAAAAGTGGCCATGCATGATGATTTTGAGTTTGAATATCGCATTCATGCCTATCAAGATGGTAACTTTAAGGAACTTAAACTCATTAAAAAAATCAGTTGGGCACAATTGTTACTGACTTTAAGCGATACCTTTTTGCGTGCCATGCCAGAAGAATATTTCAATAAACGGTTAAATGATTACCTAAACGATACCGCAATTGATCAAGCCCGTTTACAGATGCCACGGGTACATGCGGTGGCACGCGCGCAAATTAATATCCGCGCATTGCATAGTATTAAAGCGCAAATGCGTCGCAATGAATGGATTTGTCCACAAACCCGTGACGAGCGACAACGCTTATTGTGGAAAATGACCCCAAAAGCACAAAAACTGGTCGAGAGTCGTTTGCTCGATAGTCATCGTGTTTCTCAATTAAAATCTTCAAATTAATCCATAGAGTCAAGGTTAAAAAAGCTGTTAAAGTAAGCGCATATTGATGAAGGTGCCAGTTGTATGACGTCGGTAAAAAAACCAAAAGTGAGCATTATTGTTGCCAATTTAGGTACGCCAGACGAAGCCAGCGTTGCTGGGGTACGTCGTTTTTTAGCGCAATTTTTATCAGATCAGCGTGTGATTGAAATTCCAAAACCGATTTGGCAAATCATTTTAAGATTGTTTATTTTACCTTTTCGACCAAAGCGTGTGGCAGAAGCTTATGCCAGTGTTTGGCGTGAAGATTCACCTATGCGTGAGATTTTGTTTGAGCAAGTTAAGCAGATTCAAGCTCAGCTGCCGCAGCAATTCCCGGAATTTGAACTCAATATTGTGCCTGCTATGAGTTATGGTAATCCGGGCATTCAACAGGTACTACAAAATTTAACCCAAGATCCGCATGATCATCTTATTTTATTGCCATTGTTTCCGCAGTATTCAGCCACATCTACCGCACCACTGTATGATGCATTAGCCAAGTGGACTTTAAAGCAACGTAATTTGCCGGGTATTAGTATTGTTCGCGATTATTATCAGCATCCGCTTTATATTCAGGCTTTAGCACAAAGCGTACGTGATTTTAGAGCAGAGCATGGCAGTGCCGATAAACTCTTGATGTCCTTTCATGGTATTCCACAGCCTTATGCTGATAAAGGTGACCCTTATGCTGATCGTTGTCGCAGCACCGCAAAGCTAGTCGCACAGCAGTTAGGTTTAACAGAAGATCAATGGGCGGTGAGTTTCCAATCGCGTTTTGGTAAGCAAGAATGGGTCAAACCTTATACCGATGCTTTGTTAGAAGATTGGGCCAAACAAGGGGTGAAATCGGTACAGATTATGAGTCCAGCTTTTTCTGCCGACTGTTTAGAAACCCTAGAAGAGCTTGCGATTGAAAATGCAGAGAACTTTAAAGCTGCAGGTGGGCAAAGCTATGCCTATATTCCTGCCTTAAACACTCGTAGTGATCATTTACAATTGCTCAGCCATTTGCTTCAAGCTAATCTTGAAGCCTTACGCCAAACTTTGGCCATTTCGCCTTAAGGATTTCCCATGTTGCAAGTTCAAATTGTGCCGGTCACGGCATTTGCCCAAAACTGTTCAATTGTTTGGGATCAAGACAGCAAAGAAGCCATTTTAATTGATGCCGGTGGTGAGCCTGAAAAATTGCAAGGCGTGATTGATGAATTGGGTTTAACCGTAAAAGCTTTATGGCTAACCCATGGGCATTTAGATCATGCTGGTGCAGTAGGTAAACTCAAACAACTTTGGAATGTGCCTGTGATTGGGCCGCATAAAGAAGATGCATTTTGGTTGGATCAAATTCAAGAAGTTTCAGCGCGTTATGGCTTTCCAATTCCAGAAAAAGTGACTGTTGATCAATGGCTTGAAGGTGGTGAAGTCTTAACGCTTGGCAGTGAAGAATTTGAAGTACGCTTTGCCCCAGGTCATACCCCAGGTCATGTGATGTTTTATAACAAAAACTATGGCGTATTATGGACAGGTGATGTGTTGTTTAAAGGCTCAATTGGACGCACAGATTTCCCACGCGGTAACCATCAGCAGTTGCTTGATTCTATTGAACGTGAATGCTTTAGCCTGCCCGATGACACGCAATTTATTTCAGGCCATGGTCCAATATCAACCATTGGACATGAAAAAATGCATAATCCATTTGTGGCAGGCAAAGCTGGCTAACTTAAAAAAGGGTCAAATAATTTGACCCTTTTTAACGAAATGGATGACGATGCACGCGTCCAATTTCTGGAAAAACCAATGCTGCGGCACACTCAAGCAACGCACCAATCACCAAATAAATATGATCGTTTGCGTAGATCCCCATGGCTAAAAAACACATCCCTAATCCGACTAAAGCGGCAAAGGTTAGTTTTAACGTTAATGCTGTCATGTTTATATCCCTCTTATATAAATATGCAACCAAATGATAGAGGGATATTTTGTGTGAAATAAGGATCATTTTCTAGGACAAAATACAACAAAATGCAACATTATCACTATGATCTTAGTGTTGATTTTCATCTGGATCGCCCAAGGCTTGTGGGGCATCTTGGGTTGGGATTTTATATGCATCACTTGCCCAAGCGCCTAAATCAATCAGCTTGCAGCGTTCAGAACAAAATGGACGAAAGTCATTGCATTGCCATGTGGTGGTGTTACCGCAGCGTGGGCATTGGAGTTGAGTTGGCATAATGTATCTTTAACCTCAGCAATAGATTAGGCAAAATCAAGCACACTTGTTAGACTTGTGCTGATTTTTCTAAGTTTGATCTGATTATGCCAATTCGTCAATTTCAAGCCCAACGTATGCGTGCACCACGTGACTTTCAAGCCATCAACAACAGCCCAATTTGTGTAGAAATTGGCGCAGGCAAGGGTAAGCATGCCTTGCTATTTAGCCAAGCCAATCCAGATCGGACTTTAATTGCCATTGAACGTACTCGCGAGAAATTTTTGGCGATGCAAAAGCAGCATCAAATTGAAGGGCAACATAATTTAACACCGGTCCATGCCGATGCCTTACCTTGGGTGGTACATGCTTTATTCCCTCGGCAGGTTGAAGATTTTTTTATTTTGTACCCAAATCCAGAACCGCATAACCCCGCGCAGCGTTGGTTGAATATGCCATTTTTTGAATATTTATTATCGCGTTTAAAAACTGGTGGTCAAATCACCTTAGCCAGTAATATTCCAGAATATATTCAAGAAGCACAGCAGCAATTGATTGATGTGTGGAAACTGCCATTTGTAAAAGAAAAAATTGCCTCAACTTCAGCGCGTACCCATTTTGAAGTGAAATATTTACAGCGTGGTGAATTGTGTCAGCAATTGATTATCACCAAGCCTGTGGGCTATACAACACGTTTTGAAGATTTTGCCCCATTACAAGGGCAGCATGTGGCAGCAGAATAAAGCATGAAACGGATTGCAATTGTGGGTGCTGGGCCGGCAGGCTTAATGGCAGCAGAAGTCTTAAGCCAACTCAATTATCAGGTACAGGTGTTTGAACAAAAGCCTTCAGCGGCGCGTAAATTTTTAATGGCGGGTAAAACCGGTTTAAATATTTCACATGCTGAAGATATAGCGCAGTTTATTCAGCGTTATGACCAATGTGATTGGCTGGCGCCGTGGGTGAAAAAATGGGATGCCAAATGGATCCAAGCTTGGATGCAAGATTTAGGCATTGCTTCGTATGTGGGTTCATCAGGCCGTATTTTTCCCATGGAGATGAAAGCTGCGCCTTTATTGCGTGCGTGGTTAAAACGTCTTAACGCGGCTGGGGTAGAGTTTTTTTATCGTCATCAAGTGAAAAACTTAAACGATCATTGCTTAAGCGTATATGACCTGAAAAATAATTGTTTACGTGAAGAAGAATTTGATGCCATTGTTTTAGCCTGTGGCGCTATATCATGGTCTGCGCTTGGCAGTGATGGCGCATGGCAAGCATGGCTAGATCCTAACAGTATTGCACCTTTTCAAGCCAGTAACGCAGGGGTTGAATATGCGTGGTCTAAGTTTATGCAGCCTGTGTTTGGGCAGCCCTTAAAACGCGTACATGCATGGGTTGAACATGGCGACAAAGCCATGGGTGATATTGTGATTAGCCACTATGGTTTAGAAAGTGGCTTAATCTATAAACAAGGGCGTGCTTTACGTGACATGCAGCAGCAACAAGGCAAGATGTGCTTAAGTTTAGATTTAATGCCTGAATTAAGCCTAGACGAGTTAAGCCAAAAACTTAAGCCAAGTAAAAAGCAGTCTTTGAGCAATATTTGGCGTAAAGCAGGTTTAGATAGTGCCAAAGCCAATTTGGTACGTGAATTGGTTGCAAAAGAAATTTGGCAAGATCATGTTCAATTGGCTGGGGCCATTAAACATTTAACGCTAAGATTAGATGGTTTTCGTCCTATTGAAGAAGCCATTAGTTGTGCAGGTGGTATACGCCGTGAATTTTTTACTGAACACTTGGCACTTAGTACACAGCCACATATCTTTGCATGCGGTGAAATGCTAGATTGGGATGCACCAACAGGCGGTTATCTGCTGACGGCATGTTTTGCCACAGGACGTGCAGCAGGACATGGCGTGCATAGATACCTAAGCCATCTTAAGCCTTAAGGTTGATATTGTGCTTGCCAATGCTCAAGTTGTTGGTGAGCATGTAAAAAATGCCCAATGCCTTGCATAGCAATGTCTTGTTGGCGTAGTGTATTGCTGCCGGTGATTCTGGCTGCATACAATTGATCTTGCTGCTGCCAATATTCATACATAATGCCTTGAATATAACGACCTTGCTCAGTTTTTAAATCTAAATCTTTTAGCATGATTAAAGCTGAGCCAATGTTGTCACGTTTACGCAATAAGGCAAAGTCTTCACTCAACGTGCCTGCCTCACGCATAGCAATTAATTCATCTTCTGTGGCATCACTCATCTCATTAAAACGGTTGTCGTAATCGTTTAAGATGCTAATGTCATGTTGATCATATTGGGTTAAAGCAAAAGTTTTAACTGGTGCGTTGATCAGTTGTTGCATGACGCTATCTTGCGCCTTAGGCGTTTCTACAGGTTCATGACATGCAGCCAAGATTAAACCTGTCAAGATCATTGGCGCTAGCAAATAAAGCATACGCATAACGTGCCCTCATTCTTATTTATGGCAGTTTTTGAAAGTAATAGGCAAAGGTTTGATAGGGAAAGCAAATTTCCTGATCTGCCGTTAAACCAGTATGTTCAAAGACAATCTGTTCAAATTGTTGTTTGAGCTGTTGCTGTTGCTCTTTTGCTAAAGCAGCAATAAAACTGGTCGAAAGCAAACGCTTTGACACCACCTGTTGCACTGTTCCGATGTGTTGGTGTTGTAATACTTGTTGGTCTACCATAGCAAAGAGTGTTTGATCTTCAAAGACTTTTTTCCAATGACCACTATGAAAACGTGGTGTATCACCTTCAAGTGTTTGTATCACATCGGCAAGTGCTTTAACCCATGGCACATTTTCATCTCGTTGATTCCAAATCAAGCCCAAAGCAGCATTGGGTTTTAACACCCGATGGATTTCTTGCAGTGCCGATGTATTGGCAAACCAATGAAAAGATTGCGCACAGGTCACTGCGTCAAACTGCTCAGGCTGAAACGGTAAAGATTCGCTTAAAGTTTGTATGGTATGAATATCAGGGAATTGTTGTTGTAGCTGCTCAAGCATGGCGGCCACGGGGTCGGCTGCAATAATATGTGAGCTGATCGTTTGTAAGTGTGGAATAAATTTACCGGTGCCACTGCCTAGATCTAAAATATGGCTGTTTGAATTGAGCTTTAAGTGTTGTTGTAACCAAGTCTGTATGGTAGGCGGATAACTTGGACGCACATCTTGATACAGTTTTGCCGCTGTAGCAAAGCCTACGGCTGCGGCAGGATGCAATGATTGTGTCATATTTTGTGCTTTTTAATCTTATTGATATCTATAAAATAACACTATTCATCGCGCTGACAAGTAGGTTCGCGGATCGTAACCCTCGTAATAAAAATAAGCGCCTAACGCTTTTGGTTGAAACATGGAAAAACAGATTATTTTTGAAGATGAGCATATTCGTGTGATTTGGATGCCCGGTCAGTCCGAGCAACTAATTTTCTCGTTTGGTGACTTAATTACCCGCGCCAAAGGCAACAACATTAATGCCGAAAAGTCCTTAGCCAAATACCAGTTTAACGTGATTGGCATTATGCCTAAAGAGCGTTCATGGTTTCCGCATAAATCCATGCAAGCCATGCTGATTGCCATTGCACCTATTATGGCAAAATTTAAGCAACGTATTGCTTATGCAGGTTCTATGGGCGGTTATGCTGCGATTAAATATTCACAACAATTGGGCTGTCAGCGTGTGGTGGCCTTAGTGCCGCAATACTCAATTGACCCGCAAGATGTTGATGATCCGCGCTATAACATGTTCTTTCATAAAGACAATAATCAAAATATGCGGGTTACTACACAGGATGTCAGCACAGAGTGCGAGTACATTATTGTTTATGATCCGTATTGTGTTGAAGATCGTCGTCATTATGAAAAATTAAAAGCAGTTTTACCCAATTTACATACTTTAAACTTGCCATTTACCGGACATGATGCGATTGCCATTTTGGCCAGTTCAGAGCTTTTGCATGACTTTTTAACGCGTGAATTTGATGCAGAGTTTTTCTATCAAAAAATGCGTCAGGTCAAAAAAAATAGTAAGTTTTATTATCGTAAAGTGATTGAAAACCTGTTACCGCGGCATCGCTTTGCTTTAGGGAAAATTTTAAAAAATAACCATTTGGCACTCGATCAGCAATTTTTTGACAACAAGCTCAAACAAAGTTTAGTGCGTGAATTACTCAGTAATAAACAAGTGAGTCAGCAAGATCTTGAAAAATTAGGCATTCAATTTAACTTGCCACAAGAAAATCACAATCATTTGCTGGATAGTTTTGGTCATGCCTTAGTGTTTAATGCCATTAGCCAAAACATTGAAAGCTATACCTTTGATGCCATTAATTTAAACCATAAATTTTTGATTCCTATTTATGCACAGCACAATGCTTTGGTGCGCATTTTGGTCAATGACGAAGTGTATTTAATTACCATGAATGATCGTCATGTAATGAAATTGTGCAAAGTCCAAGATCCATTGGGTGTCGGCATGCATCCTTTAATGCTAAAAAAATATAGCGACTATTATGTGATTAGCTATAAGGATTTGAATTTGCACAGTAATGAGTTTGGTGCTACCGAATTTAGCCCGCATTTAGACGAGCAAAGCCAATTTGTCACGCAAATTGATTAAGCAGCAACTGTGCCAAATCGGCTTGCACTTAGGTCTAGCATGGCACAGCTTGCTTTTATCACTAGATGACTTAAGATCAAAGAGCAGGCATATCTATGACACAAGGAGAGTCAAATGCCAAAAGCATTGTCAGTGTTACTGCTCCTGATGGGTGCATGCTTACCCAATATCGCTTTTGCTGAAACCTTAGGTGCACCGGTTTATTTGACCATGGCAAGTGGACTGCTATTGTTATTGGGTTTAGCGACCTATGTGGTCAAACAGATGCGTTATCTCATTCGTCAACATAGTAATAAGCCTGTGGAATAAGCAGGCTTTTTTAATGCTTGAATAAGGACAATTAAATTGGGTTTAATGGGATTTTGCAGTGTGTAGGATCGACCCCCATGCAGGCGGTATTTTTAGATTATCAATCCTTAGATCAAAACGATTTAGATTTTAGCGGTTTAAGCCAAGTTTTTAGCCACTTAGCGCTATTTGCAAGCACCAGTCCAGAAGACGTCTTATCACGCATTCAAAATGTGGATGTGGTGATGACCAATAAAGTTAAACTTGATGCAGCTGTCTTAAAGCAATGCCCACAACTTAAGTTAATTTTAATTTCAGCCACTGGTACCAACAATGTAGATTTAGCACAAGCTCGCGCCCAAGGCATTGTGGTGTGTAATTGCCAAGGGTATGGCACAGCCGCTGTGGCACAACATACTTTAATGCTGATGCTAAATTTAGCCACCTCATTTTTAAAATACGACCGTGCAGTACGTGAGGGTAAATGGCAGCAAGCGCAGCAATTTTGTTTGCTTGATTTTCCGATCTCTGAATTATCAGGTAAAACTTTAGGGATTGTCGGTTTTGGTGAGTTGGGTCAAGCCGTAGCAAAACTTGCCGAAGCTTTTGGCATGAAAATTTTGGTGGCACAGTTGCCAAACCGTCCGTCCGTACAAGGGCGTATGACTTTAGATGAGCTGTTATCGCAAGTAGATTTTTTAAGCTTACATTGTCCACTGACCGACGAAACCCGTGATTTAATTGCTGAAGCAGAATTGTCAAAGATGAAGCCTTCCGCCTTTTTAATTAATTGTGCTCGTGGTGGTATTGTCAATGAAGCGGCACTCAAAGCTTCTTTAATTAATAAAACTATTGCAGGGGCTGCCACAGACGTTTTAAGCGTTGAGCCACCTGTAGCAGGCAATCTATTATTAGATGATGATAGTATCCCTAATTTAATCATTACACCGCATAGTGCATGGGGAAGTGTAGATGCACGGCAAAGTATTGTGACGCAAATGATTGAAAACCTATTGGCATTTCAACAAGGACAACCGATTCGCCAAGTCAATTAAAACTACAAGCCGTGCTATGCACGGCTTAGGTTATAGATGTAGGGTTTTTAATAAATCATCTTCAATTTCAATGGGGATTTCTTCAATAATAATTTGTGGTTCTTTTTTATTTGGTTGCTGACCAACAAAATTATTGGGTAAGGTTGGGTGAATTTGTTGCATTAAATCTAAAGTAGATTGAGCTTGTATTATGCCAACGTCAGACTGTGCTGTAGATGCTGTAGATGCTGTAGATGCTGTAGATGCTGTAGATGCTGTAGATGCTGTAGATGCTGTAGATGCTGTAGATGCTGTAGATGCTGTAGATGCTGTAGATGCTGTAGATGCTGTAGATGCT